>TARA_R110000868_G_scaffold5138_5_pt1 | contig 20331 bp, 12 predicted proteins | sample TARA_R110000868 | Tara Oceans TARA_R110000868 (sample SAMEA4397489) | marine metagenome | biome: Polar Biome; feature: [SRF] surface water layer (ENVO:00010504); material: water (ENVO:00002006), including particulate matter (ENVO:01000060) such as... | depth 5 m | reverse complement strand
ACTCAAACCTCCAGCGGCATGCCGCGTGGAGATTTCGGCGTGCGCTAGGGCTGCCGCGCGACGCCCTCACGGCGCGGATCGGCGCCGCCGAGCAGGGTGCCATCCTCCAGCCGCCGCACGATATGGATGCCGGAATTCTCGCCGCGATTGGCGTCGAGGGTGAAGCCAAGGCCTTGCAGGCCCGCCAGGATGGCCGGGTCCATGCCATCCTCGATCCGCACGACATCGCTATTGGCAACGACATTGGGCAATTCGATCGCCTGTTGCGGGGTGAGACCCCAGTCGAGCATGCCGATCAGGGTTTTGGCGGTGTAGGCGATGATGGAGGAACCGCCGGGCGAACCGGTGGCCAGCACGAAATCACCATCCGCGTCGAACACGATGGTCGGCGACATCGAGGAGCGTGGGCGTTTGCCGGCTTCGGGCGCATTGGGGATCACCCGGCCCTCGGCATCGAGCGGGCTGCGCGAGAAATCGGTCAGCTGATTGTTGAGAAAGAAACCGCCGGCCATGCGATGGCTGCCAAACACGCTCTCCACCGTCGTCGTCATCGAGATGACATCGCCATCATTGTCGACGATCACGATATGGCTGGTGCCGGGCGAATCCGCTGTCGCATCGAAACCGGCCTCGTGAATGCCGGCTGGAATGCCAGCGACCACATGCGGCGTGGCGGTGACGCTGGCGACCAGATTGGAGCGGGTGGTGATGTAGTCGCTGGCCAGCAGACCCTCGACCGGCACGGTGACGAAATCGGGATCGGCGATATAGGCGTCGCGATCAGCATAGGCCAGACGGCTGGCCTCGATGAAGCGGCGCCAGCCCTCCAGCGTGTCAGGGCCGGTGGCGGTCATGTCATAGGGCTCGAGGAGGCCGAGGATTTCATTGGCCGTCACGCCGCCCGAGGCCGGTGGCGGCATGCCGCATACGGTCCATTGCCGGTAGGGCCGGCAGACGGCCTCGCGGCGCAGGGCCTGGTAGTCGGCCAGATCGCTGGTGGTCAGTCCGCCGGGGCGGGGTTCGGCCTGGACGGCGTCGATGATTTCAGCGGCGAGGGGGCCGGAATAGAGATTATGCCAATCCGCCGCGATGGTGCGGGCGCTCATCGCATAGGCCGGATTGCGCAGCTGGTAGCCGACGGGCAGGGGGCTGCCATCCTCGAGGTAGAAATAGGCCCGTGAGGCCGGCCATTCATCGATCGGCGTGCGCGGCGCCATGCCAGCGATGAAGCCCTGCAAGCGCGGCGAGACGGCGAACCCGTCCTCGGCCAGGGCAATGGCGGCATCAAATCCATCGGCCCAGTCGAGCACGCCATGATCGCCATGCGCCATGGCCAGCATGGCAATCGCGCCCGGCGCGCCGACCGAATGGCCGGAGAAGACCGCATCATAGAAGCTCAGTGGCTGGCCATTTTCGTCGAGGAAGAGATCAGGCGAGGCGCTGGCCGGCGCGGTTTCGCGGCCGTCATAGGCCGTGAGCGATCCGGTGTCGGCGTCGAAATACAACATGAAGGCACCGCCGCCGAGGCCGGAACTTTGTGGCTCGACCAGGCCGAGCACGCTCTGCACTGCGATTGCGGCATCGATGGCATCGCCTCCGGAGCGCAAGGCGGCGAGGCCGGCCTCCACCGCCAGCGGATTGGCCGCCGCAACCATGGCCTGGCTGGTCTGGCTTTGCGCCGGGGTGTCGGCAATGGGCGTCTCCACGACGGCCGGTTGGCCGCACGCGGTCAGCGTGAGTGTCGATGCCAATGCGCTGGCACACAGCAGAAAACGGATCATTGCACTTGCCCCTCGTCTCAGTGTGGGCACGATAGCGCGAACTCGCTCCAGATGAGAGGCCCTAAATGGCAGTCCCGGGGAAAACCAACACACTGATCGATGTCGCAGGGCTGCAAGTCGGCCAGGCCGAGGATGCCGCCGTACAGACGGGGGTCACTGTCATCCTGCCGGATACGCGCGCCGTCTGCGCCGTCGATGTCCGCGGCGGTGGACCGGGAACGCGCGAGACCGATGCGCTGGCGGCCCACACACTGGTCGATGCCGTCGATGCGGTCGTGCTCTCGGGCGGCTCCTCCTACGGGCTCGCCGCGGCCGATGGCGTTGCTGCCATGCTGGGTGCACAGGGACGCGGCTTCGCTCTGATGAAGACGCCGGGCGTGCCGGTCTCGCCCGTCATCCCATCGGCCATTCTCTATGATCTCGCCAATGGCGGCGACAAGGCCTGGGGCGAGGAACCGCCCTATCGCCAGCTCGGCAAGGCGGCCCTGGCCGACGCCTCTCGCCAGGTGCGGTTGGGCCGCGCCGGCGCCGGTTATGGCGCCCGGGCCGGTTCACGTATCGGCGGCACCGGTTCGGCCAGCCTGGTCACGGCCGACGGCATCACGATTGCGGCGCTGGTCTGCGTCAATAGTTTCGGTTCGGTCACCATGCCCGGCAGCGATGTCTTCTGGGCCTGGCCGTGGGAGATTGATGGCGAATTTGGCGGCGCCCGTCCGGCAGCCGACTGGTCGGCAGCGCCGGAAGATTGGGGCGCGGCCAAGATCAATCCCGGCGCGCGTGAGAACACCACCATCGCCTGTATCGCCACAGATGCCGCCCTGACCCCGGCCCAGGCCCAGCGTCTCGCCATCATGGCCCAGGACGGGCTGGCGCGGGCGATCCGGCCGGTCCATACGCCGTTTGATGGTGATGTTGTTTTCGCCCTGTCGACGGCGGTTCACGAACTGCCGCAACCGGTGGATTTCAGCCTCGCCCGGCTCGGTTCGCTGGCCGCGGATTGTCTGGCCCGGGCCGTGGCGCGCGGCGTCCATGCGGCGGTGTGACAGGCCTCGCCGACCCATGTTTGAGGGGCTGTGCATGATGTCTGCTTTTGCCGGTGCTCACGACTTGCTTTCGCCAAGGCTCGCGGTTAGGTTCCGCGCCTCCTCGGGGCACTAGACCTTGAGGCCATGGCCTGCACCGGTAGCTCAGTTGGATAGAGCACTAGACTACGAATCTAGGGGTCGGGAGTTCGAATCTCTCCCGGTGCACCATTTTTCCTGATGACAGAATGCGATCCTGACGGCCTGACCTGTCAGGCGGTGGCGCTGCGTGTCTTCCACATTTCGCGTATCGTATCAGACAGCGAAATCGGTTCGAACGGCTTCACGATCACGCCGAGCGCCCCCATCGCGATATAATCATCCTGTTCGTGAACCTGCGCCTTGGCGGTCATGAAGATCGCCGGAAGGTCGCGGCCTTCGGGCAATTCCCGGATACGCCGCAAGGCTTCCGGGCCGTCCATGCCGGGCATCATCACGTCGAGCAGAACCAGCTGTGGCGCAAAATCCGGCAGGGCATCAATCGCCTCCTGGCCCGAGAGGAAGTGGCGAACCTCGAACCCGCCAAGATCTTCCAGCACCATGACGGCGACCATGGCGATCGATTTCACATCCTCGATATAGAGAATTTTCTTCAGTTCATCGCTCATGGCTCAGGCCGCGTCCTCTTCGCGTGGGCAGATCGGCAGGTCGAAGTGAAAGACTGTGCCGCAGCCTGCGCCGGTTTCAAAGCTGACTTCACCGCCAAAGGCCTCGATCAGGGTCTGGGTGATGTTGAGGCCAAGCCCGCTACTGCCTTCCTGGCGCGTCAGTGAACTGTCGGCCTGGGCGAAGCGGTCAAACACCTTGCTCTGGAAGGCTTCGGGAATGCCGGCGCCGTGATCGGCAACGGATATCCTGACGCGTCCGGTATCGGCCGACGCGACAGAGACGGCGATGACATCGTTTTCCGGCGAGTGACGGATGGCATTCGAGAGCAGATTGACCAGCGCCTGGTTGAACCGGTTCGGGTCAAGCCGGACGAGGGCGGCGCCAATCTGGAAGTCTGTCTCAAGGGCGATGCCACGGTTTTCGGCGAGGGTGGCATTTTGCGTCACAATCGTGCGCACAAGTTCACAGATATCGACCGTCTCGAGCCGGTATTCGATCTTGCCGGCGGCGATTTTCTCCAGATCGAGAATGTCATTGACCAGTACGGTCAGGCGCTCGCAGCTATTATGCGCCAGATCGAGCAATTGATGGCTCTTGTCATCGAGTCCGTCGGCGGTCTTGATTTTCAGCAGGCCGAGGGCGCCATGGATCGTGGTCAGTGGCGTGCGCAATTCATGGTTCACGGTCGAGACGAACTCGTCCTTCATGATGTCCATCTGCTTGCGCTCGGTGATGTCGCGGATAATGCCGCAAAACAGCGGCCGGTCATTTTGCAGGATTTCGCTGATGGACAAATCTATCGGGAAGGTCGAGCCGTCCTTGCGCTGGCCGGTCACTTCGCGGCCCGTGCCCGTCGCCCTCGGCGCGTCAGTCTGAAGGAAGGAGTCGAGATAGAGGTCCAGCTTCTCCTGATCATCCGATGGCATCAGCATCTTGAAATTCCGGCCCATCACCTCATCCGGCCGATAGCCGAAGATGCGTTCGCAAGCCGGGTTATAACTGTCGATATTGCCGAACTCATCGATCACGATCAGGCCGTCGACGACGCTGTCGATGATGGAGCGGGTCTTGAGTTCACTCTGCTGCAGGCCCGCCGTCATGGTCTGGAAGGCGCGGGCCAGTTCGCCGATCTCGTCATTCGACGCGACGGGCAGATTGAGCGGCCGGTGTCTGTCATGGGCGCCGGCGATCTCATGCGACATGCGCCGCAGCGGCTTCGTCAGATGATTGGCAACAAGGGCGGTCACGATACTGCTGAGCAGGATTAGGAAAATGCCGAGTGCGATGCTCTGGCGCTGGGTCTGGAAGACAGCGCTCATCAATTCCGCGCGCGGCACGCTCAGCACGATACCGAGTGAGGTATTGGCGGTGTCGGCATCGATCGGCAAATCGACGAAATAATTGATGCTCTCGGATTCCATGAAGGAGGCTTCGCCGCCGGAAAATCGCAGGTCTGCCAGGAAGGCGGGGGCCGGGCGCGTATAATGGCCGGCCATCTCGAGCCGTGAGATCGCACCGTCGGCCGCGTATTCCATGTAGTCGCCAGCCTGGTTGACGATGAAAGTGTCAGTGTTCAGATCGATGGTTCTGAAGGTCCCGGCGAGGAGGGATTCGTAATTGGCATTGATCACGATCATGCCGAAAATCTCGCCCTGCGGGCTGTAGACCGGCACGATGCCGCGCACGGTCGGGATCCGCGCGGAATCGATCTGGTTGTTTTCGCGATTATAGCTGATCGGGGAGAAGTAGACGCCGCCTTCGGGCAACGCGGCGCCGTAGCGGAAATAGGCCTCGCCGGCCTTGGCCTGCAGATCGCTTTCGGTGACGGTCTCGAACGCGTCGCCAATGCGATTGACGCGAACCAGTTCGCGGCCATTGTCGGCCAGGCCGATATAGCGGATCTGGTTATAGGTCGGATGGGTGCGCATCACAGAGGTGAAAATGGTCGCAAGCCGGTGATTCCACTCGGCGGTTGAGGAGCCGTCCAGGGGATCGATATCATGGTTGGCGGAGCTGCGAATGATGCCGGCAATCGGCGGCAATTGCGCGATGATCGTGGCGTCGTTCTGCATGGTGCGGAAAGTCTCGCGAAACTGCAGCGCTGCCAGGCGGCTCTCGCCGGCGAGCCCCTCAATGGCGGTGTTGAGCGAGACTTCAGTGGTGCGGACATAGGCCAGGGCGCTCATCACCAGTGCGGTGACAAAGGATGCCGCGCAGGCGAGAAGAGTGATCTTCACACGCAGCGAGCTGCTGAATACGCCAGTCGGATTGAGCATGTCCGAGCTTTCCCCACGCCTGTTCTGATCCGGTCCGGATTCGGGCTTAACCACCTGCCACGCCTAGTTGGACACTGCTGCCATCCGATTAATCGCTGGCTCATATTTCATGCATGACGGTGGCCATTTTCGAAACCCGGGCCTGGCCGTGGCGGGGTATCAGACAGGGAGTTCGGTCGTGTTCTTGATCGCCTGCATCGCGAAGCTGGCGCTGACATCGGACAAGGGCGCGATCGCGATCAGCTTTTTATAGACCTCATCATAGGCGCGCACATCAGGCAGGCAAAGCTTGAGCAGGTAATCGACATCGCCGCTGAGACGGTAGAATTCCACCACTTCCGGCATGCGGCGCACACCCTCGGCAAACTTGCCGAGCCATTCGGCATCATGGCGGCTGGTGCGGATCGAAACGAAGAGTGTGGCGTGCAGGCCCAGTGCCTCTCCATCGAGCAGGCTGACATTCTTGCGGATGATGCCTTGTTCGGCGAGGCGCTTCATCCGCCGCGCGGTCGGCGTCGCGCTGAGCCCGATCAGGTCGGCGATCTCCTGCAGGGTGCGATCGCTATTGCTCTGGATCAGCTTCAAAATCCGGCGGTCATAGTCGTCCAGCACTGGCAAATCCCCATATGAGAGTTTCAACCACGTCATAATGCACGATTTTGAGTGAAAATGAGTATTTTTCACCCGCCGCCCGATGGTTTGATGAGGCTTCACGCGACAGCACCGGATTCCCATGCCCAATTCGCCCGCATCCTCCGCCGCCCTGACGCGATTGCGCGCCGGTCTGATCGGCCGCGATACCGTGCTGACGACCCCATTTGGCGAACGCGTCATGTTCTATGCCGATTACACCGCCAGCGGACGGGCGCTGCGGCAGATCGAGACCCAGATCGAACGCCTGTCCGGCCTCTATGCCAATCCGCACACTGTCGACAGCGCCACCGGGCGCGCTTCGGCGGCCTGGATGCACCAGGCGGAAGCCATCATCCGGCAGGCGGTCAATGCGGGCCCCGATGATTGCCTGATCGCCTGCGCATCGGGAGCGACCGGCGCGATCCACAAATTGCAGGAAATTCTTGGGCTTGCCATTGCGCCAGCGAGCCGTGAGCGGGTCGTGACCGCGATTGCGGGGCGCCTGGGTGCCGGTGGCGCCGGCAGGGTCAGCGAAGCCCTGACGACTGACCGTCCGGTCATCTTCGTCGGGCCTTACGAACATCATTCCAATGAGTTGAGCTGGCGCGACAGTCTGGGCGAGGTCGTCTCGATCGGCCTGGCGGTGGATGGCGGCATTGATCTGGCGCAGCTCGAGGCGGCCCTGCGCGATCCGCGCTGGCTCGGCCGCCGCCGGATCGGGGCCTTCTCGGCCGCGTCCAATGTCACCGGTGTCAAAAGCGATGTCATCGCCCTGGCCCGGCTGCTGCACGCTCATGACGCGATCCTGTGTCTCGATTGTGCCGCCAGTGCGCCCTATCTGCCGATCGACATGCACCCGACGGCGCATCCCAATGCCGCGATCGACGCCGTCTATTTCTCGCCGCACAAATACATCGGCGGGCCCGGGGCTTGCGGAATTCTATTGTTCAATGAAGCGCTCTACCGGCGCGATCTGCCGCCGACCCAGAGTGCCGGTGGCACAGTGCGCTATGTCACCAAGACCGGCCATGATTTCATCGAGGCGATCGAGCCGCGCGAGCGGGCCGGAACGCCGGGCGTGCCGCAATTGGTACGCGCGGCGCTGGCGATGCAGGCCCAGACCGAAATCGGTCATGAGCTGATTGCCCGGCTGGAACACGAAGTGCTGGAGCGTGCCATGACGCGCTGGGGCCAAAACCCGCAGATCGATATTCTGGGCGAGGCCGATCCGCAGCGCCGCATCGGCATTGTCTCGTTCAATATTCTTGATCCGCAGGGAGAAATCCTGCACCCGCGTCTGGTGACGACCCTGTTGAACGATCTGTTCGGCATCCAGTCGCGCGCCGGCTGTTCCTGTGCCGGACCCTATGGTCATGACCTTCTGGGCATTGATGCCGCGCAATCGCAATCGATCCGTGAAGCGGTGCTGGCGGGTGAGGCCGGTCTGCGGCCCGGCTGGTGCCGTGTGAGTCTGCATTGGGTGATGCAGCCGGAGGAGGTCGAGTATCTGATCGCGGCCGTTGAATTCCTGGCGGCTCATGGCTGGCGTTTCGCGCCGCTCTACGAATTCGACCGGGCGCATGGAGCGTGGAAATGGCGCGGCACGGCACCGGCCGAACCGCTCTGTTTCTCAGGCATGCTGTTGGATGATTTGATTCCGGAAACGTCCGCGAAACCGTCGGGCCGTCTGGCCAGCTTCGCCAACGCCCTGGCCACGGCAGCATCGCTGGCGCAGGACATGTCGGCCAAGGACGATGCCCGCACGGCGATGCCCGCCTAGGGTTTTGCCAGCTCAGACTCCCGCGTCGCGCAACAGCGCATCTATCCGGTCTCGCTGGGCTAGTGTGGCTGGCGTGCCGCGCGGGTAGAGCGGGGTCGGCCAGTCGCGATCATCGACCCGGTGTCCCTCCCACAGCTCGGTGGATGCGATGAAATGGCGTGCCATCTCCTCGCCGCCGGTCTCGAGACAGCCGATCAGACAGGTATCGATATAGGATTGCGGGATCGGGTGGGTTTCATCGGCGCGCACTTGTTCGCGATTGACCACGATCCAGAAGCGGGCGCTGTCGAGTTCGGCTGCGGCATCGCCGAGAAGCCGGATTGCGCCACGCTCGACCGGGGTGAAATCATAGCCGCGTTCGCGATGACGCAGCTCGGCGGTGATCCGGCTCGGCACCAGAGCGGCGCTCAGGGACGTATCGGCCGCTGGCCGTACACCGAGATAGGTCGCGGCCTCATCGCCATAGCGGGTAGTCCAGCCGCGTTGCCAGCCGGTGACCATGACCGGAATGACCGGCGTGTGCAGATTGGAATAGGTCTGACGGCTATAGGCGCTCAACAGGCTGCCATAACCAATGATGAAGTCGGATCCGCTCATGAGCATCACCCTAAACGGAAACGGCGCGGGATGTCCCGCGCCGTCCGTATTCGATCCAGACAATCAGCCTGGCATGATACCGGTCCGTTAGTTCCGGCGTGCCGAGCGTGATGTGCTTGAATAGGAGGCCTGGGCCACCGGCACTTCGCTGGAATAGGACTGATCGCCAGCTGGCATATCGGTCCCGTAGAGATACGTGCTGCTGCCTGGTGCAGGCGGCTGGTTGGCAGCCACTGCGGGGATATTGGAGCTCATCGGCGGATTATGGCCGGGAAGATCAATATCGTCGCAATCCATCAGGCGCCATTCCCAACGCTCTTCCGAGCGCAAGGTGTAACGGGTCACCGTCTCGGTGCCGACCGGGACGACATGGCTGTCGACCGTAGCTGGCTGATCCACGACCTGGACAGAATAGCTGTCATAGCGCGGATCAATCGGAATTTCCTCGACGCTCGCGGCCTGGACCAGAACTTCGCGGGTGATGGTCGAGAACTCGGCCGGATGGTTGATCTCGTTGATCTCGGCAGGTGTGACGATGACATTGCGGGTCACGGTCTGATATTCGCCGGCTTCTTCGACGAGACACCAGATTTCACCGGTTTCCGAATCATAGCGGGTCATCGATGCGCCTGGCTCATAGCCGCGGCGCCAGACCTGGCGTGGTTCACGGACCATGATGGTCTCGGTGACCGTGTCATGGACGGCAGGGCGGACAACATATTCCGAATAGGCAGGGCGGACCTGAACCGTTTCGGTGATCGTGTTGTAGACCGGCTCATGCACGATATAGCGGACGCCGGCTTCACGGGAGACATATTCGCGGACTTCATCACGCAGACGTGGCGGGGCCACATCGTAGCGCTCATAGGAGTCCTGGGTCGTCACCTGCTCGGAGAAAGCATCATACTGAGGCTCGATACGGATGCGCGCATAGCACTCGCCCGATGTCGCGCTCGCTGGCGGATCCGGTGGAAGCCACTGCGTATCGCCGGCGAAGGCAGCGGACGACGCCAGAATGGCAATCGCGCTCCCGGTAATCAAAATCTTGCTCTTCATATTGTTTCCCCCCTTCAGGACGAAGGCCCGCGACTGCCGCAAAGCGCTCCAGTTGGGTTAACTCTAGACCAATGAAGTCCTTAGGTTAAGGCAAATTAACCAATTAATTCAAATTTCACCGAGCAGGGGAAAACCGCCGTTCAGACTCGGCTCAGAGGTGTGTCGAGCGCTAGGCTCCGGCGACACTGCGCAATATCTGCCCCGTCAACCATGCGCCCCAGGTTCCGACGATGTAGCCCACGACCGCCAGCAGGACGCCGACCGGCGCCAGGGAAGGGTGGAAGGCCGAGGCGACGACGGGGGCCGAGGCGGCACCGCCGATATTCGCCTGGCTGCCGACCGCGAGGAAGAAGACCGGAGCCTTGATCACGATGGCGACGAGAATCAGCAAGCTGGCATGCACCATTATCCAGATCAGGCCGATCAGGAAAAATTCCGAATTCCGGGCGATTGCCGTGACATCCATATTCATCCCGATCGTGGCGACGAGGATATAGATGAAGACCGAGCCGGTTTTCATCGAACCGGCTCCGCTCAGTTTGCGCGCCGGTGAGAATGACAGGCCGACCCCGATAAAGGTCGCCACGATCACCAGCCAGAAGAAGCCGGAATGCAGGCTGTAACGCTCGAGGCCCGGATAATGCTCGGTGAACCAGGGCGCGAGGAAGTCTGCGGCCAAATGGGCGATGGCGACGGCACCAAAGCCGATCGCCGCGATAAACATCAGATCTCGAAGTTCCGGAATGCGGGCATGTTCGGCCTCATAGGCCTCGGCCTTCAGTTTCAGATGATCCACGGCCCGGGCATCGGCGCCGAGACGCTTGTCGATCGACACCGCATGGCTCGCCGCGATCAGCAACAGGGCCATCCAGACGTTGGCGACGATGACATCAACGGCAATCCAGGCGGAGAAAATCTGGTCGCCGACATCGAAAATTTCGTACATCGCGGCCTGGTTGGCGCCGCCACCAATCCAGCTGCCGGCGACAGTCGTCATGCCGCGCCAGACGGCGTCGGGGCCGTCGACACCGATCAGATCGGGAATGAATGAGCTGGCGATCAGCAAGGCAAGCGGTCCGCCGATAATGACGCCGATCGTGCCGGTCAGGAACATGATCAGCGCCTTGGGCCCAAGCTTCAGGGTGGCGGGCAAATCGGCCGACATCGCCAGCAGGACCAGCGCGGCCGGAAGCAAGTAACGCGAGGCGACGAAATAGAGTTGTGACTGGTCCGGGTCGACGATGTTGAACGTGTTCAGCATCGAGGGCAGGAAATAGCAGAGCAGGAGGGGTGGGAAGATCTGGTAGAATCTCTTGAAGATCGGGCTGGCTGAACTAGAGGTCCAGAACACCAGGCCCAGAATTACGGCCAGCAGGCCCAGGATAACGGCATCATTGCTGACGAGCGGCTGCAATTCGGTTTCCATGAAACATCCCCTTGAATCTTGGCCCGATAAGAGCGCGACGCTACGGCTGGCACAAGCCCAAAACCAAAACGGCCCGGCTTTTGGCCGGGCCGTTCATTGATAATGCGATCCGCCTACCAGACGGAGACGCGTTCTTCCGGCGGCAGGTAGAGGGCATCGTCTTCGGTGACACCGAAGGCCTCGTACCAGACGTCCATATTCCGCACGACACCATTGGTGCGGTATTGCGACGGGCTGTGCGGGTCAGTGGTCACACGCGAGACGAGATTGTCCTCGGTATAGAGCCGGCGCCAGACCTGGGCCCAGGCCATGAAGAAGCGCTGATCGCCGGTGAAGCCGTCCAGTACGGGGGCTTCGCCACCATGATCGGCGAGATACATGTGATAGGCGCGGTAGGCCATGGAGAGTCCGCCAATATCGCCGATATTCTCACCCAGGGTCAGGCGGCCATTCACGAACATGCCCTCGACCGGGGAGAACTCCTCATACTGGGCGACGATCTGATCGGTGCGGGCATCGAATTGCTCGCGCGAATAATCCGTCCACCAGTTGCGCAGCAGGCCATCACCATCGGACTGGCTGCCCTGGTCGTCGAAACCATGGCCCATCTCATGCCCGATCACGGCGCCAATGCCGCCGAAATTCACGGCCGGATCAGCTGCGGAATCGAAGAAGGGACCCTGAAGGATGGCGGCTGGGAAGACGATTTCATTCGCGGTCGAGGAATAATAGGCATTCACCGTCTGGGGCGACATGCCCCATTCCCAGTCGCGGATCGGGCCACGCAGGCGGGCGCGGCTGTCGGCGCGGTACCAGGCCGAGATGCGCTGGGAATTGCCGAACAGGTCATCGGGACGAATTTCGATCGAGGAATAGTCAGGCCATTGATCGGGATAGGCGATCTTCGGGGTGAATTTGGCGAGCTTGTCGAGCGCTTCGGCCCGGGTCTCGTCATCCATCCATTCGAGCGTCTCGATGCGGTCACCCAGGGCGCGGCGCAGATAGCCGACCAGTTCTTCCATCTGCTCCTTGCTCTCGGCCGGGAAATGGCGCTCGACATAGATGCGGCCAATAGCCTGGCCGAGCGGTCCATTGACATACTGGATCCCGCGGCGATCGCGAGCGCGCGGCTCTTCAGTGCCGGAAAGCGTGCGGCCCCAGAAGTTGAAATCGAGCTCGTAAAACGCCTCGTCCAGCTCCGTATTGTTGGAGTGCATATAGTGCAGGGCCAGATAGTCCTTCCAGGTCTCAACCGGGATTTCCTGGAACAGCGCGGCAAGCGATTGCACGGCCGTGTTCTGGGACACGACGACATTGTCCTGATCGGCGAACTCCAGCGCGGTCATGAAACGCGTCCAGTCGAAACCGGGGGCGTAGGCCTGCAATTCCTCCACCGTCATCGGGTTGTAGCTGGCGACCCGGTCGCGGCTCTCCGCGCGGGTCCAATGGATTTGCGCGATGGCTGTTTCCATGTCGAGCACGGCCTGGGCCCGCTCGGCACCATTCTCTTCGCCAAGCATGGCGAACACGTCGGCCATATACTCGACATAGGCGGCACGGTAGGCGTCGAAACGCTCATCATCGCGCAGATAGTAGTCGCGGTCCGGCATGCCCAGGCCCGATTGGCGGATGTAGACGATATAGGTGTCGGGATTGCCGGCATCGCGGCCGACGCCGGCGCCGAACAGCGAGGCAAAACCATTGGCACCGAACAGGTCGATGACATCGTCATGGCTTTGCGCTGCAGCGATCCGGTCGAGGCCCGGCTGGGCCGGGGTCAGGCCGAGCGCGTTGAGATGATCGACATTCATGTAGCTGGCATAGAGATCGCCAACCTGTTGCTCGACCGAGCCGGCCGGGCTGTCTGATGCCGAGACGTCGGCGATGATCGTATCGATCCGCTCTTCCGCGCTCAGGGCGAGTTCGGAGAAGGAGCCGAAATTCGAGAAGCCGGTCGGGATTTCCGTCGTGTCGAGCCAGCGCTCATTCACATAGCGGAAGAAGTCGTCCCCGGGGGCAACCGTCTCGCTGATGTTCTGGGTTTCGATACCCCAGGCGCCGAGCGCGGGGGTGGCGGCCTGGACAGCGGTTTCGCTGGAAAGGGCGGTATCGGTTGCGGATGTATCCGCGGCGGGATTGCACGCGGTCAGCAGGGCGAGGCAGACAGTGCCAAGGAGGATTTTTTTCACGGGATGGATCTCCGGCTTGTTCGAAACTGATTGGGGGCAAGACTAGGGTCCGATCGTCAGGACGCAAGCCTTGGGTGGCCATTCACCGTGTCGGACAATGGCGCAGTTATAGAAAAAAGGGCGGCCCGACATGGCCGGACCGCCTGATTTCTCAATGGATATGGCTACCAGATCGAGACGCGCTCTTCCGGTGGCAGATACAGATCATTGTCTTCGGTGACGCCAAACGCCTCATACCAGGCGTCGATATTGCGCACGACACCATTGACCCGGTATTGCGCCGGGCTGTGTGGATCGGCACGCAGGCGGGAGACCATGCTGTCTTCAGTCATCTTGGAGCGCCAGACCTGGGCCCAGGACATGAAGAAGCGTTGATCGCCGGTGAAGCCGTCGAGCACAGGAATTTCGCCGCCATGGTCGGCGACATAGGCGTGATAGGCCTGATAGGCGATCGAGAGGCCACCGAGGTCGCCAATGTTTTCGCCCAGGGTGAGCTGGCCGTTCACATGCTCGCCCTCAACCGGTGAGAAGGCATCATACTGGGCGACAAGCGCGCCAGTACGTTCCTGGAAGCTCTCGCGGGAGAAGTCAGTCCACCAGTTGCGCAGCACGCCATCGCCGTCCTGCTCGGCACCCTGATCGTCGAAGCCATGGCCCATTTCATGGCCGATGACGCCGCCGATCGCGGCGAAATTGACCGCTGGATCCGCGAATGGATCGAAGAATGGAGCTTGCAGAATGGCCGCCGGGAAGACGATCTCATTGCTGTCGGGATTGTAGTAGGCGTTGACCGTCTGTGGGCTCATATACCACATCCAGTCGCGCTTGGATTCATTCAGCTGGGCGCGTTGGTCGGCCCAACTCCAGGCGCTGATCGCCCGGGCATTGCCGATCAGATCATCGGAGCTGATCTCAATCGTTGAATAGTCGCGCCAGACATCGGGATAGCCGATCTTGGGCAGGAAGCTTTCCAGCTTGTCCTGGGCTTCGGCGCGCGTGGCGTCATCCATCCATTCGAGCGTGGCGATCCGGGCGGCGAAGGCTGCCCGCAGGTATTCGACCAGCTCTTCCATCTGCGCCTTGTATTCCGGCGGGAAGTAACGCTCGACATAGACTTGGCCAATGTTTTCGCCAAAGCGGCCATTGACGAACTGGATTGCGCGCATATCGCGGGCGCGCTGCTCTTCAACGCCGCCAAGCGTGCGGGAGTAGAAATCAAAGCTCGCTTCGTCAAACCGGGCCGGAAGCTGACCGGTCTGGTTATCAACGAAATGGAAGGCCAGATACGAGCTCAGCACGTCGACCGGGGTCTCGGCGAAAAGCTGGGCGGTGGCCTGAACCGCTGTGTCGGTATTGACCACGATTTCGGTGATGTCGGGAATGCCGAGGGCTTCCAGGAAGGTGCCCCATTCAAAGCCCGGTGCGTAAGCCTCGAGCTCGGCGAGCGTCATCAGGTGATAATTCGGCACGGATTCACGCGCCAGTTCGGCAGGCCACTGGACCTGAGCGAGGGCAGTTTCCAGCGCCATGATATCAGCGGCACGCCCTTCGGCATTGTCGACGCCGGACATGGTCAGGATATTGGTGATATAGGCCACATAGGCAGCCCGATAAGCGACGTAACGCTCGCCCTCATCGAGATAGTAATCCCGGTTCGGCAGGCCCAGTCCCGACTGGGAGACGTGGGTGAGGTAGCGTTCCGGATTGCCTGAATCCTGGCTGACATAGAGACCCATCATCGACTGGTGGACCGGAAGGCCGAACCAGCGGGCGATGTCTTCATGTGTCGAGGAGGCGAGAACTTCGTTCAGCTCGTCCTGGATTGGGGTCAAGCCAAGCGCTTCGATCCGGTCCGTGTCCATGTAGGAGCGGTAGAGATCGCCGATCTGCTGCTCTGGCGTGCCGGGAGCAGAGTCCGTGCTCGCCGCCGCTTCGGCGATGATCGCGTTCACACGCTCTTCGGAGGTCAGATAGAGGTCAAGAAACGCACCGGCAGAGCTGAAGCCCGTGGGGATCTCGGCGGTGTCCAGCCAACCCTGATTGACGTGCGTGAAAAAATCATCGCCCGCGCTGACGCTGTCGCTGACATATTGCGTCTCGATGCCCCAGCTACCCAGTGCAGGATCGCCCGTGATCGCCGGAGTCTCGGTGGCAGCAACGTCGACAGCGGGTGCATCGGCGGCCGGGTTGCAGGCGGCAAGCAAGGCCAGGCAGGCGCCGCTGAGCAGAAGTTTCTTCATTCTCGAATTCCCCAAGATAAAATTGCGTTAACCGATGAGTTTAGTGAGGCGCCGTCAGGAAGCAACTGACGGTTCTGTTAGTTTTGGTCTCATCCGCCAATGCCAGTGCGGCCCGGGTCTCCCCGGGCCGCCTGGTATTGCCAGCATTCATTTGCAAGCCGTCTCGACAGGCTATTCCGCCGGTGAGTGGTCGAGATGGCCCGCCATTTCGCCGTGGGCGAAGTCGGTATCGATATAGTCTGCGCCGAGCGCTGGCTGGGCCTTGCCGGTCCAGAGTCCCCGGAACAGCCGCGCGATGTCGACCCCGATCGCGTAGAGCGATGGAACCAGCAGCAAGGTCAGGAACAGGGCGAAGAGGACGGCGAAGCCGAGCGCGACGACCATCGGCTTCAGGAATTGCGCCTGGGTCGAGCGAGCGGCAATCATCGGCAGGATGCCAAGGAATGTCGTCACCGAGGTCAGCAGGATTGGCCGGAAACGCTGGACGCCGGAATCGACCAGTGCCTGGAAGGCACCAACGCCGTTCGCTCGCAGCCGGTTCACGAAATCCATCAGCACGAGATTGTCATTGATCACAACCCCCGCTGCCGCGCCGACCCCGAAGTAGGAGAAGAGGGCGACCGGCATGTCGAACATCAAGTGACCGAAAATGGCCCCCGTCAGCGCGAACGGGATGGCGATCATGATCAGGATCGGCTGCGCATAGCTGCGGAAGGCGACGGCCAGCAGGATGTACATGGCCACCAGGGCGACGCCAAACAGACTGATCAATTCCTGCATGAACTCGCGCTGGCCTTCGGATTGTCCGATCTCGTCGCGGCTAATGCCGTGGAAACGCTCTTCCCAGCCAGCCCAGAATTCGGCCTCCAGGCTCTGATTGATATCGCCACGGGCGGCGGGATCCGACAATTCGGCATTGACCGTGACCGTGCGCATACCATTGCGGCGATTGATCCGGTTGAGGCCGGGCGCAAAGGTCACATCGGCAACGGCGGAGAGCGGAACTTCCCGGCCCTCGGCGGTGCGGATACGCAGATCGCGCAGCGTATCGAGGGAGCGGCGTGCGTCCTGCTCGAGGCGAACCATCACCCGCACATCCTGGCCTTCGCGAGGCAGGCGTTGAGCTTCCTCACCATAGAAGGCCTGGCGCACCTGCCGCGTGACATCCGACAAGGTCAGACCCAGCGCCCGGGCATCCGGCCGCATGGTGAACTGCAGTTCTTCCGTCGATGTCTGAAGTGAATCGACGACGTCATACAGGGTGTCGTAACTGCGCAACTGGGTCTTGAGGTCGTCCGCGGCGGCGCGCAGGACGTCGAGATCCTGGTGCGAGATCGCGAAAGTGACGGAATTGCCGCCATCATTGATCGTCGAGTCCAGGGTGACCTCTTCGGCATCCGGGATCGGGCCGAGGAATTCACGAATCTTCCGAGCGACTTCCGAGGTCGCCAGCAGGCCTGGGCGAACCTCCGGATCGGCCAGCGTGATCCAGGCGCGAATGCGGCCGTCAGTCGCCAGCGTCGAGCGGCTTTCGATCATGTCGACCTGACCGGGGAATTGCTCGCGATAATATTGCAGCGCCTCGTCCTGGGCTTCGTCGAGCTGTTCGCGAACGCGCTCGGTGCGGCTCCATGGCGCGCCTTCCGCCAGCTGGATATTTACCTGGATCGTTTCATTCTCGATCTGTGGCATGAAGACCGACCCAACCCGGTTGGTCATCATCAGCACGATGGAGATCACGAAAATACCGATGAAGGTGATCAGCGTGGCGTAGCGGTTGCGGATCGCAAACTTGACCATCGGCCGATAAACGCTGCGGGCAAACCAGACCATGCTCTCGGCAATCGAGCGCTGAACCCGGATCAAGGGCCCGAAGAAGCCCGTGGTTTTCTGGGGCTTCATGTGGGCGAGGTGAGCCGGCAGGATCAGCAGGGATTCAATCAGGGAGAAGGACAGGGCGGCGATGACCACCAGTGAAATCTGCTTGGTGAACTGAACCGTTGGCCCCGTGATCAGCATGAAGGGCAGGAACATCATGATCGTGGTGATGACCGCGAAAATGACAGGCTTGATCACCATTTGGGTACCGACAATGGATGCGGTCAGTCCGCTTTCGCCTCGTTCGACCCGGTCGTGGATATTCTCTCCGACAACAATCGCGTCATCGACCACGATCCCGATCACCAGCAGGAAGGCGAACAGCGAGAGCATGTTCAACGTGACGCCGAGCATTGGCAGCAACAGGAAGGCGCCACCGAAGGCGACGAAAATGCCGATCGTGACCCAGAAGGCGACAATCGGGCGCAGGAAGAGGAAGAGGACGATGAGCACCAGGAGGCCACCGAACAGGGCGGAATTCAGAATGGTGGCCATTCGGGCCTCATACATTTCCGAATTATCCCACCACAGCGACAGGGTAACGCCGTCGGGCAGTTCCAGCTGCTTGCGTTCGATATAGGCGCGCACGCTGGCCGAGACATCGACCACGTCGATATTCGGCGTCGTCAGAACGACGATCAGGGACATCGGTTCGCCATTGAAGGTCGCAGCCAGATTGGAATCGACGAAACCGTCGGTGACACTGGCGACATCGCGCACACGCAGCGTGCCACCATCGGCGGTTTGGCGAACGATCAGGTCTTCGAATTCCGAGCGCGTGTCAGCCAGTTGGCGTGAGGTGAGGCTGAGCTCGCCCAATTCCGTGCGCACGCTGCCGGCAGAGGCATTCAGTGAACTGACACGGATCGCGCGGATGATTTCGTCAAAGCTCAGATTATAGCGTTGCAGATTGTCTTCCGAGACCTCGATCCCGACTTCTTCGCTCAGGATCGCCCAGTTGTTGACGAGGCTCGAGCCAGGGAGTTGGGCCACTTCATCGCGGATTTCCCGTGCGATGTGTTGCAGGTCCCGCCGGTCGATAAAGCCGTGAACAGCAAAACCGATGACCTGGTCCTCGCTGCGCCACGGGTTCACAACCGGGCGATAGGCGGACTGGGGCAGGTTATTCACCGAGTCGACTTCGAGTTTGATATTGTCGATGAACTCACCGACATCGACCGATGGCAGGCCTTCAACATTGATGAAGCCGCTGCCTTCGCGCGCCGTTGAGGTGATCGTGTCGACGCCGTCGAGATCGGCAAGCGCCTCCTCGATCCGAACGATGATCTGTTCCTCAACTTCCTGGGGCGAGGCTCCGGGCCAGGCCACGGAAACGGTTGCTCCGTTCACCGCGATCGTCGGAAAGACTTCCCGATTGAGCTGGGAATAGCCGAAGATTCCGCCGAGCAGAGCGACAAGCATCAACAGGTTGGCGGCGACCGAATTGCGGGCCCACCAGCCTACAAGGCCGCGGGGAGCTTCGTCGTGTGTCGTGTTCGGGTCGGTCATGGCCGTCTCCTGATCGCAGTGTCGAATTAACCGGCGCTGGCGACAGATTCGCCGTCGCTGCTCTCGGTTTCAGTGTCTGATGCTTCATCGTCCGCGGCTTCGCTTTCGATGGTCGCCGAGTAGTCGGGCAGAACCGTACCGTCGGCATCGAGTGACCGCAGTCTCATCCCGGCGCTGGCACCGCGGATCGGCGAAATCACAATCATTTCGCCGCCGGAAACCCCGGAGGAGACGACCAGCCGGTCGGCACTCGAGGTCACGACTGTGACCGTGCGGATGTCCAGCGTGCCGCCTGGATTGACGACGAATACGGTGTCCTCACCGCGCAGGGCGGAGCGCGGCAGAACCACGGCGTCCTGGACGTTGCGGCCCTGGATTTCAGCGTCGACGAACAGGCCAACGGCCAGAGGTGCGCCGGCTGCCGCAGCAGCGCCATAGGGATCCTCGACCTGGGCGGTCGCATAGAGCACGCGGGTCTGTGGATCGATTGCGCTTTCGGTCCGGGTAATGAAACCGTGCCATTGGCGCTCGGCTCCGGCGAGAACGGCGGTCAGCAGCACAGGGATGCCTTCGCTGTCGGGACCGGAATTATAGGCGATCGGAATACCCAGAAGGCCGAGATCATTATCCGTCAGAGGCAGGCGAACCAGGATGGTGTCGGTCGAGAAGACTTCACCCAGTGGTGTGCCGGCGGCGACGAATTGGCCGAGATCGGCGCTTTTCACGCGGACGCGACCTTCGAAAGGTGCCGACACCCGGGTGCGTTCAAGATCGAGACGAGCAGCCTGCAGGCTGGCTTGCGCAGAGGCCAGCTGGGCGCGGGCATCTGCCAGTTGTGGTTCGCGCAGGGTCAGTGCCGAAGCCTCGCCTTCGCCCAGATCGGCCCATTCGCGCTCGGCGAGTTCGGCTTCGGCCTGTTCGCGGATCAGGCCCTGCTGAGCCTGGGAAACCAGGGCAGCTGCACGCGTGACGGCGAGATGGTAGTCGGCGTCATCAATCCGGACCAGGGTTTCACCGGCCTCGAAGAAACCGCCCTCGATGAAGTTGGGATTGACGTAGGTGATGCGGCCCGTGACTTGCGGCACAAGGCTGATCTGGGTGCGTGGACGTGCCTGGCCTTGCGAATGCACGGCAAGGGCAACGGTCTCGCGCCGGGCTTGCTCGACGAAGACGGCCACGGGTTGTGGCGTCGCGCTGGCGCGCTGGGGCTCCGGCTTCGTTGAAAACAGGACGATGATGATGCCGAGGACAATCGCGCCGGCAATGCCGAAAATT
>TARA_R110000868_G_scaffold243771_1_pt1 | contig 20334 bp, 23 predicted proteins | sample TARA_R110000868 | Tara Oceans TARA_R110000868 (sample SAMEA4397489) | marine metagenome | biome: Polar Biome; feature: [SRF] surface water layer (ENVO:00010504); material: water (ENVO:00002006), including particulate matter (ENVO:01000060) such as... | depth 5 m | reverse complement strand
TTCCAGCATCTGCGCAACAGTCATAACGCAAGCATTCGGTGCTATTGGAGTGAAGCGCACTGCTCCGGACGTGTCGTAGTGGAATATCCAGCGCTGACCGGGCTTGCCTCGCTTGGGTGTCAGAACGTCAGCAGCGGCGCACGCCTCACCATTCAGCGCGGCACGTATCACCTGAGTGGCGTCTTGCTTTGGCATGCTCATTCAGCACCCCCGGCAGCTTCCAGTGCGCGGGCACGGGCCATGGCTGCGTTGTAGCGGTTCAGGCGAACAGTGAGGGAAGAGTCAGCGCGCAGGGCGGCAAGGGCCATTGCCTTGTAGGCGTCGGCGTGACTGTTGGGTGTGGACGGATTGCGGGCGTTATTCATGGGTACGGCTCCTAGAGTTGAGGAGCTGCCACGATTCGCCGTCAAACGAATTGGGGTGGCAGCTGTTACGCATGGGTTGACGGACCGGGACTCTAGGAACCCGGCGCACCCGAAGGTGCCCCACACATAACAGCCGCCATAACGCTGAACTACAGGCACAAAAAAAGCGCCTGCTGTCGTATGGTCGGCGCTTGTGCGCCTAGAAGTGTTCGGGCCGTCAAACCCGGTCGCTGAATTTGCAGCGACGGGCGCACGATAACGCCGATGCGCCAGCTTGGCAATGGTCGGGAAGGTGCGTGCGGTATTCATGCGGCCAGCCTCCGTAGGTGCTTGCCCTGCAACTCATGCACATAGCGCAGCAGGTTGGACTTTCGTTCGGCGTAGGCCATGCCTTGGCCGATTAGCACCGTGTCGCGCAGCTCGGCCATGGTCACAAGCTCAAGCTCGGCGGCGTTCAACTGGTCACGGTTGCGGCCAGTGAAAGCACCGGTGATGACCTCGTTAATCAATCGTGCTTCGTTGATGAAGTGGTGCCGCTGGGGCGTCTTCCCCTGTGCTTCACAGTTGAGCGCCAGAGCGTCGCACATTGCGCGGTAGCCGATTGCAGCCTCACGCCTGGCGCTGGCCCAAGGCTTCGACTCGCCGCGCAGTAGGGTGTCAATTTGCAGGTCGCACCAGACGGCGAACTTCATATCGAGCCACTGAGCGAAACGAACGGCCAGCTTGGGATGAAGCCAGGTGCCCGGCACTTTGCCGCCTCTGCTGGTGCGAGCAAGGCCAAAGTGGTTTTGGCTCACTTTGCTTTCAAGGCCCAAGGCTGAAGCCATCGCTTCCATGTACTCTCGGGTTCCGTCCAGCGCCAGCCAATCAGCCGGACGCTTGCCAAACCGTGCCGCCGCTTCCGTTGCATTGATCCAGCCGTCAGCATTGAAGCGCACAGCCTGACCGTCGTAGTCGAAGGGAATAATGCGCGTGCTCATAGAACCACCTCACAGTCAGCCGGCAGTGTTCCGATGTAATAGAGGGCTACACCGTGATGGGTGCGGCCTTGCTCGTCAGTGATGGTTATCCGGTGTGTATTGATCGGGTGCCCCTGCTCGCGTAACTCCTTCACGCGGGCGGCGGGCATCATGATGTTCAGTTCGGCGCGGGCGGTGATGGTGTCTACCGGGCCAAGGTGCAAGCGCGATAACAGTCGGGCGCGCTGGGCGCTGCCGCTGGTATCATTGACGTGCGTTTTCTTTTGGCTGGCCTGTTGGTCGGCCTTATTTTTGTCCATGAATTAGGCCTCCCGCTTGGCGCGCTGCTCAAGGCGAGCATGCAGGGTTTGGTGCCGGTCGCTGAAAGCCACGCCGCCGCCGATCAGGATGTGGTCGAGTTGGCGAAGGTTCTCCAGCGTTTGGGCGTCTACCATGCCGGTGAAGCTATCGGCGGCGCTCTGCGGCGTGACGTTGCTAGGTAGTTCGACGGCTGTGGTTTCGTGCCCAACCAGTACCTGCTCCACGAACTCAGCCAGTGGACTCGGCTTCCAACTCTCGCCGCGACACTCAAGCCACCGTGCAAGGCCTTTGCCTAAAGCGGGATGAACCCACAGTCCGGCAGCGTAGTTATAGATTCCGTTCCCCCCTGCCCCCTTTGCTGCTTCAAGGTGGCCGCCTGGGGTGCCGGCAACGTAACGGATAACCGAGACCGCTGTCAGGGCGCGCAGGTATTCGGGCTTGTTGCGCAGCCGCACTTTGCTGTCTTGCCACTGAGGATGCAGGGGCTTGCCGCTATGCTCGGCGACCCGGGCAATAATCGGCTGGTTGCCGTCGAGCATGATGTACTCAACGGGATTTCGACCGTATTGCTTGGCCAGCAACGAGGCGTTGACCATGCCGTCAACGTCAACAACGATAGCGGTCTGCTTATGGTGCTGGGCAGTTAGATTGCTCATGCCGCCACCTCGCGCGCTTGCAGCTTGGCTTGCAGGTAGGCGGCAATCTCAGAGCGCACAAAGTAGATGCGCGAACGGCGGTTATCACCGTCCTTGATCGGCTTGGGGAATGAAGAGTCACGAGCACGAAGCTTATCCACGCCGGAACGGGTGCGCCGCATAGTGGCGGCCAGTTCGGCCAGGGTCATCAGCTCGGGAAGGGTTTGCGCTTGGGTTGCGCCGGAGTTGCGATTAGTCATGCTGGGTGCTCCTTAGTGAGGAGCACACGCTAGGGATTGTCTAACGGCTGGTCATTGCAACTGCAAAACGGATTTTTGCAATTGCAAAATATCGAAGTGGTGTTTTACCGCTTCACGCTCTTAGCTTTGGCTGATGCGGCTTCTCTGGCCTCGGCTTTTGCTTGGGCTACCTTGTCCGCGTCTGCTGCTGTAGCTCTCGCCTTAGCAAACAGCTTGGTTAACCCGCTTGCGCTTGCTCCCCACCACCCCCTTTCCCCGATCTTTTCTGCTGCTGTGCCTTGCTGATAACGTGGCCGACTATCATCTAAGAGCAGCTCAAGAAGGCCAGCTATTGCCAGCAGACACGACGGCTTTGCTTGGGCGCGCTCTAGCTCTAATTCGATCCGCAACGCTTTCGTCTCTGCCTCGGCTGCCTCCTTCGGCGCGCTAGTGTTTGGCTGCTGTGAGTCGTGCTCGTACACCGCCGCAATAAAGAGACCCGGAAGCGCTCCGTGTAGATCACCGGAAACGTCCTGCGTGAGCACAAACGCGACAAGCTGCTTGGGTGTGCATGGAAGCGGTAATGCGCTGATGTTGTTTGCTCGCATTTCTCTTTGTGCGTCAGCTCTACTTTCACCCGGCTTGCTCGCTTGGGCTTCGTCTATTTGATCGGTGTTCCAGCCGGGGAAAGCGCCGTCTTTGTTTGGATGAAACCGGACACCATCCACTTTAATCATGTACTCGTTGTGCCTACCGAGGGGGATACCGGTTATTTCCAACCAGTCGTCAATTCCTAGGCTTTTCTGGCGGGCTAGTTCTGCGGCTCTTTTATCATCCATCTGCAACGTCCTCCCAGACGCTCCCACTATCTGAATAGATCGGCCAGCCAGGCGGATGGGAAGTCCGCTTTTCGCCCCGTCGGGCTAGGCCAGCCAAAACCGTTAAGCGTTGCGTTTGATGCTCACCACGTTGACGGCACTCTCGCCACGGTGAGCGAAGTCATAAGGCGTTATGTGCTCTTTTCGGTTGGCGTCTAGGTAGTCGGCCCACCACTGAACCATTAGCCGGCGCTCCTCCAGGTGCTCGGCTTTGTGGATGTAAGCCGCCCTCACCCCATTGCGCTCTTGGTGGCTCATTTGCCGTTCAACACCATCACGCGACCATAAGCCCGACTCAATCAGCGATGAGCAGGCCATTGCCCGAAAGCCGTGGCCGCAAACATCCACCTTGGTGTCATAGCCCATACGGCGTAGTGATTTGTTTACGGTGTTTTCACTCATAGGCTTCCAGTGCACGTGGTCACCCGCAAAGATCAGATCGAAGCGCCCAGTCAATTGCTGCACTTGGCGCAACAGCTCCAACGCTTGGCGACTCAGTGGCACTAGGTGCGGGGTGGCCATTTTTGCGCCCCGGTGTGAGTTCTTAACGCCTTCGATGGGCTGGCGCTCACCGGGTATCGTCCACATAGCACGGTCAAAGTCGATTTCATCCCAGCGCGCAAAGCGCAGCTCACTTGAGCGGATGAACACCAACAGCGTCAGCATGGTGGCCAATCGGGTAAGAGTTCGTCCGGTATCAGCCTCAATACGCTGCATCAGCTCGCCTATGCGATCCAATGGTAAGGCTGGCAGGTGCTTGACTTTGCGGGTGGCTGTTGCGCCCTGCAGATCGTTGGCTGGGTTGCTGTCGATGTGCCCAAGCTGAACCGCCGTGCGCATGATACCGACCAAGCGTTGGCGCACCCGCCCGACTAAATCCAATGCCCCGCGCTTTTCTATCACTTTAAGGACGATCAGCAAGTCACGGGTTTTCAGTTCAGCAATGGGCCTTTTGCCTAATGCCGGGAATAGATCGGCCTCGATTTCAGCTAGCACCCTGGCCGCGTGCCCTTCTGACCACTTGCCCGCCATGTTGGCGTGCCATTCCCGCGCCAAAGCTTCGAAGGTATTGGCGCTGGCGTAAGTCTCTTCAATTTTGGTTTGGCGGGCGTGCTCTATCGGGTCTTTACCCAGGGCCAACAGTTCCAGTGCTTCGGCCCTGCGCGCTCGCGCGGCCTTCAAGCCAAGTGCCGGGTAATTACCGAAGGTGGCCAACCCCTGCCTGCCATCAGGACGAGCGAACTTGAAGCGCCACGTCTTCACACCGGACGGTTTCACCAGAAGGTATAGGCCGCCACCGTCGAAGAGCGTGTGATCCTTATCGCGGGGCTTTGCTGCCTCGCATTTGGAGTCTGACAAGGCGGTTACTGTGCGCGCCATAGGTATACGTCAATCCGTCGAACCAAAAATATACCTAAACGTATACCTAAAACGCGGGTATATGCAACATAACACGGGCGAACCTAGGAACACTCAGGCACAAAAAAACCGGCTGCAAGGGCCGGCTTGTCTGTGTTTCGGGTTAACTCGGGTGAACCCGGATTAACGATATTGGTGCCCGAACAGGACATCGAACCGCCGCCCAGCTTCGGCAGCCAAATCCCCACCGACTTCCTCATCGGCATGGGCAAGCTCGATACACGCCTGGTGGTGCTGCTCGACATTGGCCGCGTGCTGTCGCTCGATGACCTGCAGTTACTGGCCGGTCGCGAACTACCCGAATCGGCCTGAGCCCAGGAGCCTGCAATGAGTGTCACCAACCTGAGCAACCGCGAATTCCAGCAGTTCCGCGACATGATCTACGGGATCGCCGGCATCGCCATGGGTGAGGCCAAACGCCAGCTGATCGCCGGTCGTCTGAGCAAGCGCCTACGCCACTACGAGCTGAACAGTTTCGGCGATTATTTTCAGTTGTTGCTCAAGGACCAGGCCGAGTTGCAGACCGCAGTCGACCTGCTGACCACCAACGAAACCTACTTCTTCCGCGAGCCCAAGCATTTCGACTTTCTCCGCGAGCGCCTGCAAAACGAACTGCGCAGCACAAGCCAACCGCTGCGCGTCTGGAGCGCGGCGTGCTCCAGTGGCGAGGAACCCTACACCCTCGCCTTGCTCCTGGCCGACTGCCTGGGCCCGCGGCCATGGGAGATACTCGCCTCGGACATCAGCACACGCATCCTCGACAAGGCGCGTGCCGGCATCTATCCCCTGGAGGATGCCAGTGGCATCCCGCGCGAGCTGCTGCATCGCCACTGCCTGCAAGGCACCGGCCAGCATGCCGGCCTGTTCACCCTGGAGCCGGCGCTCAAGCAGCGGATCAGCTTTCGCCAGATCAACCTCAACAATGCCTTGCCTGACGTCGGCCTGTTCGACGTGATTTTCCTGCGCAACGTGATGATCTATTTCGACCAACCCACTAAACGCCAGGTGGTCCAACGCCTGAGCGCGCGGCTGCGGCCGGGGGGATACTTCTTCGTCAGCCACTCGGAAAGCCTTAACGGCTTCAGCGACGAGCTGCAGGCCCTGCGTCCCTCCATTTACCGCAAGCCTCATGCATAAGCCCGAGGGCGTTATCGAGATATTCCTGCAACCAGGGGATCTCTACTTCGGTGACCGCCACACGCGCATCCGCACATTATTGGGCTCGTGCGTGTCGCTGGTGCTGTGGCATCCCCACGAACGGCTCGGTGGCATGTGCCATTACATGCTCCCCAGCCGTAACCGCCAGGGTGAGCAACTGGATGGCCGCTATGCCGACGAAGCGCTGCACCTGCTGCTCAAGGAGGTTAATGCCAGTGGCACCCATATCGAGGACTACCGCATCAGCCTGTTCGGCGGCGGCAACATGTTTGGCGCCCTGACGCCGCGCAACATTGGCGAAACAAACGTCAGCGCAGGCCTGGAACTGCTCGCCACTCACGGCCTGCGTTGCCACGCCCGGCATGCCGGCGGGCGGGGCTACCGCAACCTGATTTTCGACATACGGAGCGGCCACGTCGCACTGCGCTGCCCCTCTCAACAACAGATCGCTACACGCCGCTATGAGGCGCAACCATCATGAACAACATCAAGGTGATGATCGTCGACGACTCCGCTGTCGTCCGCCAAGTGTTGAGCGGGAGCCTGTCCGAACACGCGGGTATCGAGGTGATCGGCACGGCTGCCGACCCCTTTTTCGCCCTGGACAAGATGCAACGTAACTGGCCTGACGTGATTGTCCTGGACGTGGAAATGCCGCGCATGGACGGCATCACCTTCCTCAAGAAGCTGATGGCCGAGCACCCGACGCCCGTGGTGATTTGCTCAACCCTCACCGAGAGAGGCGCAGCCACCACCATGGAAGCCATGGCAGCAGGCGCGGTGGCTATCGTTACCAAGCCACAAGGTGGCCTGCGCCAGTTCCTGCTGGAGGCCACCGAGGAGCTGGTCAGCGCCATTCGCGCCGCCTCTCAGGCCCGGCTCAAGCGCCTCACGCCCGCATCACCGCCCGTACAGCCAACCCCGAAACTCAACGCCGACGCCATACTCGCCCTGGGCAGTGGCAACGCCATGACCCGCACCACCGAGCGCATCATCGCCCTTGGCACCTCCACCGGTGGCACACAGGCCCTCGAATACGTGCTCACTGCTTTGCCACGCGTCTGCCCGGGTATCGTCATTGTCCAGCACATGCCCGAACGCTTCACCGCAGCGTTCGCCGAGCGCCTCAACGGCCTCTGCCAGATCGAAGTAATAGAAGCCCGCAATGGCGACCGCGTTATACCCGGGCGCGCCCTGATCGCCCCCGGCGGACGCCATATGCTGCTCAAGCGCAGTGGTGCGCAATACCTGGTCGAAGTGGTCGACGGCCCACCCGTGTCCCGTCATAAACCCTCGGTCGACGTGCTGTTTCGCTCCACCGCCCGCGCCGCCGGGGCCAATGCCACCGGCATCATCATGACCGGCATGGGCGACGACGGCGCCCGTGGCCTGCGCGAAATGCACGACGCCGGCGCCCTCACTCTCGGCCAGGACGAAGCCAGTTGCGTGGTCTATGGCATGCCCAGAGAAGCGATGAAGCTCGGCGCGGTCAACCGCGAGATTGCGCTGGAGCAAATCCCCGCCTACATCCTGCGCAGCGACCGCCCCTAACCAGCAGCCTTCCCCACATACCCTGCCGGGCGTAGAATCAAGCGATTCATCGCCTGGCACCCCCCGGCGGACCCGTGAGCTCCGGCTGCCCGAACGGTGATCCCGTTTCGTCATGCAGCCCCACAACCCTGCGGCGACCTGCCGCCCAACGACGCTCACCGCACACATACCCCGAATTAGTCGCAGGAAACCGCCATGCCTGATTACCGCTCGAAAACATCTACCCACGGCCGCAACATGGCCGGCGCCCGTGCCCTGTGGCGCGCCACCGGGATGAAGGACGAAGACTTCAAGAAGCCGATCATCGCCATCGCCAACTCCTTCACCCAGTTCGTGCCCGGCCACGTGCACCTGAAGGACATGGGCCAGCTGGTCGCCCGCGAGATCGAGAAACACGGCGGCGTGGCCAAGGAATTCAACACCATCGCGGTCGATGACGGCATCGCCATGGGCCACGACGGCATGCTCTATTCGCTGCCGAGTCGCGAGATCATCGCCGACTCCGTGGAGTACATGGTCAACGCCCACTGCGCCGACGCCATCGTCTGCATCAGTAACTGCGACAAGATCACCCCCGGCATGCTGTTGGCATCCTTGCGCCTGAATATCCCGGTGATCTTCGTGTCCGGCGGGCCAATGGAAGCCGGTAAAACCAAGCTGGCCAGCCACGGCCTGGACCTGGTCGATGCCATGGTGATCGCAGCCGACGATTCGGCCAGCGACGAAAAAGTTGCCGAATATGAGCGCAGCGCCTGCCCGACCTGCGGCAGCTGCTCCGGCATGTTCACCGCCAACTCGATGAACTGCCTGATGGAAGCCCTGGGCCTGGCCCTACCGGGCAATGGTTCGACCCTGGCCACCCACAGCGACCGCGAGCAGCTGTTCCTGCAAGCCGGGCGCACTGCCGTCGAGCTGTGCAAACGCTACTACGGTGAAGGCGACGCCTCGGTGCTGCCGCGCAACATCGCCAACTTCAAGGCGTTCGAGAACGCCATGACCCTGGACATCGCCATGGGTGGTTCAACCAACACCATCCTCCACCTGCTGGCCGCCGCCCAGGAAGGCGAAGTCGATTTCGACCTGCGCGATATCGACCGTCTGTCGCGCAAAGTACCGCAGCTGTGCAAAGTCGCGCCGAACATCCAGAAGTACCACATGGAAGACGTGCACCGCGCCGGCGGCATCTTCAGCATCCTCGGTTCGCTGGCCCGTGGCGGCCTGCTGCACACCGACCTGCCGACCGTACACAGCAAGTCCATGGCCGAAGCCATCGCCAAATGGGACATCACCCAGACCGACGATGAAGCCGTGCATACCTTCTTCCGTGCAGGCCCGGCCGGCATCCCGACCCAGACCGCGTTTAGCCAGAGCACCCGTTGGGACACCGTGGATGATGACCGTGAAAACGGCTGCATCCGCAGCGTCGAGCATGCGTATTCGCAAGAAGGCGGCCTGGCCGTGCTCTACGGCAACATCGCTGTCGACGGCTGTGTGGTGAAAACCGCGGGTGTGGATGAGTCCATCCACGTCTTCGAAGGCTCCGCGAAAATCTTCGAGAGCCAGGACAGCGCCGTGCGCGGCATCCTCGCCGACGAAGTGCAGGCTGGTGACATCGTCATCATCCGCTACGAAGGCCCGAAAGGCGGCCCGGGTATGCAGGAAATGCTTTACCCAACCTCGTACCTGAAATCCAAAGGCCTGGGCAAAGCCTGCGCCCTGCTCACTGACGGCCGCTTCTCCGGCGGCACCTCGGGCCTGTCCATCGGCCACGCTTCGCCGGAAGCCGCAGCAGGTGGTGCCATCGGCCTGGTGCGCGAAGGCGACAAGATCCTGATCAACATCCACGAGCGCAGCATCAACCTGCTGATCAGCGATGAAGAGTTGGCCGCACGCCGCGTGGAACAGGACAAGAAAGGCTGGAAGCCGGTGGAAGTGCGCCCGCGCAAAGTCACCACGGCGCTCAAGGCCTACGCCCTGCTCGCCACCAGCGCCGACAAAGGCGCAGTGCGTGACAAGGCCCTGCTGGACAAACTGGTACCGTAAGCCAGCACGCAGCAGACACAAGCCCGGCCTAGTGCCGGGCTTTTTGTTTTCAGCTGACGCCCATATAGCGCCCGGCGCGGTGGTTGATCGCCAGCACCATATTCAGCGCCAGGGCGCCGAGTATCGACAGCGCCACCTTATCCAGCGGCACAACCATGACCGCGCCCAGCACGATCAGCACATCGATGGCCATCTGCACCTTGCCGGCACGCAGACCGAAACGCTCCTGCAGGTACAGCGCAAGGATATTCACCCCGCCGAGGCTAGCGCGGTGACGGAACAGCATCAGCAGCCCCAGGCCCATGGCGAAACCGCCGAACAGCGCGGCATACACCACATTCAGGTGGGTGAAGCCGATCCACTGCGGGGTTAATTCGGCCAACAGCGAGACCATCCCCACCGCACAAAAGGTGCGCAGGGTGAACGGCCAGCCCATGCGCCAAATGGCCAAGGCGTAGAACGGCAGGTTGATCAGAAAGAACATCAGGCCGAAGGGCCAGCCGAGCAGGTACTTCATCAGAAAGGCCAAACCCACCGTGCCGCCTGTGAGCAACCCGGCCTGGCTGTACAAGGTGATGCCCAGCGCCACCATGGCGGTGCCCAGCAGCAGCGCCAAGCCGTCCTCCCAGAGCGGATGGCGAATAAAGAGCGCGGCAATACGATCCGGCTCGGCGTGATCGGCATCAGCGTCATGCATGGAGAACAACCTGTAGAGGGCAAACGACAAGAGACAGCGTAGCGGCCAGCAAGGCAGCGCCTGGCATGGATTAACGCGGCACAACAACGATGCGCAGCGTGACACGCACGACCGGCGACCACCCTGGCGAAGATCAATGCTGCACAGAAAAACTCAGCCCGAACGGGCTATTTGCGATCCCACACTTCAAACACATAGCCCGGCGTTTCCAGGCCTTCCGGGTGTTCGATGGCGGAAGACAGGTGCCAGTCAGCCTCATCCACGTCAGGGAAGTAAGCATCGCCCTGGGGGCTGATGCCGACGCGGGTCAGGTACAGGCGTTCGGCCTGGGCCAGGCCCAGTTCGTACAACTGCGCTCCACCGATCAGCATCAGTTCCTCGGCATCCTCTTCGCGCGCCCAGGCTTCAGCCCGCTCAAGCGCGGCGTCGAGGCTGGCGAATACTTCTGCACCTTCCAGCTGCAAACCGGGCTGACGGCTGACCACCAGATTAAGCCGACCGGGCAAGGGGCGACCGAGTGAATCCCAGGTCTTGCGACCCATGATGATCGGCTTGCCGAGGGTCAGCGCCTTGAAGTGCTTGAGATCCGCCGGCAAATGCCAGGGCAGTTGGTTATCGCGGCCAATGACGCGGTTTTCCGCGAGGGCGGCGATCATGCAGAGAGGCAGGGAATTTTTCATAGACGCGAGAATACCGTCTGCGTAGCGATCATTGAAGCCTTCCCCTGAACAGACTCTGTACGCTTAACCATCCTGGCGCTTACCCACCACGCGGTTACGCCCCTGCTCCTTGGCCAGGTAGAGCGCGACATCTGCCAGGCGCAAGGCATCGCCCAGACTCTGATGCGGCTGCGGGGTCAGGTAGGCCATGCCGATGCTCAGCGTGACCACGCCGGCGGCATCCGAATGAGCATGCGTCAGGCCCAGACCTTCGATGGCACTGCGAATGTCCTGCAGAATCGCCAGCAGTTGCGCTTCCTCCAGGCCATACCAAACGCCGACAAACTCCTCCCCGCCATAACGTGCCGCGCAATCCAACGGCCGCCGGGCATACTCGCCAATCACCCGGGCCACCTGGCGCAGCGCTTCGTCGCCGGCCGCGTGACCATAGTGGTCGTTGTAACGTTTGAAGAAGTCCACATCCATCATCACCACGCCCAGGGCCTGCTTATCGCGCTGCGCCTGACGCCAGCTGCGCTCGGCACGCTCACTAAAGGCGCGACGGTTAAGCAGTCCGGTGAGGAAATCCTTCTCGGCCAGGTCCTGCAACAGCCCATTGGCCAGGAAGTTCTGCCGCGTGGCGTACTCGAGGGAATAGCAGCCCACCGAGCCAATGATGTTGGCCAGCGCCAGGAAAAGGGCGTTGCTCAGCAGCAATTCGCCTGCCAGCCCCAGGCTCAATTCCACCGCCAGATAGGCGAAGAAAGTCAGCCAGCCACACAACACCGCAGTGGTGAAGCGCAACCCGGTGAGGAAGTAGAAGAACACCGTGACTAGGATGATGCCCTCATAGGGCAGCGCAAAGTGGTGATAACGGGCCAGGCCAATGATGCCCGCCACGGCCAGGCCGGAGAGTAACGCCACGATGCCGCCGATCAGCTGCAGATGATCACGCAAACCCGGTCGGTAGGTGGCCAGCCAGGCCAGGAGCAGCATCGGCTGAATGACTGCCAAGCGTAGGGCAAGTATCCGACCGCGCAGTGGGTCCGGCAGGTTGATCGCATCCAGCAACACAAACAGCAGCGCCATCAGTGTCGCCACCAGCAATGACCAACGCATACGCCGTAGGAACACATTGGCGTGATAGCGCTTGAACGCCTGCTCAAGTTCATCGTCAAAACTCAGCGCACGAAATCCCTGCTGATGCTGACGCAGGTAGGGCGAATCCTGATTGACCCAATCCAGATGCGGTAACTTCACGATGGCACTCGCTTTTATTGTTATGCATTCAGGGGCTGGTGATCGATACATGCAGCCGCCCGCTGACGACAGACTAGCTGGACTGGCCACAGTAGTACACGCATGCACCGCGGTGCCATGTACCGGCCGCTACGGTTATGCTCTGGCTTCCACTCAGCTATGGAACACCGCGTGAGCCCACTCAACCCCCCCACGCCCAGCCGACTGCAGCGCCTCTGGCTCAGTGAAACCATTCGCTTGCGTGAGGAGCATGCCGGCCCGCTGGACGACAGCGAAGCCAACCGCCGCGCCCAGGCCAAAGGTGGGGCACTCGCTGAGCGCATCCAGAATCGTGCCTGGTCGCTGGGCGAACGCGACGGCCAGGTATCGGCGCTGCAGCATTGGTTACACGGCGCACGCCTGGCTGGGTTGTTGCTGGTGCTGCTGGCCATCCTCAGCGGCAGCGGCTTGGCAGTGGCGGCGCTGGGCGACGGTCTGCGCCCGGTCAATGTGTTCTGGGCCCTGGGCAGCCTGCTCGGGCTGAATCTGCTTCTGCTGCTGGGCTGGGCGCTGGGTCTGCTGCTAAGCCGCGACAGCGCGGGCGCCCTCGGCCATCTGTGGTTATGGCTGAGCGCCAAGCTCGCCCGCGACGCCCAAGCCGCACAACTGGCCCCCGCCCTGCTGTTGATGCTGCAACGCCAACGCCTCAGCCGCTGGGGGCTGGGCGTGCTGGTGCAGGGTTTCTGGCTGCTAACCCTGCTTACCGCACTGCTGACCCTGCTGGCCCTGCTGGCCACCCGCCGCTATGGCTTTATCTGGGAAAGCACCCTGCTTGGCGGCGACAGCTTTATCGCCATGACCCAAGCCATCGGCAGCCTGCCGGCGCTAGTGGGTTTTAGTCTGCCGGATGCCGAGCTGATTCGCGCCAGCGGCGACAGCGCTCTGGCCAACGAAAGCGCTCGGCTTAGCTGGGCCGGCTGGCTGGTCGGCGTACTGGTGGTCTACGGCCTACTGCCACGCCTGGGCCTGCTGCTGCTCTGCCTGTGGCGCTGGCGCCGCGGTTGTGCGGCGCTGAGCCTTGACCTCAGTTTGCCGGGCTACAGCCTGCTGCGCGAACGCCTGCAACCGAGCAGCGAACGCCTCGGCGTGTGCGATGCAGCACCAACGCAGCTGCATCAACCGCAGGCCGGCAGTCTTACCGAAGGTAGCCAGGGCGCGTTGCTGGTAGCCGTCGAGTTGGACCCGCAACGCAGCTGGCCACCCGCGCTGCCCAAGGGCATCGGCGATGCCGGCGTGATCGACAGCCGCGAACAGCGCAACCAGCTGCTCGACCAGCTCAACCGCTTCCCGCCGGCACGCCTGCTGATTGCCTGCGACCCACGCCGCTCGCCAGACCGTGGCAGCCTGGCGCTGCTCGGCGAACTGGCGCGCAGTGCAGCCGCCACACGGATCTGGTTACTGTCACCGCCACCCGGCGAAGCACTCGACAGCGCCCGTTTGGGCGACTGGCACCGCGCACTGGAGCAATTGCAGCTGAGCTACAGCGACAGTGCGCCGTTCAGCTGGCTGGAGCATGGCCATGACTAAAGCCCTCAAGCTGGCCGTGGTCGGCCATACCAATGTCGGCAAGACCTCGCTGCTGCGCACCCTGACCCGCGATGTCGGCTTTGGTGAGGTATCCCATCGCCCCAGCACCACCCGCCACGTCGAAGGCGCACGGCTGTCGGTGGACGGCGAGGCGCTGCTGGAGCTGTACGACACCCCCGGCCTGGAAGACGCCATCGCCCTGCTCGATTATCTGGAACGCCTGGATCGCCCCGGCGAACGCCTGGACGGTCCGGCAAGGCTGGCGCGCTTTCTCGACGGCAGCGAAGCACGCCAGCGTTTCGAGCAGGAAGCCAAGGTACTGCGCCAGCTGCTGGCCTCGGATGCCGGTCTCTATGTAATCGACGCACGCGAGCCGGTGCTGGCCAAATACCGTGATGAGCTGGCGGTGCTGAGCATGTGCGGCCGGCCCTTGCTGCCGGTGCTGAACTTCGTCAGCAGCAACCAGCACCGCGAACAGGATTGGCGCGATGCCCTGGCGCGCCTTGGCCTACATGCCCTGGTGTGTTTCGACAGCGTGGCGCCGCCGCTGGATGGCGAACGCCGCCTGTACGACAGCCTGGCGCTGCTGCAGGAAAAAGCCCGACCGCAACTGCAACGGTTGATCGACGATCACCTGGCGCAGCGCCAATTACGCAAAAGCAGCGCTGCGCGGCTGATCGCCGAACTGCTGCTGGACTGCGCCGCCTGCCGCCGTAGCGTGGCGGCGCAAGCGGTGCTGGAACAGGGTGCAATCCGCGACCTGCATCAAACTATTCGCCAGCGCGAACAACGCTGCGTGGAAGCCCTGCTGCGCCTGTACGCCTTCCGCCAGGATGATGCCAAGGCCGGTGACCTGCCCTTGCTCGACGGTCGCTGGGGCGACGACCTGTTCAACCCGGAAACTCTCAAGCAACTCGGCATCAATATCGGCGGCGGTATGGCGGCGGGTGCGGCCACCGGGGTGGGCGTAGATCTGCTGGTCGGCGGCATCACCCTCGGTGCAGCCGCGCTGATCGGCGCCGTGCTCGGCGGCAGCGCGCAAACCCTGCGCGGCTATGGCGCGCGGCTGAAAGGCAAACTCAAGGGCCAACGCGAGCTGACCGTGGACGACGCCGTGCTGCGTCTGCTCGCGCTGCGTCAACAGCTGCTACTGCAAGCACTGGAAGCCCGTGGCCATGCCGCGGTCGAGGCCATCAACCTGAGTACACCGCAGGACACCAGCTGGCGCGAAGGCAAGCTGCCGGAGGTCCTGCACAAAGCCCGCGCGCACCCGGAATGGTCATCGCTCAACCCCGGCGCGACGCTGGAAGACGGTGAGAGGCAGGAGCAGGTGCAGCAGTTGGCGGCGGAGTTGCTCTAGCTCTGAGACATCGCGGCCATGGCCGCGATTAACGATCAGACCGCGACAGGCGCCGGAATATGCGGATGCGCCTGATAGCCAACCAGCTCGAAGTCCTCAAACTTGAACGCCAGCAGGTCCTTCACTTCGGGATTGAGCTTCATCACCGGCAGCGGCAGCGGCTCACGGCTCAGTTGCAGATCAGTCTGCTCGATATGGTTGGCGTACAGGTGGCAGTCGCCGCCAGTCCAGATGAAGTCACCGGGCTGCAGACCGCAGACCTGCGCGACCATCAGGGTCAGCAGCGCGTAGCTGGCGATGTTGAACGGCACCCCGAGGAAGATATCCGCGGAGCGTTGGTACAGCTGGCAGCTCAACTTGCCGTCGGCCACATAGAACTGGAACAGCGCATGACATGGCGGCAAGGCCATCTGCTCGACCAGCGCCGGGTTCCAGGCGGAGACAATCAGGCGGCGCGAGTCCGGGTTCTTCTTGATCATCTCGATCAACTTGCTGATCTGGTCGATCGACTCGCCGTTCGGCGCCGGCCAGCTACGCCACTGGTAGCCGTACACCGGGCCAAGATCGCCGTTCTCGTCGGCCCACTCGTCCCAGATACGCACACCATTGTCCTTCAGGTACTTGATGTTGGTGTCGCCCTGAAGGAACCACAGCAGCTCGTGGATGATGGATTTCAGGTGGCACTTCTTGGTGGTCACCAGCGGGAAGCCGTCGGCCAGGTTGAAGCGCATCTGATGGGCAAAAATACTGTAGGTGCCAGTGCCCGTGCGGTCACTCTTGAAGGTGCCGGTCTCGCGCACCAGGCGCATCAGGTCGAGGTACTGTTTCATTGCACGGCCTCCTGCGCCGCCTGGCGCTTGTAGGCATAGGCGATCAGACCCAGGCCACCGAGGATCATCGGCACACAGAGCACCTGGCCCATGGTCAACCAGCCGCCTGCCAGGTAACCAAGCTGAGCATCCGGCACGCGGACGAACTCAACGATGAAGCGGAAGATCCCGTAGCACATGGCAAACATGCCGGACACGGCCATGGTCGGGCGCGGCTTGCGCGAGTAGAACCAGAGAATGGCGAATAGCGCCACGCCCTCCAAGGCGAACTGGTACAACTGCGAGGGGTGGCGCGCCAGTTGCTGCGGGTCAGTAGGGAAGATCATTGCCCATGGCACGTCGGTGGCCTTGCCCCAGAGTTCGGCGTTGATGAAATTGCCGATACGCCCAGCACCCAAGCCAATCGGCACCAGCGGGGCAATAAAGTCCATCAGCTCAAAGAAGCTCTTGTTGTTGCGCTTGCCGAACCACCAGGTGGCCAGCATTACGCCGATCAACCCGCCGTGGAACGACATGCCGCCTTCCCAGATGCGCAGCATGCGTACCGGTTCGGCGATATAGGCGGCCAAATCGTAAAACAGCACGTACCCCAGGCGGCCACCGAGGATCACGCCCATGGCGACCCAGAACACCAGATCGGAGAGCTTTTCCTTGTTCCAGGTCGGCGCGAAGGCGTTGACCCGGCGCGAGGCCAGCCACCAGGCGCCGCCGATGCCGATCAGGTACATCAGGCCGTACCAATGGATTTTCAGCGGGCCAAGGGCCAGCGCAACTGGGTCGATCTGCGGGTAAGGCAGCATCAAAAACTCCTTAAACGAGGAAACTCAGGCCCACGCTAAACAGCAGCAGGGCAAACAGACGCTTGAGCAGGCGCGGCGACAGCTTGTGCGCCAGGCGTGCGCCGACACGAGCAAAGTACATGCTGGGGATCGCAATACCGACCAACGCCGGCAGGTAGACAAAGCCCAGGCTCCATTCTGGCAGCGCGGGTTTATCCCAGCCCAGCCAGATAAAACTCAGGGCGCTGGCTATCGCAATCGGCAAACCGCAGGCCGAAGACGTGGCCACCGCCTGCTGCATCGCAACGCTGCGCCAGGTCAGGAACGGCACAGTCAGCGAACCGCCGCCAATCCCGAAAATCGCCGAAGCCCAGCCAATCACGCCTCCGGCCAGGGTCAGCGCCGGCTTGCCTGGGACAGTGCGGCTGGCTTTGGGTTTCAGTTCCAGGGCCATTTGCACGGCAATAATGATCGCAAACACGCCGATGATCTTCTGCAGCAGCGGCCCCTGAATCGCCGCTGCAGTCATTGCGCCCAACCCGGCACCGAGCAGAATACCCAGGGTCATCCAGGCAAATACCGGCCACAGAACGGCGCCTTTACGCTGGTGTTCCAGCACTGAGTTGATCGAGGTGAAGATGATCGTCGCCAACGACGTACCGACCGCCAGGTGGGTCAGGATCATCGGATCAAAGCCCTGCGCAGCAAAACTCAGCACCAGCACCGGCACGATGATAATGCCGCCGCCCACCCCGAATAACCCGGCAAGCGTTCCGGCGGCAGCCCCCAGGACCAAATACAGCAGCAGTTCCATCAGCACCCCCGCACACAATCCGGCATGGTAACGGATGCACAGGGCCGGACTCTACTTTGGGCGATGGATGTCCGTCCTGGCTTTGCGTAAAGTGCCTGCATCGCCTGTGGAATAGACCAGCATGCGCCCGACCCTGTACCTGAAGCTGAGCTGTAACCAGATGCACCTGACGCATCTGCAGACTGGCCGCGTACTGCACCTGCAAGCGGACCCTGCGTTCAGCAACCCACGCCTGTTGGTGGCAGATTTTGCGGCAGCACAACACCTGCTGCTGGGCGGGATCACGGCCCTGCTGCCCCATCGTTTCCTGCGTCTGAGCCGACCACCGCAACTGCTGATTCAACCGCTGGAACGCTTGGAGGGCGGTTTGTCTCAGGTTGAAGAACGCATTCTGCTGGAGCTTGGCCTCGGCTGCGGCGCGCGCAAGGTGCGCCTGCACCTGGGCCAGGAGCTGGACAATGCCGGCGTGCTGGCGAAATTAGGGAGCTGATCATGTGCCTGATCGTCCTGGCCTGGCGACCGGACCATGCCCAACCGCTGCTGGTGGCCGCCAACCGCGATGAGTTCTATGCCCGCCCGAGCCAACCCCTGGCCGAATGGCCCGACAGACCGGGACTGATTGCCGGGCGCGATCTGCAAGCCGGAGGTACCTGGCTGGGTGTCGGTCCGGGCGGACGCTTTGCCGCACTGACCAATATTCGCGCACCCGGCCAGGCATTAGGCAGCCGCTCTCGTGGCGAGCTACCGGCGGCCTTTCTCAGTGGCGAAAGCAGCATCGACACATTTCTACAAGACCTGCACGAGCAGCGGCACCACTACAGCGGCTTTAACCTGCTGCTGGGTGATCCTCAGCAACTCTGGCACTTCAACTCACATAGCGGTGATGCCACGCCCTTGGCGGAAGGCGTACACGGCCTGTCGAATGCCGACCTGAATACGCCCTGGCCCAAGCTGCAGCGGGCCAAGCAGGCCCTGAGCGACGGCCTGCATGAAGCCAACCCACAGATGTTGCTCAACCTGTTGGCCGACCCCACCGCTGCGGCGGACGCGGAGCTGCCGCAAACCGGTATCGGCCTCATCGGCGAACGCCTGCTTTCCAGCGTGTTTATTACCAGTGCCAGCTACGGCACGCGCGCCAGCACCGCCTTGATTGTGAATGCCGACGGCAGCCGCACGCTCACCGAACGCACGTTCGGCAGCCATGGCAGTTATCTGGGTGAGGTGCTCGTGCCCTGTTGAGGCCGCTCAGTCGCTGCGCACAGGTTCGCTGAGCTCATCCAAGGTAAACAGCGGCGCGGCAATCGCCGGGTCGTCGGCATCCGCCACCAGCAGGGGTCGACCATCGGCCTGAAAGGTCAGCCCTTCGATCTTCACCACTGGCGCCAAGCGGTTCAGCGCGACGATATTCAGTTGCGCGTCCAGCCGCCCAAGCACGCTGCCAACGCAGGCACCGTCCAGGTAGCTGGAATCAGTAGCTTCCGCCGATGCCGTGAAATACAGCGCGCCACTGGGCGCCACGCTGAGATCGGTGAGGCTCAATTGCACACCGTCCAGCTCCGGTAATTGCAGCGGCACGATCTGCTGCAATGCAGCGGCACTCAGTTGTCCGTCCTGTAGATCGCGCAGCACCTGCGGCAAATCGAGCAGCACCAGGGCGTTTTCTCGGCCGCGACCATTGCCGCGCTGCGCCAGCAGCACATGCTCGCGATAGACCACGCCGCCTTCGATATTCAGGTCCTGAAAGTGCTCAGCGAGCGCCCGGTACAAGGGATTAAGGTCGATCACGCGCACATTCCCGGCCTCAACCAGACAACCGCGACAGCGGCGTTCGGTGGAACCGGAACCTAACGCCAACAGGCTGTCAGCGGGCAATGACATCAAGGCTTCGAAGTCGGGCTTTAGGCGCTTGCGCAGCTTGGCATCGCTGGGTAATTCGCCGGGGAGCAGAGTCAGCTCGGCCTGCCAGTCGCCGCTCAGGCTGTAGCGCTGCAGCACCAGCGCATCATCGGCCAACACCCAGAAACTATGCCCCTGACAGACCAACGCGCTGGCTGCCGACAGCCGCAGCGTGGCCCGTTGGCGCAATTGCAGGGGGGGTGCGGCAAGCGTCAGCATGAGCCGCGAGCACTCACGCCTGAATATCTGACGCCGGATTGATCATCCGACCCAGGCCGAGGTTGCGCAGGGCCAGCTGCAGGGTGCTGTGAATCACCTGTGGGTTGTCGATGTTCATCACCTGGCTCAGCAACTCCTGGGCTTTGCCCAGGCTGATCTGCCGCAGCAGCCATTTCACCTTGGGCAGGTTGGTGGCGTTCATCGACAAGCCGTCGAAGCCCATCGCCATCAGCAACACGGCGCACGCCGGATCACCGGCCATCTCGCCGCAAATGCTCACCGGCTTGCCTTCGGCATGGGCGCCGGCCACTACAAGGCGCAGCGCTTGCAAGACCGCCGGATGGAGGAAGTCGTAAAGATCAGCAACGCGAGGGTTGTTACGATCCACGGCCAACAAGTATTGGGTCAGGTCATTCGAGCCGACCGAGAGGAAGTCGACTTGGCGCGCCAGTTCGCGCACCTGATAGACCGCTGCGGGAATCTCAATCATCACCCCGACCGGCGGCAGTGGCACGTCGGTGCCTTCATCGCGCACTTCGCCCCAGGCACGGTGAATCAGGTGCAGCGCCTCTTCCAGCTCCTGAATCCCGGAAATCATCGGCAGCAGAATGCGCAGGTTATTCAACCCTTCGCTGGCCTTAAGCATGGCGCGGGTCTGCACCAGGAAGATTTCCGGGTGGTCGAGG
>TARA_R110000868_G_scaffold86703_2_pt1 | contig 20359 bp, 25 predicted proteins | sample TARA_R110000868 | Tara Oceans TARA_R110000868 (sample SAMEA4397489) | marine metagenome | biome: Polar Biome; feature: [SRF] surface water layer (ENVO:00010504); material: water (ENVO:00002006), including particulate matter (ENVO:01000060) such as... | depth 5 m | reverse complement strand
GCCTGCCTGGCCGACAAGCCGCGCAGCTAAGCACACCAAACACCGTGTCAACAGGAAAGGCTTACCCAGCGGGTAAGCCTTTTTTATGGCTGTGTCCTCCCTTGAAAGCCGTCGCGGCGCAAGATCAAGAAGCACTTCAAGCGGTTTTTTCTTGGCCAGTCGATAAACGACGCACCTGCAGCGTTTGAATAGGCAAACGATTGCGGTAGGCTTTGCCGCTTCATTATTAGGAGTAACTCCCATGGCCCGCGCTACTGCCCGTCACATCCTGGTTGCCAGCGAAGACAAGTGCAACGAACTGAAAACCGCTATCGAAGGCGGTGCTGACTTCGCCCAAGTCGCCAAAGACAACTCCAGCTGCCCATCCAGCCGCAGCGGCGGTGATCTCGGCTCGTTCGGCCCAGGCCAGATGGTCAAGGAATTCGACACCGTGGTGTTCAGCGCACCGATCAACGTGGTGCAAGGCCCGGTGAAGACTCAGTTCGGTTATCACCTGCTGGAAGTGACCAGCCGCCAGGACTGATCCTACCTGCTTGCTGGGCCGCCCTGGCCCAGCAAGCCCGCTCTTTTCGCGCAGCGCCCGCCAGGCGCAATACCGCTGATCAACAGTCACAAACAGCGGCGAATAGCCGGGTATACTCGCCGACCTTTTACCTCGCACCCGCGGACATCGCCATGACCCATTCCCCTGCAGCTGAACCCACACTCGCCGTTCAGACTGCCGACAGCGCTGCGCCGTCCAATGACGTAGCGGTTACACCTGCAAAAGCTCCGGGCTTTGCCTCACTGTTTGGTGCTGCCAAGGCTGCCTGCGGCAAACAGGATGACCAACCCTGGCATCAAAAGGGCAATAAATCCGCCCACGAAAAGAAGATTGGTGCAGCCCCAAACGGCACTCGCCGCTCCATGGGCAAGCGTTAATAACGGCTCAGTACCTCACGTCAGTCGCGTACGCAGGCGCGCTTGCAGCCAAGGGCCGAATACATTCAGCAGTAAACCGAGCATTACCAGCAGCGCCCCCACAAGCTGCAGGGTGCTCAGCCGCTCATCGAGCAACAGCGCCGATGAGCTAATCCCCACCACCGGCACCAGCAGTGAAAACGGCGCTACCTGGCTGGCCGGATAGCGCGATAGCAAGTGACTCCACAGGCCATAACCGAGAATGGTTGCGCCAAATGCCAGGTAAGCCAGCACCAGCAGCGTGTCCAGGTTAATCGCACGCAGCGCGGTCTCAATCTGCTCAGGCCCCTCCAGCAGCCAAGACAGCGCAAAGAACGGCAGCGGCGGCACCAGGCTACCCCACACCACCAGGCCGATCAGATTGACCTTGCCCAGCTTGCGCGTGACGATATTGCCCAGCGCCCACATGGCGGCCGCGCACAAGGTCAGGAGAAAACCGGCCAGGGTCATCAGCCCATTGCCCTGCAGGCCGATCAGCAGCAAACCGCAAGCGGCCACCAGCAGCCCGAACAGGTTGGCTAAGCGAAAGCGCTCACCCAGCAACAGCACCGCAAACAGCAGGGTAAAGAAAGCCTGCGACTGCAGCACCAGCGACGCCAAGCCGGCCGGCATGCCAACGGACATGGCAGAAAATAGAAAAGCAAACTGCCCCAACGAGATGGTCACGCCATACGCCAGCAACCAGCGCAGCGGAATTTGTGGACGCTTGATAAACAGCACTGCAGGGAAGGCCGCCAGCAGAAAACGCAGCGCACCCAACAACATCGGCGGCATCTCATCCAGGCCGATTTTGATCACCACGAAATTCATGCCCCAAACGACGATTACTACCAGGGCCAACAATAGATCCTTGGGTAACATAACGCGCGCCTTTACCAGTCAAGGCATCATTAGACCAGCCGTACGGCCGCCTGCCTAACTACAGCTGAAAGGCAATCGAGGGGCACAGTGACAGATCGAGACGCCGTGATGGTCAACACGGCGATGCGCCTAAGCGGGCAAGACCGCAGTTGCGCGTACTGCCTGCGTGGACAATGCGCAACTGCGTCTAAGCGTTACTTCACCAGCAACACTGGCACCTGCACCTCATGAATCACCCGAGTGGCCACCGACCCCAGTAACAAGCCAGTGAAGGTGCCCAAGCCGCGAGTGCCCATGACCACGGTGTCGCACTGCAATTGCTTGGTCGCAGCGCTAACCTGCCCGGCGATATTGCCGAGTGCCACGTGCTTCGTGCCGATAATCCCGCCGGCCTTGAGCTGCTCAAGCGGCCATTCGAGCGAATCGCTGGCTTTATCCAGCTGCGACTGACGGATGTTGGTGATCATCTCGTCGTTGACGTACTCACCATAAAGCATCGCCTCGTGCTGCACGTTGATCAGGTGCACCTCAAGGGTTGCATTGTGCGTGTGCGCGAAGTCGATGACGTACTGCAGGGCGCGCTTCGAGCTGTCGGAACCATCAAATGCAATCAGTACATTACGCATGCCGAGCCTCCTCTATCGAGATCCTTAAAGCTTAGTTCAGCCTGCAGATCCTGGGGTTTTACCCATGACAGCCCATCGCTCGGCAAGGTGCATCAGCCCAGGCCGCGGCACGCCATTACGAACAGAGCCCCGCCCTGCAGACAAGCGGCCTCACGCCATTGCACCGCACATACCCGGCATGGGCCATGGCATCATGCCGCTCAGCGTCGCCATTTTTGCCAGGAGTAGCCGTGGATAAGCACAGCGTTAGCGCAGACATCTACGCCAAGCTGACCAACGAAGAGGATGCGCGGGTCTGCAGCGAAATCGACGAGCAGGCCTGTCGCGACGTACCAGGCAACTTTTTGCTGATGATCCTCAGCCACTTCTTCAGCAAGCTCGGCGACGCCCTGGCCAACCCGAAGGTGGTGCTGCCCTGGGTGATGGAAACCCTGCAGGCGCCGCTCTACCTGATCGGCTTTCTGGTGCCGATCCGCGAGTCCGGCTCGCTTATTCCGCAACTGTTTATTGCCAGCTACATCCGCGGAGTGGCGGTGCGTAAATGGGTCTGGATCCTCGGCAGCCTGGTGCAAGCTGTCGCGATCAGCGCCATCGGTTTGGTGGCGTGGACGCTCGACGGCGTAGCGGCCGGCTGGGCGATTATTGCTCTATTGGTGTTGTTCAGCCTGGCCCGCGGCCTGAGTTCGGTGGCCTCGAAAGATGTACTTGGCAAGACCATCCCCAAGACCCGCCGCGGCCAGGTCAACGGCTGGTCGGCCAGCGCTGCCGGGCTTGTCACTGTCGCCTTGGCCCTGCTGCTATTACTCAGCGGCGCCGCTCAGTTACCCTCTCGAACCTATGGCCTGTTGCTAATCGGTGCCGGCCTACTGTGGCTCATCGCAGCGGCGATTTACGCGCGCATCAGCGAGTTGCCAGGGGAAACAGAGGGCGGCGGCAATGCTGTGGTCGAGGCCCTGAAGCGCCTCGGCATTCTCCGAAGCGACCGCCCCTTCCGGCGCTTCGTCATCACCCGAGCGCTCCTGCTGTGTTCAGCCCTAAGCGCACCGTACTACGTGGTGCTGGCTCAACAAAAACTCGGCTCAGCCGTTGGCACACTCGGCCTGTTCATGCTTGCCAGCGGCGCCGCAAGCTTACTGTCTGCACCGCTGTGGGGACGCTTCGCCGACCTTTCTAGTCGCCGGGTGATGATACTCGCGGCCGCGCTAAGTGCCGGTCTCGGTCTGCTGGTGTATTTTCTCGACAGCCTGCAGCCGACCTGGCTGGCTATCGGCTGGATGCTGCCGGCACTGTACTTCTGCCTGAGCATTGCCCACCAAGGTGTGCGCATCGGCCGCAAGACTTACGTGGTCGACTTGGCGCAGGGCAATCGCCGCACCGACTATGTCGCGGTCAGCAACACCCTGATCGGACTGATTCTGCTGTTGCTCGGTTTCGCCGGAGCCCTCGGCACAGTCATGGCGGTCAGTCAGATAATCTTAGCGCTGTCACTGCTCGGCGCACTCGGCGCAGTGATGGCCGCCGCACTGCCGGAAGCGGAGTAGCGCACGCTGGCTGCGCCATAACCGATTGAATCAACCGCGCGCAGACAGGTCACTAACATCACCCTAGTGAGAACACGCAATCACCCGAGGAGGTTCGCCATGAGCACACGACCTGAGACCGAGGCAGACGCCCCGACCTTTATCGAGAGCATCTTCGAACGCTTGGACGTGGCCGAGGATGTGCGCCAGCGCCTCGCACGCGCCAAGTTCACCGCCCAGGTCAGCATCCCGGTGCGTATGGACGACGGTAGCCTGAAGGTATTTCAGGGCTGGCGCGTGCAGTACGACGATACCCGCGGCCCAACCAAGGGGGGGGTGCGCTTCCACCCTCAAGTCTCTGCGGAGGAAGTCACCAACCTGAGCTTCTGGATGACCATCAAGTGCGCGGTAGTCGACCTACCCTTCGGCGGTGCCAAAGGCGGTATCTGCGTCGATCCCAAGTGCCTCTCAAGGCTGGAGCTGGAGCGCCTGTCGCGGGGTTATATCCGCGCCATCCATGACTTGATCGGGCCGAACCGTGATATTCCGGCACCCGACGTCAACACCAACGCCACTGTGATGGGCTGGATGGCGGACGAGTTTGCGCAGATCGAGCGGCGCCAGGTGCCGGCGATGATTACCGGTAAACCCCTGGGTCTCGGTGGCTCAGCAGGCCGCGTAGCCGCCACCGGGCGCGGCGCGATGCAAGTGCTGCAGCTGTGGGCCAAGCGCGAAAATAAGGCCCCAGAAAAGCTGCGCATCGCCGTGCAGGGTTTCGGTAACGCGGGTTACCACTTCGCTCGCCTAGCCCATGCAGCGGGTTATCGCATCGTTGCCATCTCCGACTCCAAGGGCGCGATCTATGACGAGGAAGGTCTCGATCCGCAGCCGATCTGGGAACACAAAAACCAAACCCGCGAACTCAAGGACATGGTCTATTGCGATGAGTCGGTGTGTGCACAAAGCAAGGCCGAAAACCTGAGCCAACAGCAACTGCTTGAGCTGGATGTCGATGTACTGGTGCTAGCCGCCTTGGAAGATGCCATTGACGAAGACAATGCCGAGCGGATCAAGGCCAAGGTCATTCTCGAAATTGCTAACGGGCCAGTGACCAGCAAAGCCGACCAACTACTGACAGAAGCCGGCGTGCTGATCCTGCCCGACGTGCTGGTGAATGCCGGCGGCGTAATCGTCAGCCACCTCGAATGGGTGCAGAACCGCATGGGTGATTACTGGAGCGAAGAAACCGTCGAGCAGCGCTTGGATGAGCGTATCGGCAAGGCCGCCGAAGCCTGTTTTGAGCGCGCCAAACAAGAACAGGTGAGCATGCGCACCGCCGCCTACCTGCAGGGCGTCGGCCGTATCGCCGCCGCCATGAGCAATCAAGGTACGCGCACTTATTTCAATGAACACAGCGATTAACGCACCCTCACAACCTGGGCACCCACCCTCAATGCCTCCCTACTGCATTGAGGGGGTGCCAGCGCCCCGCAGACCGACTAAAATCCGCAGCTGACCTGAGTCGGCCTGCCGGCGGGCGGCCAAACAATTCGTCTGGCCGCCTGCGCAGACACACGACTCATCCGACCGCACAGACCGAGAGAGCACCCATGGGCGCACAATGGAAAGCCAAACCTAGAGAAGCCGCCGCCAACGCCAGAGGCAAGATCTTCGGCCGGCTGGTCAAGGAAATTATGATCGCCGCGCGTAACGGCGCCGATCCAGACCTCAACCCCAAGCTGCGTTTGGCGATTCACCAGTCGAAAAAAGCCTCGATGCCCAAGGAAACTCTCGACCGAGCGATCAAGAAAGGCGCCGGCCTGCTGGGCGACACCGTGACCTTTCACTCGGCCACCTATGAAGGTTTTGCGCCGCATCAGGTGCCGGTGATCATCGAATGCCTGACCGACAACATCAACCGCACTGTGGCTGAAGTCCGGGTGCTTTTCCGCAAGGGCCAGATGGGTGCGTCCGGCTCGGTGACTTGGGATTTCGACCACGTCGGCATGATCGAAGCCTCGCCAGAAGGCGACGCCGATGCCGAGCTGGCCGCGATTGAAGCGGGCGCACAGGACTTCGAACCGGCGGAAGAAGGCGCCACGCTGTTTATCACCGAACCAACCGACCTCGACGCCGTCTGCCGCGCGCTGCCAGAACAAGGTTTCAGCGTCAACGCAGCGAAGATCGGTTATATCCCGAAAAACCCAGTGTCCAGCCTAACGGCCGAACAGCTGGAGGAAGTCGAAACCTTCCTTGAAGCCCTCGACGCACACGATGACGTGCAAAACGTCTATGTTGGGCTTTCCGGCTAACGAACGGGTTAGCTCAAGCTCGTCGGGCAGGACGCCTGGCGGGCCAATGAACTGCATCTATTAGTGTGCGCAGTTTGTAAAACCGGCAAATTCACCACCCCGGCAGCCGCACAAAGCGAGTAGAATCGCCGGCCGCCGCGCAGCCAGCGCTCGGCGTGTACACAAGGACGTTGTCACACAGGAGTTTTACCGTGCACAAGTTTCTCACTCTGGCTGCGTGCCTATTGCTCGGCGCCTGCGCCAGCAACCCGCAGACTGTCTACCAGCAAGACGTCGTAGCGGGCACCAGCCCAATGGCCAAAAGCACCCTAGAAGCCATCCATAACAGCAAAGCTATCCCCCTGCCGCTGGACCCCGGCCTACTGGCCCCGCAGTGGCCGATAAGCGCCGCCGAACCGCGCATGGACTTCGGCAGCTCGATCTCCAACTACCGGATATTTTCCCTGCAGCTGAAAAAGGGTGAACGCTACACCCTCAACGTGCACTCGCTGTGCAACAAGCCATGCCTTGGCGTGAGCAAGTTCGCCCTCAAGCCGCGCGCACTGCTGCTGGATGCCTACGGCGCAGTCATTGCCGATAAACCCTCGCATGCCTCAGCAGTAGTCGGGCAGATCAGCCTGCGCTGGGACGGTGAAGCCACAGAAAATGGTACTTACTACCTGCTCGTGGCCGCCGATAACGATGACCTCGGCCAGACCATCGTGATCGACGACGTGTGGGTCAACAACTCGCCATTGATGGCGGTCAAGGTGGACATGCACAGCTCGCCGTTCGGCAAGATCAGTGCATTCTCCAGCCCACGCAAAGACTGAATCAGTACCCGGCGAGCTGCAATGGCTCGCCGCGACCAAGTAAGCACTGACCGACAGCCTCGCTGCTTTAAACCCATCTATTGACCCTGAGCAAGATGCTCTGCCCACAGCGCTTTAGCCTATGCCGATGACTTTCCGCGGGTTCGCCCTCAAACTGTTATCGACGAGGTCTCCATGAGTATCACCTCTACCAGCATCTGCGCGGCGGCCGACCAATTGCAGGGCTTTGTCGGCTTTAATGCCAAGACCAAGCGCTATATTGTGCGATTTTCGGAAGACTCCTTCGGCCTCGATGTACTCGAAAACAGCATCATCCCCACCTGCGAATTTGTCTGGTGCGCCGTTGACGGTGAGCTGATGAACCTAGACCGCACGCGCCTGCAACTGTTGCTGCAGCAGAACATTGATGACCGCCTTAATATCAGCGAACCATTGCGGGTTTATGTGCGTCGTTCGGACCTGGCGGAAATCAGCGCCGTGCGGCATCGCCTCAACGCCTAAGCGTCCATCTGGGTTTTAACGCCGCCGCCAAATAAGCGCCAGGCTATTCACTCACACCCTCACCACGACGCCCTCAACAAATTAATTGCCGGACTGATTGTATTCCCCTGCGAATCTACTCAAGCGGCTACACGACGCCACCTGCGCGACTAACCGGCGAGCAAAGGCGTAGCCTTTGAGCATGGCGAATAAGCCGCGACCTAGAACAGAAATGCGTTTATGGCAGATATTCGCAGCCACTTAGGCGTTCAACTGAAGCCTCGCGAGCGCGCAACAGACTGGCATACTGTGCGTCGCAAAGGTCGGTGGGTCACCCGACCTCCAGGCTGAAAGGACTCGAATAAAAATGCTCCGCATCCCTTTATTGGCAGGCTGGCGCTGGCTGCTAGGCCTGCTGCTGCTCAGTTTATTGCCTCCGCTATATGCCGATGAAAGCGGCGTTATTCACTACCCCCGACGTACCGATGGCGATGAATTCCGCTCCGTCTATGAGCTGGCGCTTCTACAGCTGGCACTGGAAAAAGCCGACAGCCCTCTGCGTCTGGAGCCCTCGTATTACAGCATGGAGCAGGAGCGCGCACTGGTTAACCTGGAGCGTAACGAACGCCTCGACGTGGTCTGGAGCGTGACCAGCCATGAGCGCGAACAACGCCTGCTGCCAGTTCGTATCCCGCTGGATAAGGGCCTGTACGGCTGGCGCATCGCCCTACTACCCAGCAGCCGCGAGGCACTGCTCAAGAATGTACGCACCCTCGACGACCTGCGCCCGTTCTCCGCTGGCCAGGGGCATGACTGGCCAGACACTGACATTCTGCGCAGCAATGGCTTGCCAGTAACCATTTCAGCCAATTACGGCAGCCTGTTTCGCATGCTCCAGGCGCAACGCTTCGATTACTTTCCGCGCTCGCTGATCGAAATCTGGGGTGAGTTGGAGCATCCACGCAGCAAGCAGCTGGTTGCTGACACGCATGTGCTGCTGCATTACCCCGCCGCGATGTATTTCTTCTTCTCACGCCAACGCCCGGAGCTGGCGGAAACTGTACGCCTAGGCCTAGAAAGGGCAATTGCAGATGGCTCATTCGAGCACCTGTTCCAACAGCATTTCGCGGCCGATCTGCAACGCGCGCAACTAAACCAGCGTCAGGTCATCGAGCTGGAAAACCCTTTACTGCCCAGCGCCACGCCCTTACAGCGACGCGAGCTGTGGCTCACTCCGCTATCACCGGCACGCTAGAAGGCTGAGCCAAGGTGGTCTGCACGACATTGCGACTGTGTGCGCCAAAGCGCTTGAACAGCTCCACCAGTAACGACTCAAGTAGCGGATCAGCCTCCGTCGGAGTCAACTGATTGCCGCCGCTAAACCCCGGGGCGGCCTCCGGCTTACGTGCCAACCACTGGCCGATGATCTCATCCAAACCATCGGCACTGGCAAAGGACTCGGCCGCTACAACCTGCTGCGCATAGTCAGTCGAGAACGCAGCATAACTATCCGCTGGACTCTGTGCATAGGCCTGCAACAGCGGCGACACTGCCTGCTCGCCCATCAGTTGCTGCATGCGTTCAAGCTGATATTCCTCGAGGGCGGTGTGCCGGTCTGCCACACGGGCAATGATCGCCAGACGGTCTGCGGGGTAACCGCTGGCCGCCTTGAGGGCAATCAGCATCAGCTCAGGCGTAGTGACCCTCGGTACGGTTTTAGCGTGGTAAGGCTGAGTCAGGTCCTGCATGTAGTGCAGCGCCCAACCGAGAAAGCGATACCCCCAATACTCATGTCCGCTGGCCAGGGCTAAACGGGCAAGACCGGTGTACTGGTAAATACGCCAGTGCGGCAGGGTGCGCCGCAAGTAGGGCGCGGCTTGAAACACCAGCTCCGGCTCGTGGTAATAGCCGATGTGAAAAGGCGCTTGCGAGGAATACTCGAAGCGCGCGTCGCCAAACGGCTGTTCGCCAAAGTTGTACTGCCTACCGACATCGCCAGGGTTGTCGCTGAACAGGTTGATGTCATGGCCATAATCCGGTTCATCCGCCGCACTGCTCAGTACCTGCACGGCACTCACGGCCTCGCCCGGCTGCAAGGCCAGATAACGCCAATGGCTCCAGGGGCCTAGCTTGCGAAAAACCAGCACCTGCTCGGCGGCCAAGCGCGCTCGGCCCTCGTCAGCCTGCCCGGGCAATTGCTGGACAAAACCGGCCAAGCGAATCTGTGGATTAACCCGTAACGCATGCAGAAAGGCACTGCGCCTATCACTCGCAGGCACGCTGCTGGCGCTAAAGCGCAAGGCATCCGGGCGCAGCGGATAATCCGCGAAATGCACGCGGGCAAAGGCCTCCTGCGCATCCAGCAGCTGCTCAATAGCTGGCGCCTGATCGTTGAGAAACGTCTGCAACGGCTCGTAGTTCAGCGTGCGCTGTAACTCCGGCAGAGTTTGCAACGCCAACTGACTGCCGAGCGAGTGATTGGACCAGGCCAGTGCACTTAACGGCTGACAGGCCAGGCAGCAGGCAGATAGCAACAGCAACAATGGCTTCACGGCGACTCCGACGCAGGCAGGGCAAAGAACCATAGCCTAACGCCTATGCCGCTACCTGGCACTGTCGTATCAAGTCAACCCACTCACTAATCGGGCAGCTTAACGCCGAACCTTGGCGATGAGTCCTGGCTGGAACTAGTTGATAAACACAACCGCTGCTACGACCAGCGCAATCACCGCCAGCGCGAAGGCTAACAGCGGCGTATTCAGGCGCCTTGGCTCATTCGCGACGGGGGCCGCCACATGCAGCGGGTTGGCCTGAGCGACGGTGCGCAGCGGGTTGGCATGGCTATTCTGTGAGCTGGATAAGGTGGCCATCTTGAGCGGCTTGGGCAGGTCCACCGCGCGCATAAATAGCGTGGCATCTTCATCCGCGCTTAGGGTTACCGTGCTTTTCGGCCCGATCACCAGCAAGCTGACCGAACCCATCTTCAACTGGTCACCTGGCTGCAACACCGCCGTCGCAACTTTTTGTTGGTTGACCTGCAGGCCATTGGCCGACGCCAGGTCTTTGACCTCCAGCACATTGTCTTTGAGGTAAAACTCGCAGTGCCGACGCGACAATTGCTGATCGCTGAAACACAGCTCGCATTTCACTGAACGGCCAAAGGTCATGGAGCCGTTGATATGGAATTTCTTACCTTCATGCTCGCCCTGAATCACCTGCAGGTACCAGCGCGCGCCCTGCTCAACTTTAGCCTTGCTGCGCGCTGGATCGACCAGCAGCAACTCCACTGAACCTAAACGCAGACGATCCTCGGCACGCAACTGGAAGCGCGTATTGATGCGCTCATCGTTGACGAAAGAGCCGCCTGGGCTGCCGACATCGGTCAGGTAATAGAAACCATGGTCTTGGCGAATTTCCGCGTGAAACGAGCCAATGCTCGGGTCAACTAGGACGAGGCTGTTGCGGCTGTCCTGGCCGATGGTGAAGCGCTCGTCGACCAGCCAGATTGGCGCCTGACGATTATCACTGAAGTGAATTTTGAGCATCTACAACACTACCCCAAAGTCAGTTAAACAGCCGCCTGGAAACCGGATCAAAGCTTGCCACACCTAACGCCAGCCGAATTAACGGCAGGTGCCAGCGAGTCGAGGCGCGCATGCTGCCTGGCAATCAGCCGGCTAGCAACACACCAGCATGGTTACTTACTCAAATAGGTTGTTCCACAGCCGCTTAACCGGATTAACCGGCGCGGGTTGCTGAGCCGCTGCGGGCTTACGACGTGCTGTTTGGGCCTGGCGTACACGCTGCTCATGGCCATCGAGCAGTTGCAACAACGCCTCATTGCCCGGTTCCACCTCCAGCCCCTGCTGCACCAATGCCAGAGCCAAGGCAAACTCGCGGCGCTTATAGGCCGCCTCGCTTTGCACGATATAGCGCTGCGCCACTCGGTTGATCCCGGCCATGGCCAACAGGTTGTCCGGCTCCAACGCCAGCACCTGGCGGAAGTAGTAGGTCGCGCTGTCATTTTCGGGGAGCAGCAACTGTTGATTCACCAGTCGCTGCTCGGCCAATTGCAGGGCCTGGTTGACCCGCGCCTGCAGAACACGGTCTAGGCCATCGAGAGCTTGAGGGTTGTCCGACTCAAGCGCCAGCACCTGGCGAAACAGGTAGTCGGCGTTATCTTGCGCAGGTTCAAGCAGGTTGCCTGCTTGCAACTGCAGTTCAGCGCGCGCTAATTGCTCGCTGATTTGCTTTTGTTGATACAGGTGATAACCGCCGGCCGCCGTGCCGGCCAAAACCAGCAAACCTGCCAGCAGCCAGACCCACAGCCTAGTACGTGTAAGCTTTGTCCTTGCCGGCCGAGCCATGCTAAGCGCTGGGGCGATGCGCGTGCGGTCCGGATCATCCTGGGTCAACTCGTCCAGACTGGCCAGCAGCACCCGGCAGTCGCTAAACCGCTCATCTGGGTCTTTGGCCAGCATGCGCTCGAGTAGCCACTGGTAATTCTGTAGCGGTGCAGGCAGTTGCGGCACGGCCATCTGCAAGTGATTCATCACGGTCTGGGTGTAGTTGGCGGCGCGATAGGGATTAATGCCGGTGAGCATCTCCAGCAGAATCACCCCCAGGCTGTAGATATCGCTGCGCGCATCCAGGGCCTGACATTGCGCCTGCTCGGGGCTGCTATAGGATGGGCTGCCGACGGCGATGCCGAACTGGGTCAAGTCATGGTCGAGCTCGACTTCCTTGGCCACACCAAAGTCGGTGATGACTGCCGTGCCGTCACTGCGAAAGAGGATGTTGGCCGGTTTGATGTCGCGGTGCACAAGGCCCTGGTCATGCACCACCGCCAAGCCACTGGCTACCTGCTGGACGATGCGCAGGGCACGTGCCAGCTCGAAGACTTCACCTTTAAACTGCGCCAGATCACCGCCGGCGACAAACTCCATGGCTAAGTAATGGCGTCCATCAGCCAGCTGGTTGATGTCATAAATGGTGATGATCGAGGGGTGATGCAAAGAGGCGACAATATGGCCTTCCTTGATAAAGCGCTGGCTGAACGCCTGATCATCTGCGCTCAGCAAGACCTTGATCGCTACCTTTCGGTGCAGCGACTCCTGAGTGGCCAGGTACACCTCGGCCATACCACCTTTACCCAGGCGGCCATGCACTTGATAACCGGGAATAACAAGCAATTGTTCAGTCATGGGTCAGAGCGCATCTGCAAGTTAAGGCTTACGGGAGGTGAACAGGCGACTGAGCAAACCACGGGGTTTGGTTTCAACACTGGGCGCCGCCGCGTCACGGCCGAGCACGATACAGGAGATATTATCCTTGCCACCCATTTCGTTGGCCCGCGCCAACAGCTGGGTCACCAGCTCATCAAGGGTATGGGCGTTGCTGCACAGCTGCTGGATCTGCACGTCTTCAAGCTCACCGGTCAAACCGTCACTGCACAGCAACAGCAACTCTTGCTCACCAAGTGAGCCGTGCTGCACGCCAACCTGCAGCGGCTGCTCATCTCGCCCCAGGCACTGCAAAATGACATTGCGCTGCGGATGGCTTCGGGCCACTTGTGGGCTCATCTGACCGGCATCGATCATCATCTGCACCCAGCTGTGATCGTGAGTCAGCTGCTCGATATGCCCAACACTGACGCGATAGACGCGGCTATCGCCAACCCAGGCAATGCTGAACTCGGCCCCCTCGAAACGCACCGCTACCAGGGTCGTGCCCATGCCGCGCTGCTCATCAGCACGGGCGACAGCGAGAATCTCGCGATTGGCCGCCTGCACCGCTTCTACCAATTCCAATCCACTGGCGCAGCCCGTCTGTAACGCCTGCAGCGCTAAGGCACTGGCCACTTCGCCACATTGATGCCCGCCCATGCCGTCGGCAATTGCCCACAGATTCAACTGCGGGCAACACAGCAGGGCATCCTCATTGTGCTCACGCACGCGCCCAGGCACGCTGTGGCCGGCATAAATCAGTGCTTGTTCCATCCACGTCTCGCCATAGGGTTCAACAGCCGCCAAGTGCTACGCGGCATTCAGCTCAAGGGACCATGATGCGACGACAAACGCAGGCTGTCACCGCTGGCCGGCGACTTTGCCAGTGAACTGTTAACCAGTCGAACCCAACATACCTAAGCAAGGCCGGATAACGCCTCAGCTATTCGCCCCGCATGGGCGTAGACTCAAGGCACCGACCTCGTCTCATCGCGAGGAGATGGCAGGCTTCAGACTATTCAACCACGACATTGTCAGAGGTGAAGATCATGAGCAAAGGGATGGATTCGAAGAAACAACTGAAGAAAAAGCCGCTGAAAACCGCCAGCGAAAAGCGTTTGGATAAGAAAGACAAGCACGGTGCAAAAACCCTGCTCGGCAGCCACGCCACCAACGCCTAAACCACCGGCCTGAGGCGAGCAACGCTTGCGCTCAGGCATCCACCGCAGACCACTCTCGCCATCCGCTATGTTCTACCGCAAACTCCCAGTCCCACTTAACCCGCTTGCCAATAAGTTCTACCGCAGCCAACGCTCGGCCATGCGCGCCAAGGCTGGCGAGCAAATATGGGTGGCTGAAGACAGTGCAATAGTCGCAGCGCTCTGCCTGCAAGAGGTCGAGCGCGGCCACTGGCTAACCCGCTTACTGGTCGCCCCACTGCAGCGCAGAAAGGGCGTGGCGCGGCAATTGATCGAAGCGGCCCTGGTCGATTGCACTACACCGGTCTGGTTGTTCTGCGAGCCGCAGTTACACGACTTTTACCTGCGCCTGGGCTTTACCCCTTGCACCGAGCTGCCTCAACCATTGGCTGAGCGCCTGGCTCGCTATCAGCGCAGTAAACGTCTGATTGCATATACCCGCCCCCCGGCGCAGGCCTTGCAGCACTAAGCTTGCAACCTTAATGCAGGCGGAGCCGGGTACAGCTTGGCAGGCAGCGCCCGATACTGGCACTTTGCTCAACCTTACTATTGCTATAGTTGGCGAAAGCTCTGCATGCTTACGCAGAATAAATATAAAGCGGGTCTATACCTATGCGTATACCGCGGTTGCTCAGGCGCCTGCGTAACAACTTTCAGCTATCCATCATTACCCTGATGGGTATGTTTGGCGTGATTGGCATTAGCCCTTACGCCGTATACCGGTTAGCCACCGGTAACTACCTGGTAGGCGTCGCCGATAGCGTAATTGTTGTCTCCACCGTACTCGCGGTGCTGTACGCTTGGCGGACAGGCGATACAGTCAAGCCTGGCATTTACCTGGCCAGCATTTTCTCGGCTGCAGCCACCCTGATTGCCATCAACCTGGGCGTCAATGGTCTGTTCTGGATCTATCCGCTGATCCTCTTTAACTTCTTTATGGTGTCCCCGCGCAAGGCCTTATTGGCCACGACGTTGGTTCTTTCGGCCCTGGTCGGGTACAGCCTGCTAAAGCAGGGATCGGTGTTCGAAAGCGACTACCAGATGATTTCATTTCTAGTCACCAGCATGATGGCCAGCGTCCTCAGTTTTGTTTTTGCTTACCGCACCAACAGCCAGCGCGACGAGTTACAACAATTAGCCATCCATGACTCGCTGACCGGAGCACGTAACCGCCGCGCCATGAATGAAGAGCTAAAAATCGCTGCGTCCATTAAGCGGCGCCACGGCAACCACTACGGCGTATTGACCATGGACCTGGATCACTTCAAACGGGTCAACGACAACCATGGTCATCAGGCCGGCGATCAAGTACTGGTGGACTTTGTCGAGCTGATCAAAAGCGCCTCACGCGAAGAAGATCGCCTATTCCGCTTCGGCGGCGAAGAGTTCCTGCTGCTGTTACCCAATACCGAAAGAGCCGGCCTACTGGCGGCGGCTCTGCACTTGCAGCAACAGATCAGGCAACACTTGCGCGGGCCAAGCGAGGCCGTGACCATGTCTGTCGGCGGCGCCATAATGCGCCACGATGAACACTGGGAAGACTTGCTGCAACGGGCCGATCAACGCCTGTATCGCGCCAAGAGCGTCGGCCGTAACTGCATCGTGATTGATGACGGCACCGACAGCACAAACCTCCAGCCTATCGCCTGACCCTGCGATTTATCTTTGCTTACAACTTGCAGCGGTAAAATACTTGTCCGCTGCCGGCAGCGCTGTAACAACACAGCGTTGCCCTTGTCTATTGGCCACACTTAATCGAGAGCACTGCCATGAAAAGACGCTCGCTGCTCAAGGCTATAGCCCTGTTGCCCGCCCTGCCCCTGCTCGGTCACGCCCCGCTCAGCCTGGCGCAAGCCATCGCTAGCAGCATAACGCCGCTGGACAAACCACATAGCGCTTGGCGTGATCTGCTAACGCCCGAGGCCTATGCGGTACTGTTTGAGGAAGATACCGAGGCCCCTGGCAGCAGCCCACTGAATCAGGAAAAGCGCGACGGCACTTACGCCTGCGCAGCTTGCTACATGCCGCTGTTCGTCAGCCAGGACAAATATGAAAGCGGCACTGGCTGGCCCAGCTTTACCCAGCCGATTGCCGGCCACATGGGGCAGAAGCGCGATTTCAAGCTGTTCTTCCCGCGTACCGAATACCACTGCGCGCGCTGCGGCGGGCATCAGGGTCACGTCTTTGATGACGGCCCAAAGCCGCGCGGTGAACGCTGGTGCAACAACGGCGTGGCCTTGCGCTTTATTCCTAAAGGCGAATCCTTACCTGAGCTGCGGAGCTGAACATGACACCTATCACTTCTGCCTGGCGCAGCCGTCTGCTGACCAGCATCACCCTAATTCTGGCTGGTCTGCTGGCCGCCTGTGAACCTACGGCTGCGCAAGCGCCGCCTACGCCGGTAAAAGCCAATGCGCAGACAGTTGCAAACCCTGGCGAAGCGATCTTTGCCGGCGGCTGCTTTTGGTGCACCGAGTCGGACTTCGACAAGGTGCCAGGGGTGATCGAAACCACCTCAGGCTATATTGGCGGGCATGTCGACAACCCCACTTACGAGCAGGTTTCAGCTGGCAACAGCGGGCATATTGAAGCGGTGCGTGTACGCTTTGATCCGAATAAAACCAGTTACGCTCAGCTGCTGGAAGCCTTCTGGCCAACTATCGACCCGGTCACCGCCAATGCCCAGTTCTGCGACCGCGGCCCGCAATATCGCAGCGCAATTTTCTACAGCAGCGCAGCAGAACAGCAATTAGCCGAAGCCTCGAAAGGCGCACTGCAGGATTCAGGACGTCTACCGGCACCAGTGGTCACGGAAATCCTCGCCGCCAGCACCTTTTATCCGGCCGAGGACTACCACCAGGACTATTACCTGCGTAATCCGCTGCGCTACACCTACTACCGCAATGGCTGCGGCCGCGACCAACGCCTGGAGCAACTCTGGGGTAAGAAGTAATAACCTGCGCGCATCAGCTGGCACTCGCGCCGGCTGATGCCGTTGTATTCAGCCGCTGATTCAATCAAGCAGCCGTTGCCGTATCCGCTATGGTAGAGCATCTCCGTATCTCTGTGAGTGCGTCATGGCCCCGTTGAAACCCTTATTCAAGCTGACTTCGCTGATCGCCTTGGGCGGCTGGCTGATGCTGGCCTGCATGCCGCTCTGGCCCTATACCGATGAGTGGGTGCTGGGGCTCAGCGTCGTGTTGCTAGCCATCGTCTATAGCTGGCTGCTGTTTATCGCCATGCGCCAGCGGCCCGAACCGGGGAGCGGAAAACCAGGCTTCTTTAGCCTAAGCGGAGTGCTCGCGCTGATGCGCCAACCCACGGCCGCGCTGGCCGTTTGGATACATATCCTAGCGTTCGATCTGATGGTGGGGCTGTATATCCGCAACGAAGGTGCGCTCGCTGGTATCAGCCATTGGGCACTGCTGCCCTGCTATGTGTTGACCCTAATGTTCGGGCCGCTGGGCTTGCTGGCCTTCTTAGCGCTGCGCTGGGGCTTAGCCATAGCCGCCTGAGCTAGCGGCTACGCTCATCATATTCTGTGCGCTGGCCCGGGTACTGCTGCACGCGGTATCCATTGGGATACTCAATCGTTTGCTTGATCGTGCCACGGTTTTCTAGCGATTGACTGCCGTAGCGCTGCTCATGGCGCTGCAGCCCCTCGGGTAAACGCTGCCCACCATAAAGGTTGTGATTATCTATGGTTTGGGAGCTGCCGATGCTGCCGCTGGCACCGGGGCTTATAGTGGTTTTCGGAATGACTCGCAGCGTCTGCGGCGTTTTTGGCTCGGCGTACAAGGGACTGACCAGCAGCACAGCCGCCAAGCTAACTAAGGATCTGCACAGTGTCATCACTACCTCTGCGCCAGCGGCGCGAAATGAACCTGATGGTTTGGCAACAGAGGCACGCCCGCGGTTCCGAGTACTGATCCAAACAACCCATTCGCCAGCATTCACGCGCCCTCTTCGCCTATTTCGCGATAGCCGTCCCGCTTAATTTAGTGGGTTTTTATTACTATCAATGGCCCTGCATTTGCAAACCGAGCATGGCCCATAAGATGACTATTCGCATCATTCTATTACTGCTCATCTGCTTGCCTGGCTTGGCGGCGGCTGATTCATTCGGCTGCAGAGTGGTGACGATCAGTGAAGGCGACACCTTCACCTGCCTAACCACTGAGAATAAACGACTGCGAGTTCGCCTTGCAGAAATCGACGCGCCAGAAAGAAAACAGCCCTACGGTACCGAGGCCAAGCAAGCCCTGATTGAACTGGTCTTAGAGAAACATGTTGTCTTGCAGGTGCACGAGGTGGATCGCTACGGCAGGACGCTGGCGCGCGCCTACGTCGGTGGCCTCGATGTGAATTACACCCTAGTCGAACAAGGCGCCGCATGGGCCTATACCCAGCAACTGACAGACCACAGGCTGAAAGATGCCGAAACCCTGGCCAGAAAAATGGGCAAAGGCCTCTGGCGGCTTCCAGCCGAATCCATTGTGGCGCCCTGGGAATGGCGCTACGCCGGCAGAATTTCGGCGCCGCAAAAAACCAAACCCAGTCGACCGGCATCGTTTTCGCAGTTTGGTGACCACTAACTGCCAGGCCAATTGCCTTATTAAACGCGGCACAGACACCTGCAGCCGGGCCTTCCCGTACTCAGCCCTCATACTCACTCTCCGCCACATTCTATAGGCGCTGCTTATGCGAAGCATTGCATATCCGTCTTGGACGCTATGAGTCTATCGGCCGATGATTGCTTCACACCAAGCAACCCCGATAGGAGTTACACCATGCAACAGTCGCACGCTTACAACGACCCAAGCCTCGCCCTGACCACCGAAGTTCTTGATGCCAAGGCGCGCAAAAACTTGTCATGGCAGGACCTGGCTGACGGCACCGACCTTGGCCTGGCCTATGTAACAGCCGCTCTGCTGGGTCAGCACCCGCTGCCGGAAAGTGCTGCCAAAGTGATTGGTGAAAAGCTTGAACTGGACGCTGACGCGGTGGCCCGCCTGCAAATCATCCCCCTGCGCGGCAGCCTTTCGGGCATCCCGACCGACCCGACCATCTACCGTTTCTACGAAATGATCCAGATCTACGGCACCACGCTGAAAGCCCTGGTTCATGAGCAGTTCGGCGACGGCATCATCAGCGCGATCAACTTCAAGCTGGACATGAAAAAAGTCGAAGACCCAGAAGGCGGCTCCCGCGCGGTGATTACGCTAGATGGCAAATTCCTGCCGCTGCGCCCGTTCTGATTGTGCAACACCCTGTGTGAATCGGCCCGCAACGCTGCGGGCCCGATCCAAACCATCGAAACTGACTTCACCTGCCATTTTTATGGAGGATTTCTGATGAACAAAATCCTACTTTTGGGCCTGTTATTGGCGGTTTCTCTGCCGACTTACGCCGAAGAACCGGTCGCGCCAGCGCCAGCCGTTGCTTACACCTATGGCATGCACCTAGACATCGCCAAAGTAATCCGTATTTCCTCGGCTGCCGATACCTGTGGCCCGGCACCAGCAGAGATGACTTACCGCGACTCTCGGGGTGACCTTCATGTTCTGCAATACAGCCTGTATGGCACCGGCTGCAGCGAGTCATAGCCACTCAACCATTAGTCATTTTTTAAAGGACCATCATGTGAAAGCGCTCATTGCAGGATTTCTGAAGTTTCAAAGCGAAGCATTCCCGCAACGCTCCGACCTGTTCAAACACTTGGCCACCACGCAACACCCTGGCACCTTGTTTATCACCTGCTCCGACAGCCGGGTAGTGCCGGAACTGCTCACGCAACAAGAGCCTGGCGAACTGTTCGTGATCCGTAACGCTGGCAATATTGTGCCGCCCTACAGCCCGCATCCGGGTGGCGTGTCGGCGACAGTCGAGTATGCCGTCGCGGTATTGGGGGTTAGCGACATCGTCATTTGCGGCCACTCCGATTGTGGCGCCATGACCGCTGTGGCCACGTGTAAATGCATGAACCACCTGCCCGCCGTGAGCGGCTGGTTGCAACATGCCGAGTCGGCAAAGGTCATCAACGAGTCGCGCACTCATGCCAATGAAGCCGCCAAAGTCAGCTCCATGGTGCGAGAAAATGTCATCGCCCAGCTGGCGAACATCCAGACCCACCCGAGCGTAAGGCTGGCACAGGAAAAAGGCGCACTGAGCCTGCACGGCTGGGTCTACGACATTGAAACCGGTTCAATCGACGCGCTGGACGACGATAACCGCGCCTTCAAGCCACTAGCTGAATATCCGGCGACCTGCGCCGTACACGCGCGCTCAGCCATTGCGGCCTAAATAAAGTGCCGTTGTACCTGAAAGAGTGCTTTACCCTACTGATATATCGCTAAGCCGCTAG
>TARA_R110000868_G_scaffold65399_6_pt1 | contig 20363 bp, 25 predicted proteins | sample TARA_R110000868 | Tara Oceans TARA_R110000868 (sample SAMEA4397489) | marine metagenome | biome: Polar Biome; feature: [SRF] surface water layer (ENVO:00010504); material: water (ENVO:00002006), including particulate matter (ENVO:01000060) such as... | depth 5 m | reverse complement strand
GATAATCACGACTTAGATTCTATATACGACGAAATCTACGACACAATCAAAAGTAATATGTTAGTGTGGTTAGACGGAGATTATGAGTGCGACACTTATGACGACGACTACTACTTTGCAGAAGAACAACAACCTAAACAAAAGTACCTAACAAGTACGGGAGTAGATGAAGATGAGTAAGAAAATAACATCAGGATACTTAAGAAATAACGCCGAGCTAAGTGGAGTCTTTCTATTTATAGACGGAGTAGAGTATCAAGTAAATACAAGCGAGTTAGACTTAAATCATATTATAGAAGATATAAGTATGGCAGGAGACGATAATGATATGTCAGAGTATCTAAACCAGATTGAGAGAGGTAATAATGAGTAAAGAAGCAATTAGATTACAGACACAAGTAATAAATGCGACATCAAAACTACATAGTCTAGGATTTAGAATAAAATGCACATACATACAAGGTGCAGGTTGGGCTAGTGAATTAATTAATAACAACACTGGAGAACTCAACGAACTAGACGAACATAGTAAACCTAAATTTCAAGACGACTATCAAGCTAAGATAGACGCAGAGCAAGAAAAGAATAATGACTATGCTCTAGATAATATGACTTGCGACGATGAAATGGTTGGCAGGTGAAATTAGAATGACAATAGAAATCCTAGGAGGAAAAGAAGATGAGTAAAATAAAACCACTAGACAATAGACTAGTAGTAATAGTAGATGAAGTAAAAGAAAAGACAGATAGTGGAATACTTTTGTCTGCAGAGAATCAAAAGAAACAATGTAGAGGCGTCGTTATGTCTATTGGTCCAAAAATAGAGGATATTAAGATAGGCGACTATATTATGTTTCCCGAATATGCAGGTACTATCGTATATTCTGACGGAGAAGAATACTTAATACTTAGAGAGACTGAAATAATGGGTATACTGGAGGACGAATAAGATGAAAAGAATATTGGACGAATGTGCAGTATCTAGGATAACACAAGAGGTTTATTATGTAGCCTCTTCAGACGGAAATGTTATTGTAAATGCTAAATTAACAATGCAAGAGTTTGAAAAAAAATTGCTAGATTTACAAAAAAGCAAAGAACTTTTTTATAACTTAGATAGGGCTATTGACGAGGAATTAAGTAAATAAATTTTTAAAGTTTTGTTTGCTTTAAAAGAAAATAAATCACTATATTATTTTATGAAAAATAAAAATAAAACAATACAAACCTCTTTCGTCATAGACAAGGAACTTTGGTTAAAGTTTAAGTCTAAGACCTTAAGAGAAGGATATTCAGTCAAAGATAAGATTTCTTTACTTATCCTAGACTACGTAAAAAGGGAGAGTAAAAATGCCAGCAATTGGTTTCGTATACCCAGATGGTAATAAAGTTTCTTTCGAAGATGTGAGAGACGGAAATGTAGATATATTAAAAATGGGTATGTCTTTACCTACCTTGATTGAAATGTCTAAAGAAAGAGACCCTAATAGGAAACCGTCTACGACGGAGCTACTTGTCGGGACTTGCGAATCCTACCTAAAGAGAAGAAAAGACTATTATGTGAATCCACAAGATAGGGCATTTTCATTGGCAGGTACAATGCACCACTCTAAGTTAGAGAGGAACGCAGACGAAAGACATTTATTGGAACAGGAGTTGGAAGAGTTTAATATAACTGGAATAGCAGACTTGTATGACAAGAAAACTAAGATGTTAATAGACTATAAAAACACTGGGGCCTATAAATGTTCTCAATTGCTAGGAATGACATACAGACTAATACCAGACCCTTATGGGGCTAAGTACAAAGTAAACGGTAAATGGGGAAGAAAAGGTTCTCCCAAAATGGTTAAACAATGGTACCGAGATGAAGGCTTAGCAGAATTTGGAGACTGGGGTTGGCAGTTAAATTGGTATAGATATCTTTTAAATATGTCGGGATATGAAGTTGATAATATGTACATACAAGTTACACTTAGAGATGGTGGCCTGGCAGTATGTAGAGATAAAGGATTAGATAAACATATATATCTAATTGAAGTACCAAGATATGACAATGAAGTTCTTGAGAATAGGTTTTTAAAGTCTAGAGACGCATTAGTAAAAGCTATAAAGACGGACAACCTACCTCAAAAATGTACTAGTGAAGAAACTTGGAACGGAAAGAAATGTGAAGCATATTGCGACGTTAGAAATCTGTGTCCATATAACAAAGGGAGTGTAAATGGGTAAAATGAGTGAGTTGGACTTAGTGAAACAAGATATTCAACAAATATCTGACGACATAGAGTCTAGTAGACCAGAAATCTATGAAGAAAGTTCTTTGATTTCAAAACACCAACACGTTTCAGAAGCACCTACCCCTCAAGACGTAGTTAAAAGCAGAAGTGGTTTTGATTATGTAGACGAAGGATATATGCGTTGGCGTTTAAACCAACATTATCCTATCTGGTCTTGGGAGATAATCAAATATGAAACACTTGGAGATAAAGCTATCGTAGTTCACGGACGTCTAAAGATTATGGACGAAGGTATACCACGTAGTTTTGACTCAGTAGCAGCACATAGAATAGCTCAAGCTAGAAGTGGTTCTGGATATGTAGACTTAGGTAATGACCTAAAAGCCGCAAATTCGGATGCATTTAAAGTTGCAGTTAACAGACTGTGTAATGTTGCAGACGATGTATATAGAAAACAATATATTGATAAGACTTTAAGTCAGAATCAATATGATAAAATGTTACTATTAATGTCGCAGCTAGATGTACAAGAAGCAGAGAAAGTCGAAATGGCTTTAACGTCTGGTAAAATAACAAAAGACAATTACGATAAAGTAGTGTCTAAATTAAAACCGAATAGGGAGAATACGAATGAGTAATGTAAGTGATATATTAAACTCGATTGATAACGACGTAGCGTATTACAACCCTTCTGAGGATATTTCTGGAACTAATCAATTTGTTCCAATCCCAGAGGGAGTGTATGAGGCTAGTGTTTTCAAGCTAACTGTAAAGAAGAATATAAAAGTTAAGAATCAATATCTTAGCGATATATTTGAAGCTGTATATGTAATCAACGGAGAAAAACACTCCGAATACAAAGACAGACAGATTAAGTCTAAGGGATACTTTAGATTTAAGAACCCAGATAAAGAGCAGTACCCAAATCTTGAAGACAATCAAGGTAATAACAAAGGGTATATGATTTTTACTGAGGCTTGTGGTTATGAGATGAAGAAAGATGATACGGGTAAATATCTTTTACCTATGATTATGGAGTCTGATATTGCAGGAAATCCAGTAACAATCAAAGTTGTTCACGACAAGTGGACTGACTCAGAGGGAGAGACGAGAACTACTCCTTTAGCGGTTAGTGTATTCAAGTCGAATAGGGTAGTTACCAAACCTCTTAAAGAGGCAGACTTACCGTTCTAATGGAATATAAAATTTCATTAAACGAAGAACAAGTAATGTGTTTAATCGAAATGACTGAGAAGCACAGATGTGAGGGCGAAGAAGAAATATGTTCTAACGTCAGAACATCTGTGAAGTCTCAATTCAAGTCGCAATTCCAAGATAAAGAACAGAATATAGATATTTATGTGGACGACATAATAGAGTCCGCTAAAAAATCTGCTGGCCCTGGATATTGCGAACATTGCGAATAAACGATTAAAAATATTCCCTTCCCAAAACCTAGACTTAAAAGGAGTCTTGCGGGTATAAATCCCCGTTACTTAACACCCTTAAAGAGTAGATTGTTGGCTGTTGGTTGGCACTGGTAGTTAAAAATTAAACTGGGAAGGGAGTAAACATAAGGAGAGTTATGGACATTTCTAAATGGAATTATATTATGAAGTCGTTTCAGGATATACTAGGGTATAACAAAGGAACGACTGAAGTTTTAATTACGAAAAGATTTTCGGCTATAGGCCAAAAAGATATTAATATTCTTAATGACAGGGAGTCTAAGTATCTTACACACATACTAAGAAAGAGATATAAGGAGATATCGGACGATGAGAAACAGAGAGATAGTATTGAGAGAGTTAAGAAATAGTGAGAGGATAAGTAATATTAGAATTTTCTTAGAATATTTTATAACACCTAGACATTTATATAAAATTATAACGTCTTTAGAAGAAGAAGGTTATATAATAGCACATATAAACTACAGAAACAAAGAATATAGCTTATCACAAGATAATAATGGGGTATTTTACTATTAACCAACGAGGATGCTATTAGAACGAATCTTAGTATATTAGTCTATACTTATGTCTAATAAGTATTTTTACGACTATATATAGGTATCCTCGAGACAATAATATTGGAGAAATATGAAAAAAAATGAATTAAAGATAATAAACAGACTTAATGAGTATTTACCTAAAAGTAAGTCAGTAAGCAATACTAGTACATACCATAGGTTTGACGCTTACAATGATGATTACGTTATTGAAATTAAATATAGAAATAAAATGTACAAAGACTTTATAATAGAGTTTGATAAGTACGCTTATAATAAATTGTATGCAGAGATTAACAATAAAAAGTTTTTATACGTCGTTGGCTTTGAAGATGACGTATATGTATACAATATAACAAACCTAGATAAGTCTGGATATAATTACAATTGGCAGATGATAGCTATGCCCAAACAAACAGAGTTTGAAAAAAATTGGGATATAAACAAATACGTTGGCTACTTAGAATTGTGGGCTGCGAAAAAAATAGGAGCAAAAGATGAGCAGTAAATCAAAAGCAAAAGGTAATAGATTTGAGAAGGAGTGTTGTGCTTTAGCAGAAGAGTCTGGGTTTAAATCAAAGAGAGCTTGGGGAAGCGACGGAAGAAGCTTAGGTAAATCTGCCGAAGTAGATATAGTTATAGACTATAAGAGTGTATCTTTAGATATACAATGTAAGGTTAGGAATAAGATAGCACAATACATTATACCTCCAGACGCTTGTAATTTTACTTTACTTAAACAGGACAGAGGAGAAGTTTATGCTTGCATAAGATACGAAGATTTATTAAATTTAATAAAAGAATCATTGAAGGAGGAAAAATGAGAACATCAGCAGGAGATTCATACAGACACCCAGAGGAATTTGAAAAAGATAAAGCCCAGTTTATGGCAAATTATAATTATATGAAACTATCAGACCCAGAAAATTATGAAGACTGGTTTGATAAAGAAGCTATAGATAAATATGTTAGAGGTATTTTTAATCCAGACTATAATAATACATTGTTTGGAGTAGCTAGGAATGAAAAAACATCTACTACTAGAATACCTACCAGGTGCGAGAAATGTAAAAAGCCTTGGGCTATAGAATATATGAGTAACAGCTTTGAAGAGAACTATTTAGACGTAGGGTTGTATCATAACATACCTATGGTTAAAGGTGATTGTAAAGAATGTAGGGAGGACAAATAATGGTAGTAGAAAAATCGCTTGCTATACATAGTATGGAATCTGAACAAGCAGTGTTAGGTTCTATACTTCTTGATGAAAAATGCTTTGACCTTATAAAAGACTTTGTCCCTGAGACGGAAGTATTCTATGACTTAAAACACCAGAAAATATGGAAAGTTATATGCGACTTAAAGAGAGAAGATATACCTGTTGATATGGTTAACGTATCTACTAAGTTAGATAATATGACTTATTATCTTAGTGGGTTAGTTGAAAAGGTTCCTACAACTGCTAATGTAATTTCTTACTCAAGGCAATTAAACGCTGACTGGCTAAGAAGAAAGTTAGTAAAGCAGTCTCACGAGATTGCAGTTAAGGCTGCAGATAGTTCTAATGATATTAATTCATTACTTGTTAACGTACACGACACAGCTAGCTCATTAATTAACTTAGAGCCTGGACAGAAATTCGATTTAAGTGAGTTGTTAAGTGCAACGAAAGATTCTTTATTTAGCCATAGGAATCTAACAACTACTGGACTAGAATCTTTAGATAGAATTATATCTGGTATGACAAAAGGGGAAATAACTATATTTGCAGGTAGACCTGGGAATGCTAAGACAACTACGGTTGCTAACATAGCTAGAAATCTTGTATTATCTGGAAAGAAGGTTGTTATGTTTAATAGGGAAATGCCTAACACTGAAATGATGAAAAAGTTTATTGCTATGGAATCTGACGGAGTAACATATCATATGTTAAGACATAATGCCGTAACCAATAAAGACTCTATTGAAAAAAGCTTAAAGATTATTCAAGAAAAGTATACTGATAAGTTATTTATGTTTGATAATATTAGAAATTTAGACGGAACTTTTAGAGAGATAAGACGTATAAAGCCAGACGTAGTTATAGATGACCATATAGGTCTTATTGAGTATCCTAGTAATGATAATAGAGATTTAAGATTAAAGATAGGTGACACTTCTAGGAAATATAAATGGTTATGCAAGTCGGAACAAATGTCAGTAATACTTGTATCTCAATTAAATCGTAACATAGAGTATAGAACAGAAAGAATACCTAAGCTTAGTGATTTGGCAGAGTCTGGTAATTTAGAGCAAGATGCAGAGATTGTAGCATTTACTCATTACCCTTGGACAACAGACTTTGAAAATGCAAGAAATGGTAGGTTTGGATTAGATATTGTGGTAGCAAAAAATAGATATGGTTCGACTGGGAAAGCGACTGTAGGATTTTCTCCTGATACTTGTACTTTGTACGATACTGTTGAAGAGGCTGAGGCTAGTGTAGCTAAAGCCATTGAAGGGGTTCCATTCTAAGGTTAATTTGAGTAAGTATCTATGATACCCTGGATACCTTTTATTCCTTGCTTTTTAAATTTATTAAATTGTTCTAATATCTTGTCAAGTTCTTTTGTTGCATTTAGATTGTCAGAAGATTTTCTGTTTGCTTTTTCTATAGCTTCATAAAATCCTTTTTCATCTCCAGCTTCTGCTAATTCTGTAATTTTATCTTTTTTAGTAAGTTTTTTTAAGTTACTAGCTTTCTTTGCTTTCTTAATTCCTGCAAATGCAGTACCGATGAAAGGTAAAGACTTTACTGAAGACTGAAGGGCTTGATTATATTCTCCCTCTTTAGTGTATAGGGCAGCATTCGCAACATCCGATATCGCTCCAGTAGGACCAGGTATCATTCCAGTATTGTCTAATAAGCTATGTAATCCAGATGAATCTGTTTCTATATTTTTAGTCGTATCTGGTTTAGCGTCAATTTGATTTAAGCTGTCTAGAATAGAACTAAGAGAATCTTGTTTAGAAAAAAACCCTTTAAGTTCTTCGTCTGTAAATTCGTTTTGAATATCCTTAGAAAGAAGACTTCTCATATTAAGCTTACTATTGTTTTTATTTATCTGATATTTTATTTTAAATTTTTCTAAAAACCTTTTTAACTTATTATTCATTTTTATAAACCTTTATTAAATTCGACATTCTTCTCTTCTAGTTGTCTTTTATTCGTCTTATAATATCTTTTCATCATATCGTTTGGCTTGAAATCGTTAGGAGTAATAGATAATCCAGGATATCCTCTATAAACATCGTCTCTTAGGATACCAAATGGTTGTGCAGCTAGACTTCTTTCAACTGCATATCTTCCATAAACGTTATTAAATCTACTAATCTCTTCCATTCCCTTAGCAGTTCTTCCCTCTTCAAACAGACCTCTAACATATTCAACTTCTCTTCTTTTATATCCTCTAATTCTCTCTTTGGTCATAGCTTCTGTCTCAAGAGGAAGTCTAAAAAATCTAGAAGGAATACCACCGAATAAAGGCATTAGTTTCGCTACTCCCTTTCTAAAAGGAACATCTAACATATCAGGATATTTGTTAAAATTATCCCACACAACGCCTACAGATGTAAGGATTCTATCTATGTCGTCTATAACTACTGGTTTGAAGAAAAATTCTATTGAACTCATAGGGTCATCGTCTGAAAGAACGTCGCTAAAAACTCCCATTGCACCAGCATTTGAAATTCCATTAATAGCGTCTTGCCAACCAAATCCCTTTAACCCGTCCTTAGAAACACTTACTTCTAACAACTTTGCTCTATTCTCTTTTCCAAGATATTGCTCTTCCCCAGTTAATAGTTTAATGTATTGTTCTTTTGCCCACATTACTCCCTGACCTCCAGCTATACCTCCTATTGTCATAGTTAAAAGAGGCATAACATTACCAAGCATAAGTTCTCTTTCTAGTTCTTGTTTCATATACCCAGCTTGTCTATACCCGAATCTTTTAAACAAGAATAAAGGTTTAGTTGAGGGGTCGTTAAAAAGTATAGGGTCGTAAATAAAACTTCTTTGTTGTTGTCCGTCTAAAGCAAATCTAGTCATACTTCTTAAAACTTTTTGTTTAATTTGAACGTCTTTTGCTCCGTAATCTCTACTAATAATAGCTTTTTGATGAGCTAAAGCTTCTTGTTTTGTAATACCCATACGCTTTAAACTTTCCTCAGCCCATTTTTTTCTCTTACCAGGGGCGAAAGTATCAAGTACTCCGACTCCAGTTTTCCTTCCTGATAATATTTTTGTAAATTTAATTACTAGGTCTTCTGCTGTGGCGGCACCAATCATCTGATTAACTTCATTTATACCTTTAAAACCACTCCACTTAGCACTAGCTTGAGTTAATGTTGATATTCCGTCTCTATAAGTTTCAAATCCAGGTATAGGCTTACCTTGTTTTACGTTTGTTTTCATTCCTGCTAAATATTCAAGGAAAGGAGTACGAACTTTCTGTCCTCTAAATTGTGCTGCCCCAATCTGTAAGTAAGGGTCTGCAACCATAAGGTCTTCAAAAGCTGTCATAATTGTGGCTCCAGAATCTCTAGTCCACTGCCTTAAACCTACCTTCTTTTTACCACCTACTTTTAAATCTCTTGCTAAATTAAACATAGATTTAGCGGTAGTCATAGGACTAATTAAAGCAGATGAAATTATTGTTTGTGTTAAATTAGGTATAACAGCAAACCCACTAGAAATTTTAAACATCATCTCTAGATTATTTATACTTTGAAAAGCTTTAGAAAAACTAGATTGTTTACTCCAATTAATTTCTCCTGTAAATATATCTCTCATCATACCAACGGCATCTCTTTCTTTTACCGCAGTAAACCCTAAGTCTCTTCCTCCTAAGAAATCTGGAAGTTGACTACCTACAATTTTTTGATTTTCATCTATTTTACCAATAAGCTTATTCAATAATGCTCCACTGGGAGTAAATGCTCTTGCCATCTCAATTCTTTTAGTAGCTCCAGCAGTATAGTCAGAAAGAAGGTGAGCAATATTTGTTTCATATAATTCTGGTGCTGTCTTTAGAATCAATTGAGTTACATCTTCTTGAGTACCTCTAAATGCTCCCATTTTTCTATTTCTTTCTAATGGTGCAAATGATTTTAATGTTTGATTATATATACCTTGGTCTAGAGTAACAAATACTTCGTATGCATCTGGACTTGTACCGTCTTTTCTTTTTTGGCTTAAAGAGTTCCATACCTTTGAGAAAGCTTTTTTATTATTTTTGTCTTTAACTCTAATTTTAGAGTCAAACATTGAAACTAATTTTAATATTTCCTTATTTAATTTTGCTCTATATTCTGGAGTATAGTTTCCATCTAATCTAAATCCGGGTCCGTCTGCCGTTCCTGTAAGTTCTGCAACCTTCTTTTCTATGGATGACATACCTTCGAATAATACATCTAGTACTTCCTTTTTATACATAAGAGGCATATATCCATCTACATAATCAGCTACCTGTAAACCACTACTCTTAGCGTCTCTCCATACCTCGTCGGTAAGTTTTTTAGAACGCTTATGAAATTCTCTTACTAACTTCAGTTGTCTAAGTTCTTCTCCATTTGAATTTAGTATTTTTTTATCTAATTTTTTTATAAATTCTCTTCTACCGTTTTTATTATTGTTAGCTACATTATACTTGCTAATCCAATTAAAGTCGTCCCAAGCACTACTAAAGTCAGCAATATTTTTTGTTTCTTTTCCTGTCTTTTTACTTACCTTAGTTACGAAGATATTACCAGACTTCATCACGTAGTTTCTCCACCAAGTATCATTTTTAGTATCTGAAATGCTTAACATTTTTTCTAACCTAGAATATCTACCAGCTGTTTTTTGTTGAGCATTATCACTAACTTCTTGAATCATCCTAAGAGCAGTCTTAGCATATACACTATCAACTTGGTCATAAGCAGGCCTTAACATTCCAAACATCCTAGAGAAAGCACCCTTATCTTTATTGGAACCTCCAATAATATTAACTTGTCTCTGATTTGCTTCTGGCATATTATCATTTACAAAACTTCTAATAAACTGAGCGTCGTCTATTTTCCTAGCAAGTAAAGCTTTTTCAGAATTATTCATTTTATTTATAAGTTGAGTACTATTAAGACCGTCCTTTTCTTTTAAACTTTCTAGCCTTTTAAATTTTCTAGTAAGTAACATTTCTTTAACAGCGTTATCTACGTCTTGCGGCTCATATCCTTCTATTCTATTATTAGCTTTTCTTTGTAGTTCTTTAATTACTACTTGGTTTCTAACTTTGTCAAGCTTAGTAGTTTCACCTTTTAATTTTTTCTTAACCAAATCTTTGTAAACACCTGGTTTTTCAGCAAGATATTGAAAAACTTTCTCAGTATTTTTAGGTCCCAAACTATAGTTTTGGCCGTCAGAAATAACGTTCATCGTTAGGTCTCCCGACTTAGTTTGTCTTATACTACTTTCATCTATTTTTAATTTTAATTCACCCTTGATTTGTTTAATTGTAATAGGTACTTGTGGGCCTGCGGATGCTTTTTGAGTAGAACTAAGTATCGGAGTTCCTTTTATAGAATCTAATTGAGATACTGTTTCCACCGTAAAGGTTTCAATATTTCTTTGTTCAATAGCAGATTCCTTAGCCAGAAGCTCCATTTGTTTTTTGTTTATTTCAAAGTTAAGCTTTACATCGTGTTTTTTCTTTATATATTTTCCTGCCATTCCAGGTGTTGATATAGCACCAACAACTCCAGCAGCCATAGCAAAGTCTGTAAAATTAGGAGCTCTTCCTTCATATAATAAAGGACTTAATCCTCCAAAAGCTAATGCTTCAGACATCAAACCTTGGAATTGAGTTCCAGTCCCAACCTTAGGTAAGAACCTTAATGTTCTTGCACTACTTCCAGCAAGACCTAATGCACCACCTTTAAGATAATCCATCGGGTCAGACTTAGACATTACTTTTCCAAATGCTTCTCCCCAAAGACTAACGCCAGATTTACCAGTAAGGTCTTTTAAATTTTCTCCAGATTTTATTAACTCATCTCTGGCTTCTCTTGAAGCCTCATACAGTCCGTCGTGAGTACCAAGAATAAAAGCTTGTTGTCCACCCATAATAGCAACGTCATCAACAATACCTCTAGCTGATTTATAAGACATATTACCTCTTTTTGACATCATATGAGCAGCTCTATTAGCTGCTTGGTCCATATATCTTCCTTGGTTTTTAGCTAACTCTCTTTTTGATAAACCTCTTAGACTTAGTTTAGCAGCACCTTTTAAAGCAGTTTTTCCTACAGCTCCACCCAAAACACCACCACCTATAAGCAAACCTAAGTCTTCTTTAGATGCAAAGAAAGATAAAAATCCGGCTGCAACATCTCTTACCATACTAGGAGGAAGTGCTTCTAATTCATAACGCTTTTTACCAGTAGTCATTTCGTGAAGCATACCACCTAAAGAATCATTGTATGCTTGTTTATATACAGCGGGCATAGAGTCCCAGAATGTTTCCCTATCATCTTCTTTTTCTTCTGGAGTTAGTTCCTCTAAAGACTTATAAGAAGAGTCTAATAAACTTTCATCAATAGCAATATCATTTATATCTTCCTTGAAAGTATAATCATAAGAAGTGGTTTTTTTTGACGCATCTACATCAAAAGATAAACTATCTTCTGTTCTTAGATTAGGGTCAAAAACGTAGTCGTATTTTTCAGGCATATAAAATTATAGTAGACTTCGCAATCTACCGCCTCCATCTATGGCCTTTTTTACTTTAGTATTTCTAGATTCCAAGTCTTTTATCATTTTTAAAATTTCTTCTTTCGTTTTATTATTTAAATAAAAATCAGAACCTTCAATACTTCTATATGCCGTAACAGGACCGGAAGCTCTTTGTGAAGTGTACTTTTTTCCTGTTCTCAAAACATCTTTTAAATTTTTTATTTTGATATTATCTTTTTCTATTTTTTCTTGTAATTTTACAGTAATATTCTTTCTTCTTTCTGATTCATTTTTATCTGAACCAATGTTTTTAACAGCTTTCTTGCCTCCCTTTAGTTCTTTGTCTAGTTGTTTAAATCTGTTTTGACCTTTTTCATCTAAATTAGTAAAACCTTTATCCATCAATTTTTGAAATTCTAACACCTTTTTTTGTCTAACTTCTTCATCCTTTTTTGGTAAGGATTTTTTTCCTATTGCTGTCATAGGGTCGTCTTCAGGGTCTGTAAATGTAATTATTTCTTTTTCTTCCTTAACTTCTTCCTCACTTTTTGGTGTAATAGATGGAGAGCCTTCTGAGGTTCCAATCGCCTCTGCTTCTTTTCTTGTTATAGGCTTAGTATTAGTTTTAACTTTAACTCCAGGTAAATTTTCTGGAGAAAAAGCTCGTTCTTGAACAGCAAGTAAAACATTAGTGTCAATATTTGCATCAACACCCGAAAGAATGACTTTTCCATAACTAGGGTGGTCTTTGTCTTTTCCATCTGCTATCATCCTATCTCTAAACTCTTTTCCATAAGCTGTCATATTAGCATCAACAATAGTTTTGTTTAATGCTTGTTTCATCGTTTCACTAGAGTTGTTATATAAGTTTTTAAATGACTCACTACCAACTACTTCAGTTCTCAAGAAAAGTTTCGCTGCTTCTCTATCCTGTGCTCCATATATTTGTTCATAATATTCATCTGTAGACAACTTTTGAAATTGAGCTTGTTGAGCAAACTCTGCAGGTTTATCTTTTTTATTAGACAAACCAACCTTATTAAGAACGTTAGTCTGGTATTGTTTATTAAAATCTTTATAATCGTCTGTTACCTCTGAACCATAATAACTTTTAAAACGGTTATCAGTCTTCTTGGATTCTAAAAGTTCTAATGATTTAAATCTTTTTTCATTAGCATCACTAATTCTACCTTGAGATGACATTTTTAAGTAGTCGTCCATACCTTTATTAAATGTAGCATCATCGCCGTTTTTTAATTTCACAAATATAGAATCAAATCTATTGTCATTTCCAGCTTCTACCATACCAGTGTTCATACTTTTATCTATTATTGGTTTAAATGTATCAGTAAGTCCTTTTTCATCTGCTAGTCCTTGTGCTTCCGTATAGTGATTATAAGCACTTGAAAAATTTCCATCAACTTCTGCTTGTTTAGCAAAATTAATTGCTCGTCTTATATCGGCTATATCGTCTCGTCCTCTATCGTACGCTGTTTTTTCCGCAGCAACAGTAACGCTATCGGCATATCTTTGTTCAGCTTTTATGTCTTGTGCTTTTCTGTAATCAAACTGCTCATCTTCTCTTTTTCTATTTTGTCTGTCCGCTAATATTCTAGGAAGAGTTTGATTTAATAGTTTGTCCATTGCTGTTTCTCCAGCACTTCTTGGGTATAAAGGATTTCTAGCCATTATACGTCTCCCCCTTCAGATTGTTGTTGGTAAAAGTTATATACGTCGTTAAATAGTTCATTAAGCTGAGACTCACTTAAATTACTGTGAGCTTTAGCAACAAAGTCGGCATAAGCTGTACCAGCGTACGTACCCAAGTCTCCAAATCGTTGTTGAAATGATGTCATTTCAGAGCTAGAAGTACTATAAGAATTACCCCTTTCTATATCAAACCAACTAGAAGGACCGCTTTCACTATCTTTTGGTGCATCAGCTAGTTCTAGATTCAATGCAATATTAGCTTGACTACTAATGAAGTCCAGTAAAGTTCCCTCTAAAGCTCCTTGTTCTTTCGCTATTTGGTCTTCAACTCCTGAATATCTTTGCTGAGTTTGTCTTCCTAAGTCTTGAAATTGTTGTTGTCCAGCAGCTCTCGTTCCTTGTCTTCTTGAGGAAGCAGCACCACCGACTAAACCGCTAGTACTTTCTTCTCCTCTGAGTTGCATTAAAGCATCTCCAAGGCCTCCTTGAAGTCCTTGTTTTCCATATTCGTATTGTTGACCAATATTAGAAAACTGACTCGATTGACGAGCTTCTAAGGATAGTAAAGCATTTGAGTAACCAGTTTCATCAAAGCTACCAAAATATTTTGAGTATTCATCTCCATAACCAAATTGAGAAGTTGGGTCTGACAAATTGTACCCAGACTGACCTATTCCTCCTAAAAGACTATCAATACTAGAACCTTCAAAATTTGACTGGTATTGTCCTCCGTAAGTAGTAGAGCCAGTAGGTTGATTATTTCCCCCAGAACCATATCCTCCACCTGTTGTACCACCAGTGCTACCACCAGAAGTATTTCCATCTGTTCCTCCAGTAGTTCCACCGAATCCGCCTCCAGGTTTAATAACGTCTGGGTCGTTATTGAACCCAAAACTGTTATCATTAAATCCTCCAGGCTTTCCAAACATCTTTGGATTGTTTTGCATAAAACTGCCTTGCATTTGTTTTAGTATATCGTCGTACATTCCCATAATTTTTTCCTAATTTCCTCTAAAAAAGTCACTAATTCTTGTAGGACTTTCCTCTTGTATTAAACCTCTTAGGAGCATAGCTCCTCTTTTCCTTCTATTAACTAATCCTGGAAGTTTTTTCTTAGATTCTTTTCCAAATAATGCTAATGTTTCATATTCCTTAGCTGCATCTTCCCAATTTCCTTTTAATATATTTTCTATTAAAGTATCAGTAATGTCGTTAGGTCCAGCATTATAAGCCAAGTCTAACATTGCAGTCTTAGCTGGTCCAGGAATACTGGCATAAAGTTCTTTTCCACCAACTTTATTTATTACGGTTGGTTCAAAATCTTCTTTAATTCTAAAATTCAATTCTTTTAAAGCGTCTTCCTGGGATATTGCTGTAGTACCTGAAGTAACTGTCTCTCCTAGGTTGAAAGTGTTTGTTCCATATCCAATACTTACCTGACCTTCATCTCCATAGGGGTCTGCACTAAAACTTTCAAAACCTGCTATGTATTGAGAAGAATCTAATCCCGAAGGAACGTAATCGTAAAGACTTTCCTTACCAACTCCCTGACCAGCCACATTTACTTCTCCAAACTCTAAAGGATTACCTTTAGATAATTTTTCAGTTGAAATTTCATCTGGAGTTGCAATGTCTTTTGAGGACCTAAAGTCTTCAACAGCTCCACCTATCTGATAGGTTGTATATGCATCTGATAAAGCATTTGTCCAGTTTAAAAGACCTTGTCCTTCTCTAGCGTCATCTATAAAATTGTTTGTCGATGTAATATCTGCAGATAAATCTAATCTTGCTTGTTCGTGAAACTTTCCTCCTGGTAATTTAGTTGATATAGTATCTGCATAAGGTTTAACAGAATCTCTTGCAAGTCCCGATGCAACTCCAGCTATTACCGTAGAAGCTATTTTCCCAGTGACTCCCGTAAAATTAAGCATCGCACTTCCTATCGTAGCAACAGTACCCCACTTACTTCTTTTGTTTGCTTTCTTAGCCATTTCTCTTTCTGCTTCTTCTACGTCAGTTCTATACTGACTTCTTGCTTCATTAATATCTTGACTTTCTTGAGCCACGTCTATTCCTAATAGGCTCTTATTTAAGCTTCCTTGTAATTTTTGTTCACCTTCTAATCTAGAAAGTAATGAATAAAAACTTGCCATTATAATTTTCCTTTTGTTAATTGTAAAAAATGTTCAACACTACCAGCACCTTCTGCTGTGTTATAGTGTTCTTTCCAATACTTTGCTAATCCTTCTGGACTATGTTCAATACTTTCTGGTACCCGCCAGTACTTAATTCTACAATGCAAGATACCAGCAGCAATATTAGTACGAAGAATCCAGTCCCAATTATCAGGCTGAGGGTCAATAAAGTGATAAGGGTCAATACCAAGAATGTCTGCAGCCCTTTGCATAAGTTCAGGCCTAGCTGATATAAAATTTTTGCAGTTGTCAACGGCTGTCTCTGGTTCCACTTGCCAAAAGCTTCTTGCAGGACCTTCTCCAATTTGTTCAATGTATTTGTACTTGCTTTCCACAAGTCCAGTTGCATAGACAATATCCAAAGCCTCATCTTTCGCATACTTTTCTCCTAACTGAACACAAACGTCTTTAATAAGCTTTTTCATTTGATTACTGTTTACGCTCACATTATCTCCTGTTACTATTAATAGTACTACTAATAGTAGCATATTTATAAATTTCATTAGTATAAAATACTAAAGTATTGCTGTTTCTGTCAAGAGTATGCTTCATATTATTTCAGTATTAAAGTCTCTCCATCTGGAGCAACTTCAAACTCTCCTCCTATAACATTTGAATCTCCAGCCTCGGGTACAGAACCATAGAACTTTTTACCAGTACCAGCTCTAACTCCACCAGAAAATATCTTAATAGCATCTCTTGAAGGTTTCTTAACATCAGAGTTCTTAGCAAATGTTTTTAATTCTTTTTCTGCTGCTGGTCCTTTAGCTTGAACAAACTCTAATTCAAACATTTTACCAAATTCTTTTCTAACTACTTTAAGTCTGCCATTGTGATATTGTATAACTTCTTCTCCGTTCTTCATATCGGACTTAGCTACAGCACCACGTCTAACTTCTTTATTAGTTCCTGCTATTCTTCTACCTCTAACTAGTGACATTATCTTTGTCCTTTTGCTCTTAGTATAATTGATAAATCTTGTAACTCAAATGTTGCACTTACTGCACCAGAAGCTTGAAGTTGTAATGACTTACCACCTCTGTTAGAAGTTGCTATAGCAAACTCTTTTGTTCCCATAACTGTTACAGTTGTTCCGTCAATTGTATTGTTTAACGCATTTGCATTTGTATCATTTAAAAATATATCTGAAGGGTCTGCTCCGTCTAAACCTCCAGCAATTACAGCCGCAGTATTACCGTTTAAATAAGTAGCGTATACTGAATAAAATCTTTTGTCTACAGACGGTAATCCAAAGTCTATTTCTTTTGTCTTTATATCTATAGTTTGTGCTGCAGGCGTAGGGTTGTATCTTTTAAATGTACCGCCATCAGTCAAACATACTAATTCTTCACCATAGACTACAAAATTAGTAATCTTATCTCCCTCTAAAACGTTATTATGAGTAAGATTAACAATAGAATTGGTTTGTATGTCATATATATATCCAACTGGAGTTGGGTCGTTTGTATCTCCAACTACAATAATTTGATTCTTCTTAGGAATATATCCTACTATAGCCGTAGCTGCAGTTATGTTTGTTTGCCAAGTAGTGTCATCTATCGTTGAAGATAGTTTTTGTATCTGCTCAGAATAACTAAACATTCCGTGTTGGTTAACCCATACTAAACCTAAATCTGATTTACATACAGCTCCAGGAGCCTGAACTCCTCTATTTTCTAATTCTGCTTCTACGTACCAACCAGCATCAGAACCTGAAGCTATGTTAATAACAAATAGTTTATCTTTTTTAAATACAAATAATTTATCTTGAAACTCTGCTAGTTTAACAATTTCATCTCCATCGTTAGTTCCTATGTCTAAATAATAGCTTTGAGGAAATAAATCATACTTTCTAACTGGAGTATATTGTATTCTATCTCCCATAATTTTTGTTCTACCTTCAGAATCAACATAATTAACATTACCTACAAAGGCTCTTTGATTAGCTACAACCGCCGTTTTATAACCATAAGCTGTGTTACCATTAAAAGATATTTCTTTTTCTTCTGTAGAGTATCCATTTATAGTAGAGTAAGTATCAAGACCAGGCTGTTTAACAGCATAAGCTCTATTGTCCGCGTTTACATTTTTAGAGTCGCTTGTTACGAAGTAAGTGTCACTACTTATACTAACTAAAGGGTCAAACTCGTCTACTAAAGATATTCTAGACCCTTGTTCAAAGTCTATGTCTAATAATAAAGTAAACTCATCATCAGGATTATTATTGTCTCTTAAGTAAATTCTCATTCCTTGAATTTCATTTAACTTAATATCTCCTTCTCCTATAGATACGCTAATATTTGGAAACTGTCCATCTCCTAATGTAATAGTTCCATCAGCTGAAATGTTTGTTAGTCCTGTAGATATCTTAGACTCTTGTCCTCCGTAATAAACATAGCTAGCTCCAAAAGCATATGTACTAGCAGGCCACAATCCATCTGTACCACTAGGTAATGTTTGCACTAAAAAGTCATCTCCATCAGCAGGGTCTTCTCCGTCTTCTGCTCCATCAGCCGCAGCTACACAATCTTTGCCGTCACTATCTTCAAAGTCTGCATTTAATGGTCCAGCAAATCCATCGTTAATTAAATCCATTTGTTCTGAAAGGTCATTGTAAGGAGTAGCCGATTCTGTTCTTACTAATCTTTGTAAAGCTATAGTCTTAGAAGCATTTCCTAATTCAGAATCTGATATTCTCAAACCTCCATCTGCATAATAATATACTGGTTTACAAGTAGAAACACTACCTAAGTCAGCACTATGCCAAGCAACTAAAGCATCTGATGTTGGACCTACATAAACTTCTGCATCTCCATTTACATATACTAAATGTTCTCCAGTAGTAGTAGTTCCACTAGCTTCTGGCGGACCATCTACATTTATTTTAAATAATCCGTATCCAGGTTGAAGTTCAGTATCAACTTCCGTAGAAGCAATAGTTAGAGATGGGTCTAAATTTGCAAACTGTCCTAGTGTTCTTATTCTACCAACAGAACTTACGTCTACATTAGTAGCTTCAGCTAGGAAGTTTTCTCCAATATCTCTTGCAGAGTCTCTATTATTAAGACCTCCATCAAACTTATTTAAAGGTATTGACTGCTTAGGCACTACGCTTAACCTTTTCAAAGCTACGCATCCCACCGAGACCTAGCAATCCAAAAAGAACTGTAGTCAAGGTACTCATATCAAATACTGGTAAGTCCATAGGGTGTCCAAAAGATACACATAAGAACATCAAGAAAGGTTGTAATACAAAGTGATAACACAATGCAACCCCACAAGTCCATCCCACAAACGGTCTCCAGCCACTTTTAAAGAAACTAGAAGAACCAGATTCTATCTTATTGACTTCTATCTGAGCTTTATTAATCTCCATAATTAAGTTTGCTTTTTCTTCTTTATCGAGGGTAAACTTGTCTACGTGACCAGCTACCTTATCAATAATATTTGCAATCATATTTAGTTTAGGCATATACAACACCCACATCCACATTCACAATTCATATTAATCTCCTTTATCTGCATTTCCATCTTCTTCGTGCTTGTCTAATTCTTGAATTAGGGTCATTCCTAGTTTTAGCAGAACTTTTTCTTAACTGTCCTGCAGACCTTGCACAATAAGACTTTCTTCTCTTAGCTGCCTTGCTACCTTTTTTTACTTTACCAGTAACAGCAGTTTTTAATTTACTACCAGGGTTTGCTTTTCTATATGCCTTAACGCCCTTAGCAGTCATTCCTGCTCCAGACTTAGTCTTTCTATAGTTAGCTCCCTTTCCTTTTGTAGTTTTAGGTATAGCTTTTTTTCTTTTTCTTTCAGCCATTATTTCTTTTTATTCTTTATAATTTTTTTAGTTTTACCGTTTGTAGTTCTAGCAAATATATGTTTCTTTGTTTCTTTTATAAAAGTACCATAGTAACGAGTACCTCCATATAACCAACTTACTTTCTTAGCCATTAGTATATCAACCAGTTAAGTCCAACTTTAGATTCATAAGATTGTACGTCATACATTGACAAGAATCTACTTTCTAAAAATACTCCAAACTTATTCGTTAGTTTCCAACCATATACTAATCCTAAGTCATAGTCCATACCATTGTCTACTACATCATAGTTAAAGGAATAGTCAGACATACCTTTAGTTACTGGGTAAGCTGTAACCCAGAAGTGAAACCAGTTTTTAGGTGTATACTTGTAATAGTCTGCACCTACTGATAAACTTAGTTCGTTTTGATACCCTAAGTCTTTTGCATATCCTTCATTATATTCTTTTACAATCTCTCCATAAATTTGTTTATAGAATTGGTCGTCTGTGTTAGCAACAAGATTACCTTCTGCATCATACCATTTATAATCATAGTAGCTATAGCCGAATTGTGTAAACTGTTCTACGAACTCATCTGTATAGCCATAGAAGTAAGCAAAATCCCAAAATGGTGTAAAGTTAGTTGTATCTATTC
>TARA_R110000868_G_scaffold374055_1_pt1 | contig 20376 bp, 14 predicted proteins | sample TARA_R110000868 | Tara Oceans TARA_R110000868 (sample SAMEA4397489) | marine metagenome | biome: Polar Biome; feature: [SRF] surface water layer (ENVO:00010504); material: water (ENVO:00002006), including particulate matter (ENVO:01000060) such as... | depth 5 m | reverse complement strand
CGCAAGATTCTGTGGCGCGGGAGCTAGCTCCCGCGCCATTTTCATGTCTGGTGCTCAGTGATCAGTGCCGGGTTTCGCCGCAAACTCGCTGATGCTCGCAAACAGAGGCGCCAATGGCTGCAAGGCAGGCTCGAGTGCAGACCAGCGCTGGCCGCGCTCGCACAGGGTGATCAGACGGGACGGAACCGAACCGATCTGGTCGAGCGCGAGCAGTTTCGTTTCATCGCCCCAACCATGCTTCGCGACCTGTCCCAGAATAAGGCTTGCGCGCACCAGCATGTGAAAGACGCCGAAACATCTGAGATAGCGATCGAAGTCGAATTCGAACTGGTCTGCATAGATCGATTTGAAGGCGTCGATGGCGACGCGTTCGGCGCTCTGCCCGGCGGGGAACCATTCATCACAGACCAGCCAGGCCAGATCATCCGCCGCCACCCGAAGCCCGGCATGCTCCCAGTCTATCCAGACCGGTTGGCGCGAGACCGGTGCCATCACCGCATTGCCCGGCCGCGCATCCCATTTGACGAAACTTCGTGGCGGCTGCGACAGGATGTGTTCGAGGCGCTCGAGATCGAGTTGCGGCTCCGGCCATCCGTGGCCCGCTGCTATCCGGCTCGGTATCGCCAGCAGATCGGCAACCCAGCCATCGCGCGCGCCGATCACTGGCATGAGTGCGTTCAGCCCGGCTTCGGCGGCGGCCCGCTGGATCAGCGCCAGCGAGCGTGCCGCTGCGGCAACCATGTCTGAACTTGCGGTATCGCCCGCGAGCAATTCGGCCAGCCGCTCGCCGGGAATATAGGACTGCACCACCCAGCTTTCATGCAAGTGCAGAAGGACCGGTGCCAGGCCGCGCTGTCCGAGGGCCTCGAGAGCCGTCGCTTCAAGCCGCGCTCGCCCGGGCCCTGACCGGCGCGAGACGACATATTTCTTCCCGGCATAGACGACAATGAAAGTCTTGCGGCTCCGTCCGCCGGGCCATTCGACCCGGTCCGGCTGGGCGCCGAAAATTTGCTGGACGATTTGCCGGGCTTCCGGTGGTGTGATGCGCATCGATAAATCCGGATTTCTGTCCCTCCACACCGTGGCGCGAAAACCTTTCCCGGCCATTGAGGCGAGATTTTCGTCGAATCCGGCGTTTGGCACAGCCTGTAGTTTTGGCTGGTCAAGATGAACGTATTCAATCCAGCCGTCAGGGTCTGATTGGCGATCAAAATTTCGACTCGTCCAAGGCCGTTTCCTGCAAGGGGATTAACTCTAACTGGCCGTAATTATTAAGACTCTTCTTGAGTAATGCCCGGGATGTCCACTCCCCTGTCGAGGGAATCTCCTTTACCCCGCACACCTGACCGGTCTAGGTTCACGCCCAAGGGGGGATTTTGGTCCGGACATTTCAGGGCCATTTTCCATTATTTTGGCGAGACGTATATCGCATCGACATCGGAGCCTTTGGCGCCGGCGGGGGATGCATGTGCGGAATTGTGTGACCTCGACGAGGTTCCTGCAGGGGGAGAATTTACATGGCTAAAACGATCAAGGGCAGCAACCATGATGATGTGCTCAATGGCACCGCCAGAGCCGACAAGATTTTCGGCAAACGGGGCGATGACATCATCTCCGGCAATGGTGGCAATGATCGGATTGATGGCGGCCGGGGCGATGACCGGATCGACGGCGGCACAGGCCATGATGAAATCGCGGGCGGCGATGGCAATGACCAGCTCATGGGTGGTCTGGGGAATGATGAGATTCAAGGCGGGCAAGGCGATGATTTCGTCGATGGCGGCGACGGCAATGACCTGATCACTGGCGATAGCGGCGATGACATCCTGTTCGGCGGTGCTGGCGACGACGCGATTTACGGCGATTCGAGCAAGGGCAGCGGCGGCAGTGGGTCCGGTTCCGGCGCTCCCGTCAGCTTCAATGATTATCTCGATGGCGGCGCCGGCGACGACATTCTGGTCGGTGGCCAAGGCGACGACACGCTTCTGGGTGGAGCCGGCGATGATATCCTCTGGGGCGACACGATTGAACAGTCTGGCTCTGGTTCCGGCGGCCACGGCCACGGTTCGGGCGGGCATGGCAAGGGTTCGGGCGGTCACGGCAAGGGCAAGGGTGGCTCCGGTTCGGGTCACGGCTCTGGACACGGTTCGGGTCATGGTTCCGGCCCGGATGGCAGCTTCAATGATTATCTCGATGGTGGCGCTGGCGACGACCAGATCCATGCCGGCATCGGCGATGATGTCGCCGGCTATACCGCCGCGGAAAATGTTGGCGCCACGGACATCTATGCCGGTGGCGCAGGTATCGACACGCTCTCGCTCTATCTGACCGGCGATGAATACGCCGCCGCTGCCGCCGAGATCGCCGCCTATCAGGCCTTCATCGCGGCCAATACCAATGCTGCGACCGGTGAAGCCAACAGCAATGAGTTCCAGTTCACCTCCTTCGACCTTACGGCGAGCGAGTTCGAGAACGTCGTCGTCAACGCTACCGTCAATGATGACGTCGTGGTCGGTGAAGACGATGGCGCCACGGCCTTTGCTTCGGTGCTCGACAATGATCTGGGCGGCCAGGACATTACCGGCGTTTCGCTTGTCGCCGGCACAGAGCCGAGCGATGGCGTCCTGGTCTTCAATCCCGATGGCAGCTACAGCTATGACCCTGAAGGGGCCTTCGAGCATCTTGCGGCCGGCGAAACCGCCACGGTCAGCTTTGATTATCTGGTCAATTACGGCAATGGCGGCAGTAATGTCGCGACCGTCACCATCACCATCACCGGTGCCAATGACGCGCCGGTAATCACCGCCGCCGATGCGACCGGTTCAATCAATGAAGATGATGGCCAGGGCGTCCATGCCGCCTCGACGCCGGTTGTCGCTGAAGTGGAAGGCAATGACAGCTTCGCCACCGCGCAGCTGATCGACCGAGCCGATCTGCGCATTGCTCCCAATGCCGATCTTGGCAGTGACCGCCTGGCATCGATCACGATGACTGGCGAAATCTCCGGTCAGGGCGATACCGATAATTACCAGATCGAAGTGGCGGCCGGCGAAGTCGTCACCGTCGACATCGATTATGCCGCGGGCTTCGGCGATGAAGCGACGCCGGGTTATGCCGAGGGCTATGGCCTGGATGCACTGGTGCGCATCTATGATGCCAGTGGCACGCTGATCAGCTCCAATGATGATGCCTCCACCACTGCGGGTGGTGCCGGCTCATTGCTGGTCACCGACTCCTATCTCCAGTTCACTGCACCGGCCGATGGCGTCTATTACATCCAGGTTGGCGATTTTGACGGCTATTACGACCAGTACGGCATCTATTCCCAGGGGCCGTATACGATGCAGGTCAGCGTCGAGGATCCCAATGGCGAGCTGACCGATAGTGGCAGTATCAGCTTCGGCGATGTCGACCTGTCCGACGGCCATGGCGTCTCGATTTCCGTCGACACGGCCGGTGCCCTGGGCGCATTGACCGCGACAGTCTCCGACGCCTCGACCGGCGATGGCGCTGGCGAGATCGACTGGGTCTACACCGTCAACAAGGCTGATCTGCAATATCTCGCCGAGGGTGAAACCCGCACGGAAACCTTCACCGTCACTGTCAGTGACGGCAATGGCGGCGCCGCCGAGCAGGAAGTCACCATTACCCTTGTGGGCGAGAATGATGCTCCGGTGATCGAGACCACCGGCACCCAGGCAGGCGTGACAGAAGATTTCGCCCTCACCGATGGCGGCATTCTCGACTTCTCCGATGTCGATCTTTCCGACAGCCATGTCGTTTCCAGCCAGCAGGTCAATGGCGATCCGGGCGGCGTCTTCACGGTCAGCCTGATCGATGATTCCACCGGCGATGGCAGCGGCCAGATTGCCTGGAGCTTCGAGATCCAGCCGGGTGAGTTCGACTATCTCTCCGAAGGCCAGACACGGCTTCAGCGCCACGTCGTCACGCTCGATGACGGCCATGGCGGCGTTACCGAACAGCTGATCAATGTGATCATCACCGGCACGAATGACGCCGTCGAGATCACCTCCGCTGTCGACACTGGTTCAGTGACTGAAGACGATCTTGTCTATGAGGGCGTCGCTGCGGCGGAGACTCCGGTCATTGCCGAAGGCGTCGAGGGCGAGATCCAGATCATCGATCGCGCCGATCTTCGCATCGCGCCGAATGGCGATCTGGGCAATGACGGCCAGCCATCGATCACGGTTGTGGGTGAAGTCACCGCGCCGGGCGAGCATGACAGCTACAGCCTCGCGCTGACCGCCGGCGAAATCGTCACGATCGATGTCGACTTTGCTGCGGGTTACGGCGTCCAGACGCCGGGCTATTCGGAAGGCTTTGGCCTCGATGCCCTGGTCTACGTCTATGACGCGGCCGGCACGCTCCTGAACAGCAATGATGACGGTGTCGTCACGGCGGGCGGCGGCGGTTCGCTTTACGCCCAGGATTCCTACCTGCAGTTCACCGCGCCGGCTGATGGCGCCTACACGATTGTCGTCACCAATTACGACGGCACCACCTCCTACGGCCCGTACACGCTCCAGCTCAGCGTCGACAGCTCGTCCAATGGCGAACTGACCGATAGCGGCACCGTCTCCTTCACCGATGTCGACCTGGCCGATGGCCATGGCGTCTCGGTTGATGCCCATGACGGCGGATATCTGGGCCAGCTGACGGCCTATGTCTCCGATGATTCCTACGGCGATGGCACTGGCGAGGTCGAATGGACTTTCTCCGTCGGCAATCCGGCGATCCAGCATCTCGGCGAAGGCGAAACCCTGACCCAGACCTATACGCTCACCGTCGATGACGGCCGGGGCGGTCAGGCCACCCAGGACGTGACCATCACGATCACCGGCACCAATGACGTGCCGGTCATCCAGTCCGGTTCGACCCTCGGCGATACGGTTGAAGATCAGATTTCTGATGCCTTCGGCCAGCTCGACTTCACCGATATCGATCTGAGCGACAGCCATGTCGTGTCGTTCACGCCGGTTGGCGAAGGCTATTACGGCAGCTTCAACGCCAGCCTCGCCGATGATTCCACCGGCGACGGCTATGGCCAGATCGGCTGGTCCTTCTCGGTCGATCCGGCGGACGTCCAGTTCCTCTCCGAGGGTCAGCGTCTGCTGCAGCGCTATATCGTCACGCTCGATGACGGCCATGGCGGCATCACCGAGCAACTCGTCAATATCCGCATCTTCGGAACCAATGACGCCGTGGAAATTACCTCGGCTGTCGAAAGCGCCGACGTCGTCGATGGCTCAACCCCTTATGAGGTCAATGGCACGATCGAGTTTGGCGATGCCGATACATTCAATGGTCACTTCGTCGAATTCTACGGCAATGAGGGCGGACAACTCGGCTGGTTCAATGCCTATCTGACCGATGATGCCTATGGGGATGGCGCTGGCCAGGTTCAGTGGGACTTCGGTGTCGATCCGTCGCAGCTGCAGGCACTGGGCGAGGGCGAAGTCCTGACCCAGACCTATACCGTCGCGATTGATGACGGTCAGGGCGGCCGGGCCGAGCAGGTCATCACCATCACCCTGAATGGCAGTAATGACGCGCCGGTCGCGGTCGTGGTCGATGGCGGCTGGGCGAATGAAGACCAAGGTTATCATGGATATTACCTGCAGAACTTCAGTCAGGATCCCGATCAGGGCGACAGTGTTTCCCTGGAGAGCATCGTTTCGGTGACCTCGTCCAATTCCGGCCGTGCGATCGACTACTTTGTTGATGCGGGAAATAACGACTTCTTCGGCATGGACATGAACCAGTGGAATGATCTTGGCGAAGGCGAGAGTGAAACGGTTACCGTCGTCTATCGGGTCACCGATACGCATGGCGCCGTCACCGAAAACACGCTCACCTTCATCGCTGAAGGCCGAAATGACGGCCCGACGGCGTTCGAGCTCAATACCGTGATCGAACAGAACCAGGCCTATGTCGGGCTGAATGTGATGTCAGCCATCGATGACGTCGATGTGACCGACACGCTGACCCTGGACGGCATTATCTCGGTGACGACCTCCAACCCGGCCCGGGTGTTCGACTACTTCACCAGCGGCAATGATATCGTCGTCGATAGTGGCCACTTCGCTGACCTCGCCGAAGGCGAGAGCGAGACGTTGACCTTCGTCTACGCCGTTTCTGACGGGCATGGCGGGAATGTGGAGAACACTGTCAACGTCCTCGTCGAAGGCCGCAATGATGCACCGATCGTATTCGGGATCACCGATGAGACCTCGGAGGATGCGGCGCCTTACGAGTTCAACCTGATCTCCGGCGGTTATGTTTACGATGTCGATCAGGGCGGCTGGCTGGATGGCGGCAATTCTGCCGGCTTCAGCATCGATGGTGCCAGTGCCGTGTCGGACAATGCGGGCCGCAATGTCGCATTCTCGCTCGATCCGTCCACCGGCGTCCTCTCGATCGATCCGGGTCAGTTCAACGACCTGGCCGAGGGCGAAAGCGAAACTGTCACGGTGAGCTTCAATCTCGTCGATGACCACGGCGCCAGCGTACCCAATACGCTCACGCTGACAGTCAATGGTGCCAATGATGCCCCGGTGATCACCAGCGTTGCGTCGCACTACGTGGAAATGGGTCATGTCGGGCCGGTGTTTACGGCGGCCGCGAGTGACGCGGATGGCGATGCGATCACCTATTCCCTGTCGGGGGCGGACGCAGATTGGTACACCATTGATGCCAGCACCGGCGTGGTCAGCGCGTTGAGCGACCCAAGCTATGAAGGCGCTCACAATATCGTCGTCTCAGCCTTTGATGGTCATGTGACCACCGACCAGGATGTGGTGATCAATATCTACCAATCCGTTGGGCGGCAGGCTGATCCGAGCGAGGGCGGCAAGCAGGGTGGCATATCAACATCTGCCGACCAGCTGGCTGCCGTTTCGATCGAGGATGCAGGGGATGGCTTCGTCATCCTCCAGGATGCCAGCTTCACCGATCTGAACCAGGATACACCAGACCAGGTCGTTTCCTTGGCCGACATGATCATTGGCGGCGAGTCCAGTTCGGCGAATCAGGTCGCGCTTCCAGCCGCCAATGCTGCCGGCTTTGTCAGCCTCACCGTCGAGAGCGATACGCCGGTGACACTGGTGAGCCAGCCGGAGGCCGCAATCGCTGACGACGCCCTGCTGCCACTGACCGATAGTGATGCCGGTACCGATCTGCCGGTCATACTGGATACCGCTGAAGGCTGGTAAGTCTTACAGCAGCCGAAAAAGAAGGGGTGGAGCCCAGGCTCCCCCCTTTTTTGTGCGCTGTCTGGCAGGCCTATTCGGTGACCATCGAGGCCCTGACCCGCACGGCCGTGGCCGGGAAATCCGTGAACACCGCATCGGCGCCCAGATCATAGATCCGGCGCAGCTCGGTATCGATATCGGCGCCATCACCGACCGGATCATCATCGCGGAAAGTCCAGGGGTGAACCGGCAGGCCCAGCGCATGGGCGCGGGCGATGAAGCCGGTATCCTCGCCATTGGCATCGACCAGCAGCGCCTTGTAAGGGCCGACGCCATCGGCGAATGCGACCATATCCTCGAGCGCCACAGTCGGGATCAGCGGATCAAGATCGGGCTCGAGCTCCTGCATCTGGAACACCAGCATCAGCAAGGGCGTATCGATCTCACCATTCAGCCGCGCGAGGAAATCCGGCTCGAAACACTGGATCGCGATCGGGGCATCGGCGGTGTCGAGGCCGCGCAGGCGCAGGATTCGCACCAGTTCCGGCATTGGATCGAGCCCGGCTTCGATGAACGCGGCGGGGGATTTGACTTCCGGTTCGGTCGCCACGCCGTGCGCGGCGGCCAGATCGAGCACTTCCTCGAAGGTCGGGATCAGGTAGAGCCCGTCAAATTGCGTCGGACGGCCGGCGCGGACCTGGCGTGCGCGCAGGGTGCGGATCTCGGCGAAGGTGAAATCATTGATCCACCAATCATCCCGCCCGCCCTCGACGCGGCGTCGGTCGGCGAATTCGGGGTGGTCGGCGACATCGGTACTGTCGGCGAGATAGCGGTCATGACGCACCACGAAAACACCATCGGAGGTCAGCACGAGGTCGGGCTCGATAATGTCGGCGCCCTGCTCGATCGCCAGCGTATAGGCTTCGATCGTGTGTTCGGGCAGTTCGCCATTGGCACCGCGATGCGCGATCACCAGGGTGGGTTCACCGGTAAGGGTCCGCCAGACATAGGCGTCTTCAACAGGCGCCTGGGCACAACTCACCAGCCCGGCCAGCGCTGTCGCGGCCCCGATGGCTGTTCTCCAGATGGAATACCGCATTCGCCCCTCCCGTTTATGGTCACAACACACTAGCTTGTTTGCGACACCGCCGGGAGAGCGAAATGACCGAACCGACACGCTTTGACATTCTCGCTGATGCCGCCGAACGTTATGGCGGTTTCAGCCTCGATAATTATGCCCATGTCCGCAATGTGGCGGAAAATGTTTCCACCGGGTTTTGCCGCTTTCTCTCCGGCGGCGAGCCGGTCTGCGTCTATCTGGTGCCGCCCACGGGCCAATGGGCCCCGCAGCCCTATCAGAGCGGCGCGTTTTCGGTTTCAGGCACGGGATTTTTGCCGCTCGATCCGATCAGTTTCGGCCTCGCCGTGAGGGTTTCGCGCACCGGCGACTGGCTGCGTGTGGTGCTGACCTGCACCAAGAAAGGGCCGGAAATGGAGATCGAGATCGAAAATGGTAGCGCTTTCGCGCTCGAATTGCCGGTCCGGGAAGAGCAGCTGACGCAGCTATTCGAAATTCTCTACGGCCATCTGACGGTCTGGTTCACGCAGCAGGCCGATCTCTACGAAAACGGGGAATATGGTGACCGCGCCATCGGTTTCGACTTCCTGCACAGCCCGGAAGACGCTGCCGGCCCGGTTCGCTAGCGAAGCCGGTCTGTCAGTGGAACAGGCCGGCCAGCATGCCGGCCGGAGCCGCGTCGGGAAGGCCGATCATGCCGCCGGCCGCTGCACCGATACAGCTCAGCAGGCCGAGGCCGAGCATGGTCGTCAGCTGGCGCTTCATCGCGAAGCCGGCGGCAAGGCGGACGACCGAGAGGGCGCGTCCGGCACCGATCAGTGCAACCGGTCCGCCGATCAGAATTGCGGCAGAGAATGATACCAGGGCCGTCTGGGCCTCGAAGGACAAGCTTTCCATTTTCGCCTCCCTGCATTTCGGCGCGCCAGGCAGGCGACGGGTTGTCCGAAACGCGTTATCAGATGCCTTATGATAGAAGCTCCGTCTGACCTCACCCTGACCATCGCAGTCATCACCGGTTCAGGTGTCGCCGCCCAATGGCTGGCCTGGCGTCTGCGCTGGCCCTCGATCGTATTGATGATGGGAGCCGGGCTTTTGCTCGGCCCGATCGCGGCGCTTTTGCTGGGGCATCCGCTGCTCAATCCGACTGAAAGCTTTGGCGAATTCCTGCGGCCGATGATTGCCCTGGCCGTCGCGATTATCCTGTTCGAAGGCGGGATCACGCTGAATTTCCGCGAATTGCGCGACACGACGACCGCCGTCCGGCGCATGGTCATCCTCGCCTTCCCGCTCGGCTGGGGCCTGGCGACGCTGGCGCTTCACTATGTCGGTGGTCTGGCCTGGGACTTGTCGGCCATGATCGGCGCCCTGCTGACCATTACCGGACCGACCGTCGTTTTGCCGCTGCTGCGGCAGGCCAAATTGCCGGCCCGTATTGCCTCGGTGCTGAAATGGGAAGGCATCGTCAACGATCCGATCGGCGCACTCGCGGCCGTCTTCGTGTTCGAGGCGATCCACCAGACCCAGCTCGGGCACAGTGTCGGCTCGGCCGCCATGGCGCTCTCCTTCGGCATCGCAATCGGTGCCGCGCTCGGCTTCGCCTCCGGCATCGCCTTGTCGCATGCCTTCCGGCGCGGCTGGGTTCCCGAACCGATGAAGGCGCCTCTGGTGCTCGCCGCGGTTCTGGTCTGCTATGCCCTCGCTGACACGCTGGCCGCTGAAACCGGACTCGTGGCCGTGACGGTATTCGGTCTCGTGGTCGCCAATTCCCGCCTCGCTTCGATCGAGGAAATGCGCCGCTTCAAGGAAGGCATCGCCTCCATCCTCGTCGCCAGCGTCTTCGTCGTGCTCGCCGCCTCGCTGACGCCTGCGGCTTTGACATCGCTCGGCTGGCAGCATTTCGCTGCTGTCGCCGCGATTATCCTGATCGTGCGCCCGGTCGCGGTCTATCTGGCGACGCTCGGCTCAGGCCTCACCCTGGCCGAGACCGGGTTTATCGGCCTGATCGGCCCGCGCGGCGTGGTTGCCGCTGCGACCGCAGGACATTTGTCTGTCAGCCTGCTGCAGGGCGGGCGCGAAGATGCGGCCGTGCTGGCACCGCTGGTGTTTGTGGCCGTATTTGCCAGCGTGTTCGGATGCGGTTTCGCGGTTGCGCCGCTGGCGCGCTGGCTTGGCCTGTCGGAAAGCGGTCCGGAACGTCTGCTGATCGTGGGCGCCAATCCCTGGAGCCTGGGTCTGGCCGACGCGTTGAAGAAGGCCGATGTGCCGGTGACCATTGCCGATACCAGCTGGCGCCGGCTGCGCGCGGCGCGGCTGGCCGGGCATGATGTCTATTACGGCGAGGTCTTGTCGGAGACGGCCGATTGGCGGCTCGAGCCCTCGCGCTTCGCGGCCCTGGTCGCCGTGACCCCGAATGATGCCTATAACGCGCTCGTCTGTATCGAATACGCACCGGAGCTCGGCCGCAGCCATGTGTTCCAGCTCTCCGGCTTCGACGGGCCGATCGAGTCGGCGAAGATGGATGATGACCCGCGCGCCATCGCCTTCACTGCGCGTGGCCGGACGCTGATCCGGCGCGGCCGCGGCTATGACGGGCTGGCGCGTGACTGGTGGAGTGGCTGGCGCTTCAAATCGACGCGGCTGACCGACGAATACTCGCTCGAGCAATGCCTCGAGGATGCCGGCGAGAATGCCGACTTCGTCCTCGCGCGACGTCCCAATGGCAGTATTTCCCTGCTCGGCGGCAGTTCCAAACTGCCCGACGGCGCAGGAACCTTACTGATACGCTTTGTTCGTCAGGCTGGCGCTGCCGCGAGCCCGACCGAGGCCGGGCCGGAAAGCGAGTCCGAAGCCGAAATCGCGCCGGACAGCGCCTGATTGCAGGTGCGCAGCGGGCCGGACCGGCTAGCGGGGCTGGGAGCCGCCCGGCTGGGCCGCGCCGCAATAGGGCCAGTTATCGGCACTCGGATCGCCATTAGGGCAGACCGAATCCGCACCTTCATACAGGCCGATACAGCCGGACAGGCTGAGTGAGCCGAGCAGCAAGACCAGAATTGCGACGGAACGCTTGATGGACATGACAAATCCCCTTTGCCCGCATGTTGGCGTGCGATGGCATTCGGGGCAAGCCTGCAAGCGCTGCTCTTCATCGGGAATTAACTCCGATTCCTGCAGATGAAGGCTTTGATACTTGGCAAGGACACCTCATGGCCCGCAGGCCTGCATCTCCGCTTGGCGCGACGCGTGCCCCGGCGAGACGCCAATCGTCTCGTGGCGGGGGTGGTCTCTGGCGGCTCGCGGTCAGCCTGGTTTTGCTGCTTGGCCTGGGCATGGCTGGATGGCTGGTCTCGATCGCGCGGGACCTGCCCGACACGTCGGGGCTGATTGAGGTTGAACGCGCACCCAGTCTTGCTTTCTACGATCACGAGGGCCGTCTGATTGCCCGCCGGGGCTCGGCTCATGGACGCCTGGCCGCGATCGAGGATCTGCCTGACTATGTCACCGATGCGGTGATGGCGGTCGAGGATCGGCGCTTTTACAGCCATTTCGGGATCGATCTGATCGGTACAGGCCGCGCCGTGCTGGCCAATGTCCGCGCCGGGCGTGTGGTGCAGGGCGGCTCGACCCTGACGCAACAGCTGGCGAAAAATCTCTTCCTCACCTCCGAACGCACGCTGCGGCGCAAGGTGCAGGAAGTGATGCTCGCCTTCTGGCTCGAGAGCCAGTTTACCAAGGACGAGATCCTCGAACTCTATCTCAACCGGGTCTATTTCGGTGGCGGTGCCTGGGGCATTGAGGCCGCGTCGACGCGTTATTTCGGCAAGACGGCGAGCGAACTCAATCTCGGCGAGGCGGCGCTACTGGCCGGCCTGCTCAAGGCGCCTTCGCGCTACAGCCCGGTCAATGACGCCCAGCGCGCAGCGGCGCGCGCGACCGTAGTGCTCGACCTGATGGCTCAGACCGGCCGCATCACCGAGCAGGAGCGCATTGAGGCGGCCGAGACACCGATCCGGGTCTCTCGCGGTGCTTCCAGCCCCGGCGCGCAATATTTCATCGACTGGGTCGCCCAGGAGGTTCGCACGCTCGTCCCCGGCGATCACGGCGATCTGATTGTCAGGACAACACTCGACGTCAATGCCCAACGCGCCGCCGAGCTTGCCGTGGCCGGGATCATGGATGATCCCGATCTGGCGCTGGGTGCCGGTGAGGCTGCTCTGGTGGCCCTGGCCCATGACGGTTCGGTACGGGCCATGGTCGGTGGACGCAATTACGCCACCTCCCAGTTCAATCGCGCCGTCCTTGCCCAGCGCCAGCCCGGCTCGGCCTTCAAGGCCTTTGTCTACGCCTCGGCTTTCGAGGCAGGACTGACACCGGAAGACATTCGCGACGACGCCCCGATCCGTCTGGGTGACTGGTCGCCGCAGAATTACAATGACGAATATCGCGGCCCGATGAGCCTGCGCGAAGCTTTCTCGCGCTCCTCCAATTCGGTTGCGGTGCGGATCGCCGAGGAAACCGGCCGCGGCCATGTCGCGCGGCTCGCGCGCCGCTTTGGTATTGAAAGCCCGCAGCGTGTTGACCGCTCACTGGCGCTCGGCGTGCATGAAGTCACACCGCTTGAAATGGCTTCGGCCTATGCCCCCTTCGCCAATGGCGGGTACCGGGCCGCCGCTTTTGGTATCGCGTCGATCGAGACCCGCGATGGCGAGGTGTTGTATACGGCCAGCCCGTCCTCGGGCGAGGTGGTGATGGATGCGCGTACGCTGGGGCAGATGAATGATCTGCTGCAGACCGTGGTCCGTTCAGGCACCGGGCGCCGGGCCGCAGTTTCCGGCCTGGTGGTCGGCGGCAAGACCGGTACCACCAATGATTTCCGCGATGCCTGGTTTGCCGGTTTTGCCGGCGATCTGGTCGCCGTCGTGTGGACCGGCAATGATGATAATTCCCAGACCCGCCGCGCCACAGGCGGCGGCCCGCCGGCCCGGATCTTCAGCGCCTTCATGTCCGCCGCACCGCGTACCGGTCTGGATGCCCAGCCATCGAGTGTGCCTCTCGCACTGGTTGACCCGGAACTCGAAGAGCCGGTCGCTGAAGTCGCGGAGACGCCCGGTGATGACCCGATTGCCAATTTCCTGGCGAGTCTGGGCCGGGATTGATGCCGCGAGAATCCCGCGGGATTTTAGTGCGCTTGCCCACGACAGGCCATATTTCCCCTGCTAGATAGACGACGAACACCTACTTGGAGTGAGGGGAGACACATGAAACACGCACTGATAGGGGGCGCGATCGTGGCCCTGGTCGCAGGTCTGGCGCCGTTCGGCACCGCCTCCGCACAGCATATGCCGCGACTTGCCCGGAGTGACGCTGACCAGGCTGTTGCGGCCATCGGCCTTAACCGGACGAACCCGGAACGTCTCAGCTTCGAACGTGCCGAATTCCGATCCGGCGTCTACACTTTCACCAATGTGATTTTCCATCACACGCCCGAGGCGGAGCCCGGGCAGGATGAAGAGCCGGAGCTCGAGGAGATCCATGCCGCGCGCATGATTTTCGATTCGCCGCGTCTGGACGCGGATGGAAACCTGCTGCTGCACGCTTTCACCCTCGAGGACATTACATCTGACGATGGCGATGGTGCTTTCCGGATAGAACGCGTCAGCCTCGCCGAGCCCAACCCGGCCATGTCCGCCGATCTCGGGCGTATCCTGCGCGGGGAAGGTGATGCGGAAGAGTTCGACTCACGCTGGGAAATGTATCGTTTTGCCTTGCTGGCGATGGATAATCTGGCGCTGACTGGTGAGGAAGCAGATGGGGTGTTCGCGATTCGGCTCGATCGCCTCGCTTTCATTGATTACGCAACCGACGCTTTGGGCCGGTTCGAATTCCTGGGCTTCTCCATGGATGTGGAGGCCGAGGACGGACCGGTTTCGGTTGGGCTGGCCGAAGTCTCAGTCGATGGTTTGTCGACGTCGAGCTATTCCGGTCTGATGGAGGCCGCCGCCGCCGGTGCCGATGAAGCCGAGATGATGGCGGCCTATTACGCGACCGATTTTGAAGATCAGATGGATCTGTTCGATCGCGCGCTCTTTCGCGATTTCGACATGCGTATGCCCGGCCTGGCCGTGACCCTCGACCAGATCGAGATGACCATGCAGGAGCGCAATGCGCTGTTCGAGAGCCATGTTGAACTCGGGGCGCTGCGCATTGTGCCAGACCCGACGGTCGCGATGGGCGCTGAGATCGCCGCCAGTTTGAGCCTGCTGGGTTATGAAAGCCTGGAGGTGAGCATGGAGGGCAATTCCGTCTATGACCCACAGGCTGGCCGGGCCTATACGACCGGCGAGAACTATCTCGAATTGCGCGACGGATTGCGGCTCGATCTCGCCACGGATATTGGCGGCTATCGCGAGTATCTGGCCAATTTGCGCACCCTCTCGGCCCAGGCCGTGCTGGATGCGCAGGCGCGCGAGGATGCCGGAGCGAAGACTGGCGATGAGTCGGATGCCGAGACGGAGATGGCTCCTGACTACATGTTCGATGCGATGGATCCGCTGACGATCAACCGGATCGCGCTGCGGCTCGAGGACCGCTCGCTGCTCGCGCGCGGTTTCGCGGCCGGGGCCGCCGTCCAGGGCCTCACCCCTGAGGAGATGCGGGCCCAGGCGGGGCTGATGGTCGCTGCGGGGATGATGGCTGCGCCGCCGGAAATACCGCGGACCTTGCTGTCAGAAGTCGCTGCGGCGCTGACGAGCTTCATCAATCAGGGTGGCAGCCTGTCGATCGAATTGGCACCGCCCGTGCCGGTGACGATCGGTGAGCTGAAAACCCAGATCGAGGACGATGCGATCGACTTCACTTCGCTGGGTCTGCAGGCCACCGCCGAGCCGCCCGCCGGCGATTGATCCGGCACAAGACAAACCGGCCGGCAGGTTGAATCCCTGCCGGCCGGCTTTTATTCGTATATTTTCAGCGCAAGAGGCGGAACGCCTGGCTGCCGGACAGGGCTAGCGGCCCTTGCGGGCGAGGGCGCCCTTTTCCGTCATGAAACGTTTCATCATCGGCGCAATCTGTTCGCGGAAACGGCGGCCATTGAACACGCCATAATGGCCGACATCGGGCTGGACCCAGTCTTCCTTGAGCGTATCGGACAGCTGCGAGCACAGCGTGTGCGCTGCCTGGGTCTGGCCGATGCCGGAAATGTCGTCATTCTCGCCTTCGATGGTCAGCAGGGCGATATCGGTGATGCTGGCTGGCTTGACGAGCTGGCCATTCACTTCCTGGGTCCCGGCGGCCAGCTTGTGTTCCTGGAACACGTCGCGGATCGTCTGCAGGTAAAACTCCTCGCTCAGATCCATCACGGCCAGATATTCATCATAGAAGGTGCGGTGCCGGTCGGCCTCGTCGCCATCGCCTTTCACCATATTGGCGAAATAGTCTTTGTGGGCGTCGACATGGCGGTCCAGATTCATGTTCACGAAGCCGGCCAATTGCAGGAAGCCCGGATAGACGCGGCGCATCGCGCCCGCATTGGGCATTGTCACCGTGTGGATGAGATTGTCTGCAAACCATTCAAACGGCTTGTCCTGCGCCAGCTTGTTGGGAACCGTCGGTGACAGGCGGGTATCGATCGGCGAGCCCATGAATGTCATCGTCAGAGGCCGGGCGGGATCATTGTCCTCGGCCATCATGGCGATTGCGGCCAGGGTTGGCGGGCCGGGCTGGCAGACGGCGACGACATGGGTGTCGCCGCCAAGCTCGGTCAGCATGGCGCGGACATAGGTAGTGAAATCATCGAGATCGAAGCGGCCATCGGTGACAGGGACGCTGCGCGCATCCTTCCAGTCGGTGATGTAGACCTCATGGTCGGGCAGGAAAGCCTCGACCGTGCCACGCAGCAGGGTGGCGTAGTGGCCCGACATCGGCGCGACAAACAGGACTTTGGGCTGCGCCTTCTTGACGCCGGCAGCTTTCAGCGCGGCCGGATCGCGCACGAAGTGAAGCAAATCGCACCAGGGCTGGCTCCAGACGATGCTTTCCGTCACGGAAACCTGGTGTCCGTTGATCTCAACGGGTTCCAGATTCCATTCCGGCTTCATATAGCGCCGTGTCACCGATTCAAACAGCTCGGCGGCGGCGGCCATGGTGCGGCCGGCATAGGTGTCGCCCATCGGGTTCCAGGGTGCCTGCATCATGGAGCGGGTGGCATTGGCGGCGGCGCGCCATGGCGTCATGGCCAAACGGTTTAACTCGTAAACACTATAAAGCATGAGTCCTCCTGGGACCGGCACCGCCGAGATCGGCAGTGCTCATGAGGATGAACCTTCTTCCTCAAGGAATTCTTGCAGCCGGGTCGCAATTGTTTGCGGGTCCGAGCCATGGGCGAAGACGTCAACGAAACGCCCTTGTGAATCCATCAGATACAGGATGGAGCTGTGATCCATCAGATAGTCATCCTCCGCTTCACCTTCGCTACGGCGGAAGGCGACGCGATAGACGCGGGTTACTTCGGCGATCTGTTCCGGCGTTCCGGTGAGCCCGACCAGACCGGTCGGGAAGGCCGGTGAGGTGACGTATTGGGCCAGCTGCTCGACCGTGTCGCGCTCCGGGTCGATCGTGATCAGCATCGGCTGGATGCGGGCGCGGTCCTCGGCGTCGAGCTGGTCGAGCGCGGCGGCCATGATCTGAAGCGAGAAGGGGCACACGTCAGGGCAATAGGTGTAGCCGAAATAGATCAGCATGGCGCGGCCATGGAAATCCGCCTCGGTCACGGTCTGTCCGTCCTGGTTGACCAGTGTGAACGGGCCACCAATCAGGGCTTCACCGCTGGTGCGGGTCGGCGCACGCCGGGTCTCGCGCTGGCCCGGATCATTGAGCATCAGCGTGAAGAAACCGATCACCACGATCATCGGCAAGGCGATTATCAACCAGATCCAGGCTCGTTGCATGTGCGCTCCATCAACTATCCGAAGGCGGACAAAGCATGTTATGCCGCGACAGACGTAATTTGCTGCAGATGCGAAGCTAGGCTGGCTCGACCGGCCTGTCTATCGGACTTCGCTGTTTTGTTGGAGCGAGCCTATGACAGATCCCGACTGGGACCCCTATGGCAGTGACGCGCATCTGACCCCGGTCTTCGGCCGGTTGCGCCTGCGCACGCTGGTCATGTTGCGTTGGCTCGCCGTCGCGGGCCAGACGATGACCGTGCTGCTCATACATTATGTGGTCGGGTTCGAATTACCGATCGGCGTCTGCCTCGGCGTCATCATGGCCAGCGCCTGGATCAATACCTGGCTCACCCTGTCTGTGCCGCCGCAGCAATTCGCCAAGGATTGGGAGGCCTTTGTCCAGCTCAGCTATGATGTGCTGCAGCTTTGCGTCCTCCTGATCCTGACCGGCGGGCTGCAAAACCCCTTCATCGTGATGCTCGCCGCGCCCGTGACCATCGCCGTCGCCGCCCTGCCGCAACGCTGGGCGCTGGGCGTGGCCGTGATCGCGATGGCCGGGACGGGGCTGATGTGGCAGTGGAGTCTGCCGCTGCCCTGGGCCGCGGGCGAGGCGATCCATCTGCCCGACATGTATGTGCTTGGCCTGTGGTGCGCGATCTTCATCGCTGTGGCCTTCACGGCTGTCTATTCCTGGCGCGTCAGCCAGGAGGGGCGCCGCATGGCGACGGCGCTGGCGGCGACCCAGAGCGTGCTGTCGCGCGAACAGCGCCTGTCGGCGCTCGGTGCCCTGGCCGCCGCCGCGGCGCATGAGCTGGGCACGCCACTGGCGACGATCCAGCTCACCGCCAAGGAGATGCTGCGCGAAGTGCAGGATAATGAACTCCTGCGCGAGGACGCCGAATTGATGGTGACCCAGGCACGTCGCTGCCGCGATATCCTCAAGCGCCTCAGCCTGGAGCAAGCGGTGACCGATGAGCGCCACGACCGGGTCGAGCTTCTGGCTGCACTCGAAGAGGGCAGCGCCCCGCTGCGCGGACTGGGCCCTATGCTTGATGTCGGCCTCGCCGATTCCGGCACAATGGGGCCGCCGCCCATGCTCCGCCGCATGCCGGAAATGCTCTATGCGATCGGCAATTTCGTCGAGAATGCGGTCGATTTTGCTGCCACGCGGGTGATTGTCGAGGGCTCGTGGGATGCCGAGAGCCTGCGCGTCACGATCAGTGATGACGGGCCGGGCTTCAAAACCGAGATCCTGTCGAAGATTGGTGAGCCCTATATCACCACCCGATCGGGCACGCCCGGTCAGGGCGGGCTGGGTCTGGGCGTGTTTATCGCCAAGACGATGATCGAGAAAACCGGCGGCCGTGTCGCGTTTGACAATGTTTCGCCCCAGGGTGGCGCCCAGGTCAGGATCGTCTGGCCGCGCAACCGGGTAGAGGCGGCGCCGATCCTCCGCTAGTAATGATGGCAAGACTGATACTGAATCGCGAGGACGCTGACGTGGACGATATCGAATACGAGATGCCTGAAGACCGGACCCTGCTCATCCTCGATGATGACGCACCTTTCCGCACCCGTCTGGGGCGCGCCATGACCAGTCGCGGTTTCGTCGTCTCGGCTGTCGGCACGGTTGATGAGGCCGAGGAAGTCGCGCGTCAGAACCCGCCCGCCTTCGCGGTGCTCGATCTGCGGCTGCAGGATGGTGACGGGCTCGAAGTGGTCAAGGCGCTGCACGCCTCACGCCCTGATTGCCGCGTCGTGATGCTGACCGGCTATGGCAATATCGCCACCGCCGTGGCCGCGGTCAAAGCCGGTGCTGTCGACTATCTGTCCAAGCCCGCCGATGCCGATGATGTCATCAAGGCCTTGCTCGCCAGCCCGGATGACAAGCCGGAGCCACCGGAAAACCCGATGTCGGCCGATCGCGTGCGCTGGGAACATATCCAGCGCGTCTTCGAACTGTGCGATCACAATGTCTCGGAAACCGCCCGCCGGCTCAATATGCACCGTCGCACCCTGCAACGGATCCTGGCCAAACGCGCCCCGCGCTAGCGGGCGGGACTCAGCTGCGGCTCGACATGGGCATAGCCATAGATCGGGCCGCCATTGGCACCCTGCACGATGGCGACCGTGCCATAGCGGCGATAGGCCTCGCCCATATATTCGGCTTGCCCGCCTGACCAGCGACCGAGATAGGTCAGGCTTTTCACCATGTTATAGTGAAGCATCTCGACGCCTTGGTTTTCGCCGGCCTCGATCTCAAGGCTGGCCCAGCCCGGTGCATAGGCGATCAGCCAGATGTCGAGACTGGCTTCCGGTGCCGCACCATCGAGGCGGACAATGAAGGAGCCGAACGGGCCGTCATCGAGCCTGATCGACGGGCTGCCGGGCATGGCCTCAAGTCGTGCATCGACGGCGTCCGACACTTCGTCCTGGTCCCAACCCGGCGCGTCGGTGACACCATCAACCACGAAATGCGGTGTGTAGAGTCGGCTGACGCCGAGGCGGGGCAAATAGGTGCGCTGGCGCTGGACGAATTCGGGCCGGGCATAGGTGTCGGCCCAGCCATACATGTCCCAATAGCTCACCCCGAAGGCCAGAACGAAAACGTTTTCGCGCTGGTCCAGCTCGCCGAGATAGCGATTGGCTTCAGGACATAACCCGCAGCCCTGGCTGGTGAAGAGCTCGACCAGGACGGGTCGGCTCTCGGCTTCCGGGCCGGATTGAGCGAGGGCCGGAAAGGCCAGCAAACACGCGGCGAGAAGGGAGGCGATAAGGCGCATGCGGCTTACATAATCATGTCCGCCCGCATCGGCCAATCAAATGGCTGTGACGCGGGCGGAGATGAATGATGGAAAACTACGAGCGGGCGAGGTTGCGCAGCACATAGTGCAGGATGCCGCCATCGCGATAATATTCCAGCTCGTTCTCGGTATCGATCCGCGCCCGCACCGAGGCGGTCTTGACGGTGCCGTTCGGGAAAGTGACTTCGACGGTCATCAGGGCGCGCGGTTCGATCTCGGCGACACCGAGAATATTGACGCTCTCATCGCCGGTCATGCCGAGCGAGGTCCAGCTGACGCCATCCTCGAACTGCAGCGGCAGCACGCCCATGCCGATCAGATTGGAGCGGTGGATACGCTCG
>TARA_R110000868_G_scaffold1635_9_pt1 | contig 20396 bp, 20 predicted proteins | sample TARA_R110000868 | Tara Oceans TARA_R110000868 (sample SAMEA4397489) | marine metagenome | biome: Polar Biome; feature: [SRF] surface water layer (ENVO:00010504); material: water (ENVO:00002006), including particulate matter (ENVO:01000060) such as... | depth 5 m | reverse complement strand
GCCGTGGAAAGTGCGTGGATTTATAGAAATTTAAAATCAGCCTAGCATTTTTTGGTTCGTTTTTTGGGCGATGCAAAAAATGAACAGAGCACGAATACTGGAATAGTCTATTCCAACTTTTTTCAATTCACACACAACTTTTGGGATTGATCCTTAAAAACTGTTGATATTGGAATTATTGAAAGAACAATACCTTAGTCCATCAATTGGCATTCTTAAGTAGCCAATACTTCGGCTCACAGTAATTATTATGTTGGGTTTATTCCTCCTTCGATTCCACCTTTAGGGTTCCCAAATATTCTACGAGATCTACTAAATCCTGCTCTGGCATTATTTGTGCCAGTCCTTGTGTCATTAAGGATTGTTCCATGGCCTCCTGTCCGGCAATATCCTTCAGTTCCAAGGTCTTTTGGGTCCCGCCCATCATTTTTATGGTAATTTCATCTTCGGTCCTACTTAAAATGTACCCAGTATAGGCCTTGCCATCTGTCATTTTGAAAGAGTAACCTTCAAAGCCAAAATTGATACCTGCACTAGGGTAAATTATACTTGAGTATAGGAATTGTTTCGAAAGCTTATTGCCGATATCCGATAATTCCGGTCCAAATTCGATTCCAGTACCAACAGCCATATGGCAGGAGCTACAATAGGTATTGTAAATTTCTTTGCCATGTACTGCATTTCCTTTGCGTTCTACCAAAACACCAATATCCAAGTTTCCTTCTCCTTGAGGGTTTAAAAACTTTGGGGCATTGGTCCTGATCTCCTTGTTCCTACTGCTCATCAATTTTAGTACGGCAGTGGTTTTATATTCTTCGGCCAATTTTCCATCCTCCAGCAATTGGTATAATTCGTGCTGGCCAGATCCCGTATTCCCTAATGTCTCTATCATTTTTCGGGTAACGGCATGGCTTAGCCCTTCTTCTGTAATATTTTTCTTTAAAAGTGCAATGGCCGTTGGGTTATTTATACCGTTCAGCATATCCAAAACGGAAATCTTGGATGATTCTTGGGCTTCGGAACCTAGAAATTTTTCGATTAAAGGTGCCCCGTTATTATTGAACAACATATTGGCCGATTCCTTGCCAATATCTTTATTGGTTCCTTTGAGCACAACCCGGAACAATGCCTCATTCTGATTTTTTAAATCAAGGTTTTTGATGGCCATTATCCACTCTGGGGTTCCTTCAATTTTGGGAAGTACCTTTTTGACCATGTTAATATGTTTTGCCGAACCATGAACAAATGCTGGGTCCATCTGCCCTATCGCATACGCCTGGATCTGGTTTTGCAAAGGATGGTCCCAGGCCAGCATGTTGATTAAGAAGTTGTTTTTTTGAGGGTGATCCTTAAAATCAAAAGCCCTGAAATAGGAGGCTAATTCGGAAGATGGTATATTCCTGTCTTCTATGACGGCTACCAACATAGGAACGGATTGTGTGGCAGCAATACGCCATACAATTTTCTTGCCCGCTTCGCTTTTCCAATTGTCTCCGACTTTGTTTTTCCAGGCCTTAAAATACAGGTCGGGGAATAGGTCCGCTCCTATGCCCAAGGCCTCTAGATACCAGCGATCGCCTGCAGTGTGTTGTATGGCCAAATCGGCCCATTGTTCGGCTGCGGTTTCAGTGCCAATATGCCTTAGCGCAATGGCCAACTCACGCCTTACCTGGGAGGATTGGTCATTGGCTAAAAAGGACAAGTGTTTTTCCAAATTTTCTTTTCCTTTATAGCGTGCCATTCGAATACCCTGTATTCTAAACTTGGGGTCTTCGTCTTTAAGCGCCATTTCTATATATTCATTGCTTTTGGTCGGAATTTGTAAGGCTAGCCATAATGCACGGGCTTTGGCGATCCCACCTTTAGCTATCAGTCCTTTTAAAATTGGTTCGGAAGCTTCGCCCATAGAATGTAATTTTTGCCAGGACTGATAAAAAACGTCCATATTGCCAGAGAGTATTCCTTTTGTGGCCCCATCCTCTGTATTGGGATCTATGGCAACAGGACGGTATTCCTGGTCTGTGGACAAACGGTAAATCCTTCCCTTGGCAATGTCTTCCGCCTTATGGCCGCCAACACCGCCATCATACCAATCGGAAATAAAAAGCGAGCCATCCGGGGCAATGGTAACATCGTCCGGTCTAAACCAATCATCTTTACTTTTTACCAGATTTTCAATTTTGGCCGTATATCCTGCCTCTGATTCGGCTATAATGTAGGCGCGAACTACATTGTGGCCCGGTTCTGCATGTATAAGTTGGTTTTGAAATTTCTGGGGCAACATATCATCCTCGTAAACTAGGATGCCACATGGAGATCCAGCCCCTGTCTGTAATAAATTTGGGACCGTTCCGGGGTCGTTTAAATGCCAATGCCTTTTTGGTATTTCATTTTCCCAGCCAGTTCGTCTTTCTTGCCAACTTGCCCCCGTTAATAAATCCCTATATCCGTAATTTCCATATTCCATGATATAGTTTATTCGGGTTCCCCGATTGCCATCATCGTCATTGTCCGATTGCCATAGACCGCCATAGGAGTCAATGGTAATCTCAAAGGGATTTCTAAAATTGTGTCCTAGAACTTCCAGATTGGTTCCGTCCATGTCCATTCTAAAAGCCATGCCCTCACGATAGGGCTTGCCATTGGCTGTTATTTCCTGTCCATACATGTCTAAAACGACTTCGCCATTTTGGTCCAATAGTTGTTTGCCATTATTGCCAAAGTTGAAGTATAGTCGGCCATCAGGACCAAAAATGAAGGCATGCATCCCATGGTCATGGTCTACACCTTCAATACCTGAAAATAAGACTTCTTTGGAATCGGGAAGGTCGTCCCCATCCTCATCGGTAAAGACAAAAACCTTTGGACTTACGGATATGATAACTTTATTTCCCAAAACAGCTATGCCCAGGGCGGCATTTATGTCCACTCCTTGGTAGAAAACCTTGGAGATGTCCGCTTTGCCATCCCCATTGGTGTCTTCAAGTATTAAAATACGGTCCCCTGTATCGTCATAACTATTGTCCGGGTTGGCGAATAATCTATAATTCCTGGCTTCACAAACCCATATTCTACCCTTTGCGTCAATGGCCATATTGGTAGGGTTGGTCACCATAGGTTCGGACGCAAATAGCGCCAGATTTAATCCGTCCGCAACCTCCATGGAGGCCAAGGCATTTTCCGGCAATCTTTTGTCCTGTTCGGAAAGTGAAGGAAAATCGATCAGGGTTTTGGGTTCGGTCTTGCAACCGTAAAGGATGATTAGCGCTAATATGATCACTGAGGTTTTGATGTAAAATTGGTTTTGCAACATTTGTTTGGTTTTGGTTGTATCACCACAATTTACCAAAAAACCACCAAGTAATCTAAAAATATTGGAAGGTGCCATCCCTGTGAAATCCTCTAGGTTAATACGGTCACAAAAACCACACTGCGTTTTTAGTTTATGAATGTTTAGGGGGGGATTAAAAGAACTTGATTCGGAAATAATAAATCAATGGAGGAAAATCGCTATTTTAGTTAACAGAAAAAATTTGCAGGGAACGGTTTAAAGAAAAGGTTGTATTGCTCTATGGCCGGTTATCATTGCAAAAATACTACAACGAACTAATCTCTTTTGAAATATGAAAAATATATTGAGTCTAATGGCAATTGCATTTTTTGGTTGTCTGGTTTATGGTCAAGATAATAGTATGTTGTGTGTAGGAAGTTATTGGACAGAGGATGAAGGGAATCTAGTGATGAAAAAGTTTGCCTCGGAATGGACGGACTTGGAATCCTGGGAGCAAAGGTCATCCCGAATAAGGAAAGGTATTATAGAGGGCATGCAACTGGACAAGATGCCAGAAATAGTAGGCAATTTCAATCCTATTATTAGACATACCCGCCTTATGGATGGTTATATTGTTGAAAACATCGCCATTGAGAGCTTTCCGGGTTTTTATGTTACCGGCAACCTGTACAGGCCACTTAAAATGGAAGGTAAATATGCCGCTATTCTTAGTCCCCATGGACATATGAAAGATAAAAGGTATACGGATTATATTCAATGGCGTTGTGCGGCCTTGGCAAGAATGGGGGCAGTAGTTTTCGCTTATGATATGGTGGGCTATGCCGAAAGTAACCAGGTAAACCATAAGATGCCTATTGCCTTACTGTTGCAAACTTGGAACAGTAAACGGGTCTTGGAGTATTTACTGTCCAGGCCAGATGTGGATCCGGAACGAGTGGGAATGACAGGCGCCTCTGGAGGAGGCACACAAACTTTTGTGCTGACAGCCATAGATGACAGGATAAAAGTAGCTGCGCCAGTGGTGCAGGTTTCTGCCCACTTTTTTGGCGGATGTGTTTGTGAGAGCGGAATGCCCATACATAAAAGTGCTGACCACCAAACGAATAATGTGGAAATAGCTGCACTTTGTGCTCCTCGACCTTTACTTTTAGTTTCAGATGGTTCGGATTGGACAAGAAATACTCCTAGAGTGGAATATCCCTATATCCAAAAGGTATATGCGCTATATAATGCCGAGCACAAAGTTGAAAATGTTCATCTACCGGCAGAAAGGCACGATTACGGATATAATAAAAGAACGGCTGTCTACAATTTTTTTGACCATCATCTGGATCTCAACGCTGGAAATCTTCCTTATATGGAGGGTTATAGGGAGGATTTTGTTACCATTTTAACTCCGGAAGATTTAATGGTTTTTGGTAAGGAAAATCCTAGGCCGAAAAATGCACTTCAAGGGGATGATGCCGTTATGGCATATTTAAAAATATGGAACTATTAAAATAAAATAGACATTCATGCAAAATATTCTTGTATCGGCCGATTGGCTTAAAGAGCATTTGGATAATCCCGAAATAGTAATTTTGGATGCCCGTTTACGATATGATTCAACAGCTGCTGATTTGGATGATGTAAGGGTAAAAGGAGCTCGTATTTTTGATTTGGAAAATGAGTTTAGTGATAAGAATAGTCCATTTCCGAATATGCTTCCCAGTTTGGCCGAATTTGAAAAATCCTGCAGAAAATTAGGTATTAATAAATCCAGCAAAATAGTGGTTTATGACCATTTCGGTATTTATGTAAGTCCAAGGGTCTGGTGGATGTTCAAAACTATGGGACATGATAATGTAATTGTTTTAAACGGCGGTTTCCCTGAATGGAATAGCAAGGGTTATGACACAGAGAAGGGAGTAGTGCCGATGGTTCATGGGGGTAATTTTAAGGCGCACCTCAATACTGAATCGGTGGTGAATTATGAACAAATTAAGGAGAATATAGAAGCAAGGAGGGCATTAGTGATAGATGTTCGTTCCTCAGACCGTTTTCTTGGTCTTGTTCCGGAACCTAGGAAGGAATTAAGAAGGGGAAATATTCCAAATTCCATCAATATTCCTTTTGAAACGGTCCTTAAAGATGGAAAATATAAATCCGAAAATGAATTGGGGAAGGTTTTTAATGAATTGCAAATGGAGGGGCGGCCACTGGTATTTAGTTGTGGTTCTGGTGTTACTGCATGTATTGTTCTTCTGGCCAGTGAAATGGCTCTGGGGAATACCAAAAAGGTATATGATGGATCGTGGACGGAGTATGCACAACTAACAGTATAGGTTGTAATTTTTTGAGGTAATAAAAAGTCTACCCACATGGGTTAAGTAATACATTTTGGAAACAGCATAGTGGGTTGGTCACTGCTGCTATAAAATTTTCGTACTTTGCTCCAAAATTCAATTATGTATCAATTGTCTTATTGCTCAATGGCATTCGAAGATATAACGGAAAATATTATTGAGAGTATTTTGGAAAGTGCGCGCAATCGTAATTATACATTGGGTGTTACAGGGTGTTTGGTGTTTCATAAATCTTCCTTTGTTCAGATTATCGAAGGTGATAAACATAAAATAAAATCACTTTTCGAAGAAATAAAGGAAGATAAAAGGCATTTCAATATAAGACTGTTGTGGGAGGGGGATAATGAAGAAAGAAATTTTAGTGATTGGAATATGGCCTACTATACGAAACCTATGGAGGGAGGGCAGAATGAGGAGATAAAAAATTTTGAAAGTAATTTGTTTTTGTTGTCAGAACTATCCGAAGGAACTACAGCCGCTTTGGATATGTTTTGGAAAAGTGTGGGCAAACTAATTAGTGGAAGGTAAATCATTTAAAATCTTTCCTTTTCCTCTAAAAAGGTATTATTTCACTAACATAAGATGATCATTAAGCAGAAAATACTTAGGGTTTTGGCCCAACGATGGGTGGGGTTCATTTTTCTTATTTTTATATTTTCGACATGTAAGGAAAATCACAATGATAAAATTAGGGTTGCTACCGCAGCCAACATGAGGTCGGCCATGGAGGAGTTAATACAGGTCTACGCCAATAAATCTGGATCGGAATTTGAATTGGTGGTTGGTTCATCGGGTAAGTTAACAGCACAGATTTTGGAAGGGGCTCCATATGATATTTTTGTAGCGGCAAATATGAAATATCCAGAAGCTGTTTTTCATGGAGGTAAGTCATTGAATCCACCTAAGGTTTATGCCGATGGGCAATTGGTACTTTGGTCAATGGAGGATAATACTTCGGTTTCGATTGATGAACTGTCCAATTCCAATATTGAACATATTGCTTTGGCAAACCCTAAAACCGCGCCATATGGCCTTGCTGCCTTGGAAGTTTTGCAACATTACGGAATAAATAAAACCTTAGCGCCAAAATTGGTCTATGGGGAAAGCATTGGTCAGACCGATCAATTTATTATTAGCAAAGCGGCACAAATAGGATTCACGGCGCTATCCACGGTACTTTCTCAGAATATGAGGGGTAAAGGTAGGTGGGTGCTTTTAGATCCCACTCTATATGCCGGGATTAATCAGGGGGTGGTACTGGTGAATAGGAATGGGGACAGTAATCCGGAAGCTCAAGGCTTTTACGATTTTCTTTTTTCAAAAGAAGCCAAGGAGGTATTAAAAGAATTTGGATATTTGGTGGATGAATAGTTTTCCTGGACATATTACAGATATTAAAACCTATGGCAATATGTCCGTAGTCTATGTTGAGGTAGAGAATCAAATCCAATTAATTTCGATAATAATAGATACACCTGAGACAGCCCCATATTTGACCAAGGGAAACAAGGTAAATGTCTTATTTAAGGAAATGGAGGTAGCTATCAGTACCCAAATGGAATTGGACATAAGTATAGAGAATAAAATTTCCGGAATTATTTCCGATATGGAAGTAGGCGAACTGATGAGTAGGTTGATCGTAGAAACCAATTTTGGAGAGGTGGTTGCTGTAATAAGTAGCAATAGTGCAAATCAATTGGGATTGGTCAAAAAAATGAAAGTGAAGATAATGGTTAAGATGAACGAGATAATACTGGCACCGTAATGGATTGGCAACCTCTGGTGCTTACCTTTAAACTTGCGTTGATAACCACGGCTATATTGTTTGTGATTTCAATTCCCATTGCCTATTGGCTCTCCAGTACCAAATTAAGGATAAAGCCTATTGTGGAAACTTTGGTGAGTATGCCCTTAGTACTGCCGCCTACTGTATTGGGTTTTTATATGCTAGTGGCTTTTAGCCCTGAAAATGTATTTGGCAATTGGTTAAATGAATGGTTGGGCATAAGACTCATATTTTCCTTTGGGGGTTTGGTGTTGGCTTCTGTGATTTACAGCCTTCCATTCATGGTACAGCCTATTCAAGCCGGAATGTCCTCGTTGCCATCTACTCTAAAAGAAGCCTCCTACACCATGGGGAAATCAAAAATGACGACCCTATTAAAAATATTATTGCCCAATATTAAGCCATCGCTTTTGACTGGGATTGTTCTTTCCTTTGCGCATACAATTGGCGAGTTTGGCGTGGTTTTAATGATTGGAGGTAATATGCCGGGCAAGACCAAAGTGGCTTCGATTGCCATCTATGATGAGGTTGAAGCGTTGAATTACTCAGCTGCCAATAGCTATTCTTTGGTATTGTTTTTCGTAACTTTTATTATTCTTCTATTGGTATATCTTGTCAATGGGGGTTATTTTAAACGCTTCGCTCCATGATAAGGCTAAACCTAAAAAAAACACTTAAGTCGACCGGAGGAATAATGGTCCTTGATTTGGAATTGCATATTAAAAAGGGTCAATTTGTTACTTTGTTCGGGGAATCCGGGGCGGGGAAGACCTCTACCTTAAGAATGCTCAGCGGCTTATTAAAACCTGATACAGGTACTATAATGGTTGGTGGGACTACATGGTTCGATAGCGGGAAAAATATTAACCTTATGCCCCAACATCGAAAGGTAGGATATGTTTTTCAGGACTATGCCCTATTCCCTAATATGACGGTTAAACAAAACCTGGAATATGCCCTCCAGAAAAATCAGGATAAAGCAATAATTGAAGAATTGTTGGATTTTGCGGAACTAAGTGAATTACAAAACAGAAAGCCGGAAACCCTGTCTGGTGGTCAAAAACAACGGGTGGCATTGGCAAGGGCGCTGGTTCAGCGGCCTGAGATTTTAATATTGGATGAGCCATTATCTGCCTTGGACCTTAAAATGCGGATAAAACTGCAGGAGTACCTACTAAAAATTCATAAAAAATATAACCTTACTACCATACTGGTAAGTCATGATATTGGGGAAATTGTAAAATTATCGGATTGTGTTTTTGAGCTTCAAAATGGAAGGGTAATTAAGAAAGGCAGCGCTGGCGATTTTTTTGGACTCAATAAAACCAGTGCTAAATTTAGGTTCTCTGGGGAAGTACTGAAAATAGATAAGGAGGATGTTATGTACATTATCTCTGTCCTTATTGGTAGCGATATTGTTAAGGTGGTTTCGGACCGCACCGAGGCCAATGGTCTAAAAGTAGGGGATCAGGTACTTGTAGCTTCAAAGGCCTTCAATCCAATAATTCAAAAAATCTAACCATTATTTATCCCTGAAATTGATGGTTTGGAGGTTTAAAGGGTCATCTCAGAAAATAGGCTCTCCAGATTTTTGTTTTTCCTGCTTAATTGAAGGGTCTTTAACTGATTGTCATGAGCAAAGTCGAACAATGCAGGGCGCATATCCTTGGTGGTATTAAAGGTAATCTCATAAACAAAACCTCCAATATTGGTAACAGCGCTTACGTGGGGTAGTTTATTTAGAAAGGCTTCCTCTACCCTGAAATCAAATTCCACTACCAAGACCTGATCTTGTCCGTCCCTTAATTCCGAAAGTTTTTTATCTGCTACCAAGGTTCCTTTATTTATAATCAAAACCCTATCGCATACAGCTTCTACCTCTTTCATGATATGCGTGGAAAGGAGAATGGTTTTTTCTTTTCCAATTTCGCGGATCAGTTTTCTGATCTCTAACAATTGATTGGGGTCAAGACCTGTAGTTGGTTCGTCCAGGATCAAAACCTCTGGGTCGTGCAATAATGCGGCCGCTAGTCCAACCCTTTGTCGGTAACCCTTGGAAAGCTGCCCAATTTTTTTGTTTGCTTCCGGGGCAAGGCCTGTTTGAAGAATTACTGTATCTATCCTATCCTTACCTACTTTATATACCTCGGCATTAAATCCGAGATATTCCCTAACATACATATCCAAATACAGAGGATTGTGTTCAGGGAGGTAGCCAATGCTTTTTTGAACATTATACTTATCCTTTTGTACGTCAAATGAGTTTACCTCCGCTTGTCCCTCATCAGGGGTATGATAGGTAGTCAAAATTTTCATCATCGTAGATTTTCCAGCCCCATTAGGTCCTAAAAAGCCGACAATTTCACCCTTTTCAATGGTAAAGGATACCTTGTTCAATGCTTTTTGTTTACCAAAAGATTTAGTGATGTTTTTTACGAGGATGGACATGTGTTTACTTTTTATCAAAAATAATGCAAATAACTGAAAATTGGATTTAATTATAATTGGGATAAAATCTTGACCGTCAATGTGTGATTCATGTTTTAAGTGAAATTAGTCTTAGGAATTTATCTTCATTATTCTTAAAATTGAATCAATTTATGATGGTAATTCACAGTTTTTTTTGATTTATTATAAAATAAATAAAAAAATTCTGTCTTAAAGACTGATTTTTAAATATAATTATTAATTTAGCCAAAGTTTTATAATAAAAATGACAAAGCAATATTTCTGGAACGGTTTTTACTTTTACTTCTTTTTTAAGGGAGGTATGGGACTGTTCTAGCTTATTTTAAAGTATATATAGAAAAAAGTCCTGTGAAAACCAGGACTTTTTTTTTGGATATAACTTTCGAAAATAAAATCTATACGGACAAAAATTGAAAGGCCTCAATGGGCGGTAAGTAATTTGAAAAAGGGTGAAGTTAAAAATTGCAATACAGGGTATAAAAGGTTCTAACCATCATCAGGTGGCCAAGGATTATTTTGGTGATGATGTTACATTCGTAGAGTGTTCATCCTTTGATGTTTTGGTAGATCATTTGATCAACAAAACTGCGGATAAAGGGGTAATGGCTATAGAGAATTCCATTGCCGGGTCTATTATTCCCAATTACGCATTAGTGTTCCATAAAAATCTACATATTATTGGTGAACAGTATTTAAACATTCATCACAATCTTATGGCTTTAGAGGGGCAGACCATAGACGATATACAAGAGGTGCGTTCGCATCCCATGGCACTGCTGCAGTGCAATGAATTTTTTAAAAATTACAAGCATATCAAACTGGTAGAAGATGTGGATACAGCAGAAACGGCAAAGAGAATTCAGGAAGGGCAACTTAAGGGAATAGCAGCCATAGCACCTAAAGTGGCTGCGGAATTATATAATTTGGAGATTATTCACTCCGAGATACAGACTATAAAGGATAATTCCACCAGGTTTATCATTGTAAAGACACAAAATAAGGTACTGCCTGAAGATGAAATAAATAAGGCTTCGGTACGTTTTATTACTGACCATAAGCGTGGAAGTCTCGCGGCTATTTTGAACGTGATGAGCGATTGTAATCTGAATCTTACAAAGATACAATCGTTACCAGTAATAGAGAAACCATGGAAGTATTCTTTCTTTGTTGATGTTACATTTGAAAAGTATAAGAATTTTTCAAAAGCAAAAGCGTTGTTGGAGATTATGGCGCAAGAATTTAAAGTATTGGGTGAGTATAAAAATGCCAGAATATTATGATTACGGCGAATAGATTAAATACAGTGGAAGAATACTATTTTTCTAAGAAACTTAGGGAAGTAAGGGGGTTGATGGCCGAAGGTCGTCCCATTATCAATATGGGTATCGGAAGTCCTGATTTGGAACCATCCATAGCAGTGCAAGATGCAGTGAAAGATGCACTAGGGCATGATGGGGCACATCAATATCAAAGTTATCAAGGTTTGCCAGAGTTAAGGGAGTCATTTGCATCATTTTACAAGGTTAAATTTGGTGTTATAGTAAATCCACAAACCGAAGTGTTACCTTTAATGGGGTCCAAAGAGGGTATCATGCATATTAGTTTGGCCTTTTTAAACCCTAGGGATGAGGTGTTGATCCCTAATCCCGGATACCCAACATATACATCGGTAACCAATTTGGTAGGCGCAGTGCCACGATATTATGACTTGGTCGGTGACAATGGCTGGTTTCCGGATTTGGAAGTGTTAAAAGGTCAAGACCTTTCAAAGGTGAAGATAATGTGGACCAGTTATCCACATATGCCCACCGGAGCTACTGCAACTAGGGAGCAATTGACCCGTCTGGTGGCTTTTGCGAAAGAGAACGATATTTTATTGGTCAATGATAATCCGTACAGTTTTGTGTTAAATCAAAATCCAATAAGTATTTTGGAGATTGAGGGAGCAATGGATGTGGCTTTGGAATTAAATTCCCTTAGTAAAACTTTTAATATGGCCGGTTGGCGTGTAGGGATGGTTTTTGGCAATAGTGAGCATATCAATGCCGTTTTAAAGGTGAAGAGCAATATGGATTCTGGAATGTTTTATGGAATCCAAAAGGGTGCCATAGCAGCCTTAAACAGCAGTGAGTCATGGTTTAGTGATCTGAATAAGGTTTACAGTGAGCGGAGGGAATTAATGTTCGCATTGGCCGATAAGTTAAATTGCACCTATGATAAAAATTCTGTAGGGATGTTCGTATGGGCCAAGTTGCCTTCCGGTGTTTCGTCTTCTGAGAATTTTATTGACTCGGTACTTTATGATAAGAATATTTTTATAACGCCCGGAACTATTTTTGGTTCAAATGGAGAGGGGTATATTCGCTTCTCCTTGTGTGTCACGGCAGATAAAATTAAGGAAGCTATAGATAGATTCTGAAAAAAAAATTAAATGGAGATCACTTTACGGCTTTATTTTGGAACGGGGTCGAGGTATTTTTATAGTTAATCGATAATAATTGAAAATCTCGATTTTAATTGGGAATATTGTAGTTGTTCTGCTGATAGGGAACTAATGATTAGATAGTATGAATGTATTTGTAATCGGTATCGGATTAATTGGAGGGTCTTTGGCCAAAGATATTAAGCGTAACAGGCCTGACTCTAAGATTTACGGAATAGATGCTAATGAGGCACACTTGGATGAGGCCCTGTCATTATCTCTGATCGATGAAAAGACGGACTATAGCCAACTTCATTTGGCCGACTGTGTAATAGTAAGTATTCCGGTAGATGTTATGGTTCAGGAATTGCCCAAAATATTGGATGCTGTAAATGATAATGCCATTGTATTGGATGCGGGTTCTACCAAATCATTGATTTGCAAAGTAGTGGAAAATCATCCTAAAAGGAGAAATTTCCTAGCTTGTCACCCAATAGCCGGAACTGAATTTTCAGGACCTTCTGCAGCCATAGAGGGGTTGTTTATGGGTAAGACGAATATCATCTGTGAAATAGAGAAGACGGCCTTTAAATTACAGGAAAAGGCATTGGAGATTTTTCAGCAAATGGGTATGCGTATCCGTTATATGAACCCAGAGGCCCATGATAAGCATATAGCCTATGTTTCACATTTGTCCCATATTAGTTCATTTATGTTGGGAAAGACTGTAATTGAGAAAGAAAGGAACGAGCGTGATATTTTTGACATGGCGGGGAGTGGTTTTGAAAGCACCGTGCGGTTGGCCAAAAGTTCACCAGCCATGTGGACCCCGATTTTTAAGCAAAACAAGGAAAATGTAGTTGAAACTTTGGGAGAGTATATTCAAAACCTGAAAGAGTTTAAAGCTATGTTAATAGCCGATGATTATGATGGCATATTTAATGAAATGAACAGTACGAATAAAATAAAGGAAATATTAAACGGAATACCACTTAACAAAAAATAGAGTATAGAAATGGAAAATTTAAAAGAAATGAGATCATGGTTGGACGATATGAAATTGGACCATCCGTTAGTAATTGCCGGGCCTTGTAGTGCGGAAACAGAGGAGCAAGTGCTTCGAATTGCCAATGAGTTAAAAGATACCGATGTAAATTACTATCGTGCAGGTATCTGGAAACCAAGAACACGTCCGGGAATGTTTGAAGGAGTGGGTGCTTTAGGTTTAAAGTGGTTACAAAGGGTTAAGGCGGAAACAGGAATGAAAACCTGTACCGAGGTAGCTAACGCTGCCCACGTAAAGTTGGCAATGGAACACGATGTTGATTTATTGTGGATTGGTGCCCGTTCAACTGTTAGTCCATTTATAATGCAGGAAATTGCTGATGCTCTGGAGGGAACGGATAAAATTGTGTTGGTAAAGAATCCGGTAAATCCAGATTTGGCATTATGGCTAGGTGGAATAGAAAGATTATATACTGCCGGAATTAAAAATTTAGGTGCCATACATAGAGGTTTCTCTACCTATGAAAAAACAAAATATAGGAACATCCCGGAATGGCAATTAGCCATTGAATTTCAAAATAAATTTCCGGATTTACCTTTAATTAACGATCCTTCGCATATTACAGGGAACAGGGAAATGATCTTTGATGTTTCGCAAACAGCTTTGGATCTTAATTTTGATGGTTTGATGATCGAGACTCATTTTGATCCGGACAACGCATGGAGTGATGCTGCCCAACAGGTAACTCCTGCCAAATTGATCCAGATTATGAGGGATTTGAAAATCAGAAAAGAATCTGATGCAGAAGCAGGGTATATTAGCGAACTGAGCAACCTAAGAGCACAAATAGATGTTCTTGATAGCCAGTTGGTAGAAATGCTTGGGAAAAGAATGAAGATATCCGATGGTATTGGTGCTTTAAAAAAGCAGAAAAACGTTGCCGTATTGCAAAGCAATCGGTGGAATGCCATTTTGGGAAATATGATCTTGGAAGGTGAAGCTAAGGGATTAAGCGAGGAATTTGTTTTAAAAATGTTTAAGGCAATCCATCAAGAATCCATTAATCACCAAGAGAAAATAATTAACTCTTAAACTATTTTATTGGTTGCCCGTTAAAACCACGCCATTAGGCGTGGTTTTTTTGTTTAATGCAATGTACTTTTACGCTGGCTGTAGATAGGTCGCCTGGAAAAATTAAAGACTTGGACTTGCAAAGATATACTCCGGCTTAGAGCAGGAATTTGTTTGTTGCTCTATTAAAAAGTTAATTGTTTCATTATATAAGTGTAACAAATCTACTTTTGTATCATCTTTACCAGGAAAATAGTTTTAGGGTCTAGAGTTCCCTAAGTTTTAATAATTAATTTAATTGCAAAAAATTCAAGGATGATGAAAAATGTTTTAGTAATAGGATTCCTTTGCCTCTCCTTCGTTGGGTTTTCGCAAAGAATAGTTGATAAATCCGTAGGAGATTTTAGCGAGGTGAAAGTCTATGATTTAATAGAAGTTAACCTAATAAAATCAGACGAAAACAAGGTTTTGGTAAAAGGGGACAATGTTGATGATATACAGATCATAAACAAAAATGGAGTTCTAAAGATAAAAATGGAACTCGATAAAAAGTTTCACGGTGAAAATACCTTTGTGGAAGTATATTATAAGAATATAGACTTAATTGATGCCAATGAGGGGGCGAGAATTACGCTCAATGAAACCTTAAGTCAGGAAAAGATTGAATTAAAGACCCAGGAAGGTGCTAAAATAAAGGTAGGACTTGATGTACACCAATTGATCGTGCGATGTGTTACCGGGGGTGTTGTTGAGGCCTCTGGAAAGACTATAAATCAAGAAGTGGTCCTAAATACAGGGGGAGTTTTTGAGGGAAAACCCCTTATTAGTGAAAAGGCCAGTATTAAGATCACTGCAGCAGGGGAGGCTTCAATGTTTGCTTCCACTGCAATAGATATTAATATTAAAGCTGGTGGGGATGTATACGTTTACGGAAATCCAAAAGAGGTAAATAAGAATACTTTTGCTGGAGGTAGGGTGAAAATTATGGATTAACTGTGCGTCCAATTAAGTCCTTAGAATATTACTAAAAACACTGAACCCGGACAAATGGCCGGGTTCAGTGTTTTTTTGTGGTTATAGATTATTTCTTAAAAATGTAACGGGTTATAAAAATTCCTTGTCCGTCATCCTTCCCACTATCACTTTCAACTGCGCTGGTAACAAAGGCCAATTCCCATCCTTCAGCTGCCATGGCATTTATTTTTGATGATATTAATGCATCATTGGCAGCTATATTTTGGAATCTAATGCCACCAATGTTATAAAAATTTAAAAGTTTGGTTTCTTCAAAATTCTTTACCCGTATATCACCACGGTCAGACTTGTTTCTAGTATTGTCTTCATCAGTTTGTTCGCTGGTAAACTCCTTATAATCCCTATCCTCCGTAGCACTAATGATCCTAGATCTCCCTATGCCACTTGGAACAATGGACTCTACACTAGTGATGACCTTAAATTGTTGGGCATTTACGTCTATCATAGCAGCAAATACCAAGAAGATAATGAATAATGTTTTTTTCATGGTGTATGTTTTATTGGTTTATAATCAATTAACTACGCTGATTTTTAAAAGCTAATTTAAACTAAAGTTGTTTCTTTGTATGTAAATCTGTCAGAATTCGTTAATGGAAGGAACTGTTTATAAATCTACTGGAAGTTGGTATAGCGTAAAAACTGTGGATGGCGTTTTTTATGAATGTCGGATCAAGGGGAAATTTCGCCTTAAGGGAATAAAGAGTACCAATCCTGTTTCTGTTGGTGATAAGGTGCTGTTTGATGTTGATGGGGTTCCTGAGAATTTTCAAGGAATTATTACCGAAATCAAGGACAGGAAAAATTACATTATTAGAAAATCGGTTAACCTATCCAAACAAACCCATATTATTGCTGCTAATTTGGACCAGGTTTTTTTAATAGTAACCTTAAATAACCCTCCTACTTCTACAAGTTTCATTGATCGGTTTCTGGTGACATCGGAGGCGTACCACATTCCTGCTGTATTACTATTTAATAAAATAGACACCTATAGTGAAGAGGAATTGGATGAGATAAAATATCTAGCAAATCTTTATAGGCAGGTTGGGTATACCTGTATCGGGATATCTGCCAAAACCGGAAAAAATGTGGACCAGGTCAAGGGATTGATGATGAGGAAAACAAGTATGTTTTCCGGACATTCCGGAGTGGGTAAATCTACTTTGGTCAATGCCATTGAGCCGCAACTTGACCTAAAAACAAAGAATATTTCATCCCAACATATGCAGGGGCAACACACTACTACTTTCGCTGAAATGTTCGATTTGGAATTCGGGGCAAAAATAATTGATACCCCAGGAATCAAAGGATTTGGGATAGTAGATATGGAAAAGGAAGAAATAGGGGATTATTTTCCTGAATTTTTTAAGCTGAAAGGCGAATGCAAGTTTAATAATTGCCTGCATTTGGATGAGCCTCATTGTGCGGTAAAAGAGGCTTTGGATAAAAATGAGGTGGCTTGGAGCAGATATAAAAGTTATGTGCAGATGATAAGTGGGGAACAAGAGCACTACAGGGTAGATATTTACGGGGAAAAATAATGCGTGTAACCATACAAAGGGTAACCACTGCGAGTGTTACAGTGGATCAGAAAATAGTTTCAGAAATATCAAATGGACTTCTAGTGTTTTTGGGCATAGAAGTGGCCGATAACGAGGAGGATATAAAGTGGCTTTCCAGTAAGATCGCAAATCTGAGAATTTTTAATGATGCACAGAATATTATGAATTTGTCCCTTCTTCAGGTCAAAGGACAGGCCTTGGTGGTAAGTCAGTTTACGCTGCATGCCTCAACCAAAAAAGGAAATAGGCCCAGTTATATTAAAGCTGCAAGACCGGAGATAGCTATCCCGTTATATGAGAAATTTGTAACACAATTGGAAAAGGACCTTGGAACGAAAGTGGGTACAGGTATTTTTGGGGCCGATATGAAAGTTGCCCTGCTAAATGATGGGCCGGTTACTATTCAAATAGATACAAAAAATAGAGAATAATGAACATACAAAATGCACAAGAAGCTGTAGACGAATGGATCAAGGCCCATGGCGTACGTTATTTTAATGAGCTTACCAACATGGCCCAACTTTCGGAGGAAGTGGGGGAGGTAGCCCGGATTATAGCCAGACGTTATGGTGAACAAAGCGAAAAGGAGTCGGACAAGAATAAAGATCTAGGGGAAGAATTGGCAGACGTGCTTTTCGTGGTATTATGTTTGGCCAATCAGACAGGAATAAATTTACAGGAGTCCTTTGATAAGAAATTGGACCTTAAGACCAAACGAGATCATGATCGTCACCACAGCAATAAAAAGCTGAAATAGTACTATATTTGTCGTTTGTTTTGGTGGTTCATTCAAAAACAAAAATTAATTCATATTAGCCAAAAATTCTTAAGAAGTTGAAACTACATTTATCTGCCCCATCGCAAACTTTAATAAAATCAGCAGTAAAAATAACAGGATCTAAGAGTGAATCCAATAGATTGTTATTGTTACAGGCCTTGTTTCCCGACATAAAAATCAATAACCTTTCCAATTCTGATGATGCCGAAGTAATGCAAAAAGGGTTGCAAATTAATAATGGGGTAGTGGACATTCACCATGCTGGGACCGCTATGCGTTTTTTAACCGCTTATTTTGCAACACAGGAAAATAAGGAGGTTACCCTTACAGGTTCTAAACGAATGACCGAAAGACCCATAAAGGTATTGGTGGAGGCATTGCGCAGTTTGGGGGCTGAAATTAATTATGTAAATAACGAGGGTTTTCCACCGATTAATATTAAGGGCAAAAAACTTTTGAAGCACAAGGTAAGCTTGCCAGCGGATATTAGTAGTCAATATATTTCTGCTTTGCTTTTAATTGCACCAAGCCTTGAAAACGGCCTGGAATTGGAGCTGATCGGTAAAATTACTTCCGTGCCTTATATAAAAATGACCTTGGGCCTTCTTTCCCAAGTTGGGGTATGCAGTTCCTTTGAAGGGAATACGATCAAGGTATTGCCCAAAGCTATGGTTGAAACTTCTACGCAGGTAGTGGAATCGGATTGGAGCTCTGCATCCTATTTCTATAGTATTGTTGCCCTATGTGATATAGGTACTGAAATTTCTTTAACCGCCTATAGTAAAAATAGCCTTCAAGGGGATAGTGTTCTAAAGGAAATTTATATTGATTTTGGAGTAGAAACAAGCTTTCAAGGCCATCAGGTTATTTTGAGAAAAACCGCAAACCCAAAAAATATCAATTTCACTTTCGACCTTGCAAATGCACCGGACATTGCCCAGACCATTGCCGTAACCTGTTTCGGTTTAGGTGTGGGATGCCATATGACGGGTCTACATACCCTTAAGATTAAGGAAACGGATCGGTTGGAAGCCTTAAAGACAGAATTGACCAAGTTGGGCGCCCCTATATCGGTAACCGATAAAACTTTGACTCTGGAACCGTCCAAGGGGATTAAAAGGGAAATAGCCATAGACACTTATAATGATCATAGAATGGCGATGGCTTTTGCCCCGTTGGCCCTCAAAACTTCACTGTTTGTCAATGATGCGGAAGTAGTTTCCAAATCATACCCAGACTTTTGGGACGACATGAAAAATTTGAAATTCAAGGTGCAAACGGTCTGATTTTTATTTATATGGGGTTTTACTTGACATCGCCCCTTGCATCGTCGTATATTTGCAGCCGCTAAACATGAATCTAAAATTAAGGAATATACTAAATGAAATTATCGCACTTCAGTTTTGAGCTTCCAAACGAATTATTGGCAGAGTATCCAGCAGAGAATAGAGATGAGTCCAAATTAATGGTCATACACAGGGCTACGGGCAAAATTGAGCACAAAATGTTCAAAGACCTTATTAATTATTTTGATGAGGGTGATGTAATGGTGCTTAACAATACCAAAGTTTTCCCTGCTAGATTATATGGTAATAAGGAAAAGACAGGAGCTAGAATTGAGGTTTTTTTATTGCGTGAATTAAATGAGGAGCAACGTCTTTGGGATGTTTTGGTTGATCCAGCGCGTAAAATAAGAATTGGGAACAAACTTTATTTTGGTGATGATGAAACATTGGTTGCAGAGGTAATAGACAATACTACTTCTAGAGGTAGAACGTTGAGGTTCCTTTACGATGGTTCTTATACCGATTTTAGAAGAAAATTAAAAGAACTTGGAGAAACACCTTTGCCTAAATATATTAAGAGAAAGGTTGAGGCCGAGGATGAAAAAAGATATCAGACCATTTATGCCAAGCATGAGGGAGCAGTAGCTGCCCCTACGGCAGGTTTGCATTTTTCCAAACATTTGTTAAAGAGATTGGAGATCAAAGGAATCGACTTTGCAGAGGTAACCCTGCATGTAGGTTTGGGAACTTTTAATCCTGTGGAAGTAGAAGATCTTTCCAAGCACAAGATGGATAGTGAGGAATTGATCATAGATGAAAAGGCAACGGAAATTGTAAATTCCGCTAAACTAAAGAAACGTAGGATATGTGCCGTAGGTACGACTGCTATGAGGGCTTTGGAAAGTGCGGTATCTTCTCAGCAGACCTTAAATACTTTTGATGGTTGGACGAACAAGTTTGTTTTTCCTCCATATGATTTTAGTATAGCCAATGCCATGGTGACCAATTTTCACTTGCCAAAATCTACTTTGTTAATGATGGTTTCGGCTTTTATGGGGCATGATCTAATGAAGAAGGCCTATAAGGAGGCTATTTTGGAAGGATATAAATTTTACTCTTATGGCGATGCCATGTTGATTATATAAGTATCCAAAATAATAATATTACTTAGATCCCGTCAGTATCACAGATAAATCTGGATTGGCGGGATTTTTTTATAGAATCATTTATCTTTAGGAAGTGGAAGTCGCAAAAAAGAAAAGAGATATAAGGGCGTTTACCAAAGAACAGCTTAGGGCTTTCTTTGAAACTCAAGGAGACAAGGCCTTTAGAGGTAACCAGGTG
>TARA_R110000868_G_scaffold6454_3_pt1 | contig 20403 bp, 17 predicted proteins | sample TARA_R110000868 | Tara Oceans TARA_R110000868 (sample SAMEA4397489) | marine metagenome | biome: Polar Biome; feature: [SRF] surface water layer (ENVO:00010504); material: water (ENVO:00002006), including particulate matter (ENVO:01000060) such as... | depth 5 m | reverse complement strand
GAAATCATCAATGCGAAACATTAAAAAGTATATCATTATAAGTGGTTTGATTTTAGGCTTTACAAATGTAAATGCACAAACGCTTTCATTGGATGAAGTTTTGGGGACCATCAAAACAAATAATCCACAATTGAAAATGTATGATGCCGATATTCAAAGCATGGATGCTGCCGCAAAAGGAGCTACAAGTTGGATGCCGCCACAAATTAATACGGGTTTATTTATGACACCTTACAATGTTAAAATGTGGAAGGCCGACGAAATGAATCCAGGAATGGGAGCGTATATGATTGGTTTTTCTCAAATGATTCCCAATGCTTCACGCCAAAAAGCCGATTTGAATTACATGAATGCCATGTCATCTGTCGAGGCTGAAAATAAAAACTATACGATCAATCAATTGAATGCTTTGGCCAAAACCAATTATTATCAATGGATAGTTTTGAATAAAAAAATTAAAATTGCAAATGACAATTTGTTGCTTATGGAGTACATGATAAAAAGTATGGAAATTCGCTACCAATACAACATGGATAAATTGTCAACTTACTACAAAGCCAAGTCAAAATACAATGAATTGCAAAGTATGTTGGTTATGCTGCAAAATGAAATTACTCAAAAAAGGATTATGCTGAATACGTTGATGGCAAGAGATAAAAAGATGCTGTTTGAAATTGATTTTAATTATACGCTAAAAGAGTTTGATACCATACAATCAGATACGACATCACTCTCTCAAAGCCGAAGTGATGTGAAGGCTATTGAAAAAACAATGGAATTAAATCAGTTAAAAATTGCTACTGAAAAATCGAAATTATTACCCGAGTTTGGAGTAAAATACGATCACATGTTTGCTTTTGGGGCTCAACCACAGCAATTCTCTTTAATGGGAATGGTAACTATTCCGATGCCATGGTCAACTAAAATGAACAAGGCCACAATCAATAGTATCCAAATAAAAAACGAAAGTTTAGCATGGCAAAAGCAAATGATTTTGAACGAAGCTACAGGAATGATTTCGGGCATGCAAACCGAATTAGAAAATTTGAAAAAGCAGTACGATATTGCCGATAAAAGTATCATTCCAGCTTTGAAAAGGAATTATGATACGGCAGTTTTGGCTTGGCAAAATAATACTGGCGAATTATTCGTGGTATTAGATGCTTGGGAAGCATTGAACATGGCTCAAATGGATAAGTTAGATAAATTACAGGCTATTTTAAGTACGCAAGTAGCTATTGAAAAACAACTGGAAACAAAATAAATATGAATAAATATTTAAAATATAGTTTATGGACAATTGCCATTGTACTGGTTAGTTTTGCAATATATTATTTTGTAGGAAAAGCCAATAATTTAGCAACACACAAGCAGGTTGAAGAAATATATACTTGTTCGATGCATCCTGAAATCATAAAAAATGAACCTGGGAATTGCCCTATTTGTGGAATGGTTTTAGTAAAAAAAGTCGCTGAAAGTCAACCTGTAGAAAGTCATTCAATTGAGCATTTATTAAAACCTACTGATGGTTTTGTGGTTGGAAATTTTAAAACAACTACTGCTAAAGATACGGTTCTTAATAGCTCCGTAAATTTGCCTGGACTAGTTTCGTATGATCCCAATTCGGTTGTGAATATTGCGGCACGAATTAGTGGTAGAATCGAGAAAATGTATGTCCATTATAAATTTCAAAAAGTTACAAAGGGACAAAAATTATTCGATTTGTACAGTCCAGAATTAGTAACGGAACAACAAAATTTTATTTATTTAGTTTCAAATGATTCGGAGAATACAGCCATACTAAAAGCATTAAAACAAAAACTGGTGCTTTATGGAATGAGTAACAATCAGATAAATGCTTTGGCAGTAGCCAAAAGAGTAAATCCTGTGATTTCTATTTATAGTCCAGCAAATGGTATTGTGGATGGAACTGATAGTATGGTCGCTACAGGCAGCGCTAGTATGCAAAATACAGCCACAACCACAACTACTTTGAACCTGAAAGAAGGAGATTATATTACTAAAAATGCGGTGGTTTTTAAATTGGTAAACACAAATAAAGTTTGGGGTGTTTTTAATGTTATCCAAGGGTATAATAGTGTAATAAAAGTCAATCAGTTGATTCAAATTTCATCAGAATTAGATACTGATGCGATTGTTAATGCAAAAGTAAATTTTATTGAAACACAACTTGATCCAACGGATAAGACCAATCGCATTCGCGTGTATCTCAACAATGAAAAACTGCAATTCCCTATTGGTTTGCGATTGCAAGGGAATATAGAAACGAATGCAGTAGAAGGAATTTGGCTCCAAAAACAATCCTTGGTTAGTTTGGGTAACAAAAAAATAGTTTTTATCAAAAAGGGAAATGGTTTTCAAACTGCCGAAATAAAAACGGGTATCGAAATAAATGGCTTTGTTCAAGTATTGGAGGGTATTTCAGTTGCAGATATCCTAGCGGATAATGCCCAATATTTAATAGACAGTGGAAGCTTTATAAAAACAAAATAATAATGAAAGAGCTCAAAAAAATCGGGTTTTTATTGCTGGTATTCACCTTAATTGTGGCTTGCAATACTAAAAATAAAGAGGAACACGTAGAACATCAGTACAAAGAAAGTATTTATTATACTTGTTCGATGGACCCGCAAATAAAGGAAGACCAACCTGGGAAGTGTCCTATTTGTCATATGGATTTGACTCCAATAGTAAAGGATAATGGAGCTTCTAACGAAATTTCCTTGAGTGATCAACAATTGAAGTTAGGCAATATTAGTACGGCTATTATTTCAGAATCTCAAAGTAATCTGGAAGGGAGTTATACAGGAGTTTTGACGATTAATCAAGAGAAAATAAGAAGTATTTCAGCCAGAGCAATGGGTCGAATCGAAAAACTGTATTTTAAAACAGAAGGAGATTATGTACAAAAAAATCAAGCAGTTTACCAACTCTATAGTGAGCCAATTGCAATTGCTAAACAAGATTATGTAACTGCCTACAGGCAACTGTCTATGCCAGGAGATTTTGGTAAAAATGCAAAGAATATGCTAGATGCAGCCAAACAAAAACTACTGTTTTATGGGCTTTCCAATGCACAAATTGAAGTTATTAAAAAGACCAATGAAGTTTCGCCATACACTACTTTTTATAGTACCTATAGTGGAACCGTTTCGGAAATTGTTGCGACCGAGGGTAGTTATGTGATGGAAGGAGCTACTATTGTTAAATTGGCCGATTTAAATAGTCTTTGGTTAGAAACGCAAGTCAATGTGAATTATGCCAAAAGTTTGCGATTGGGTCAAACAGCAACAATCTCTTTTGCTGATTATCCTACTAAATCGGTAAAATCAGTGATTTCTTTTATCAATCCAGAAATTAATCCGGACTCTAGATTGCTGTTAATTAGAATGGAAGTGCTTAATCCTAATATGTTTTTAAAACCAGGTATGCAGGCCAATGCACAATTGATACAATCGAATTTAAAAGGGATATTTATTCCTGTAGATGCTGTAATCTGGGATGAAAATGCCACTTTTATTTGGGTCGAAAAAAGCCATGGTGTTTTTGAAAATGTAATGGTGGAAACAGGCGTTGAGTCGGATGGAATGATTGAAATCAAATCGGTCATAGATCCTAATAAAAAAGTAGTAATTACAGGGGCGTATGCTATCAATAGCGAATTTAAATTTCGTAAAGGGAATGATCCTATGGCAGGAATGAAAATGTAATTTTAAATTAGTGGTTTGAATTTCAATATTTTAAAAATTAATATTCTGTCATAAAGCTTCTTTTTAATTCTGAAAATGATGAACTTTGATAGCATGTTGTAACAAACACTTTATAAATGAAGCTTACTATAAAAAATATGGTTTGCGGTCGTTGCGAAATGGCTGTAAAATTGGAATTAGAAAGAATGAAGATTCCCTTCATTTCCATAAAATTAGGGGAAGTCAATTTGTCCAGTGAATTAACTGATTCCGAAATACAAGAACTCAGTAATAACCTTGAAAGACTAGGTTTTGAATTACTAGTAGATAAAATAAGCAAGACGATTGAACAAATTAAAAACGTGATTGTTGAATTGGTGCATTACCAAAAAGATCAGTTGAAAGTGAATCTATCAACCTATTTATCTGAAAGTTTAAATCAGGATTATAGCGCATTGAGTAAACTGTTTTCAGATAAGGAAGGAGTTACAATTGAACATTATTTTATTGCCCAAAAAATCGAAAAAGCAAAGGAGTTACTGGTTTATGATGAACTGACTTTAAGTGAAATTGCCATTGCACTCAATTATAGTAATGTAGCACATTTGAGTAATCAATTTAAAAAAGTGACTGGATGTACCCCTACACAGTTCAAAAACAGGAAAGAGAATACCCGAAAACAAATTGACAGTTTATAAATTTTGCAAATGTCTTCCATAATTGTGTAATAAGAAACAGGGGTTTCATTCGGACATTTGTACTATAATTTTAAATAGCAAAAAAAATGAAACATACGTACACAATTACCGGAATGTCTTGCGATGGTTGCCGAACCAAAGTAGAAAAAACTCTTAATGGAGTGGATGGAATTGAAGCGGTTGTTTCTCTTGATCCACAAGAAGCTGTTATTACAATGGAAAAACACGTTCCAACACCCGTTTTGCAAGCGGCATTGGCAGCTGTTGGGAAGTACAGTATAGAAATGAGCCATCCAAAAATGGACATGGATAAAACAATTGAAGAGCCTAAACCTAAAGCATGTTGTAGTACTAACACCCATCACCACCATAACAAGGAAGAAATGGATAGCTCTAATACACCAGGTAAATATTATTGCCCCATGCATTGTGAAGGGGATAAAGAATATGACAAAGCTGGAAGTTGTCCTGTATGTGGAATGGATTTAGTAAAAGCACCTGATTTAACTGCTGTCAAAACTAAATATACTTGTCCGATGCATCCACAAATTGTGCAGGACGGACCAGGATCTTGTCCTATATGCGGAATGGATTTAGTTCCTGTGGAACCCACAGATAGTGAAGAAAATAAAACCTACAATGACTTGGTACGAAAAATGAAAATTGCACTTCTTTTTACAGTGCCTATTTTCATAATTGCCATGTCAGATATGATTCCTAACAATCCTTTGATGCAAATCATGGATATGAAAAGCTGGAATTGGGTACAGTTAGCATTATCTATACCAGTTGTTTTTTATGCCACTTGGATGTTTTTTATTCGCGCTTGGAAATCAATCGTTACTTGGAATCTCAATATGTTTACGCTTATTGGAATTGGTTCCGGAGTTGCATTCATATTTAGTCTTTTCGCCCTTTTTTTTCCAGCTGTTTTTCCGGCAGAATTCAAATCCGAAACTGGAGCCGTTCATTTGTATTTTGAGGCCACAACGGTAATTCTGACATTAGTTTTATTAGGTCAGTTATTAGAAGCCAGAGCACACAGTCAAACGAGTGGTGCAATAAAAGAATTGCTGAAATTAGCACCAACTGAAGCTATTCTAGTAGTTGATGGAAAAGATAAAGTGATATCCATTCATGATATTAAAAAAGGAGATTTATTACGTGTAAAGCCGGGAGATAAAATTCCAGTTGATGGTACCATCACTGATGGAGTAAGTACTATAGACGAGTCAATGATTTCAGGAGAGCCTATTCCTGTTGATAAAAAAGTAGATGATGGAGTTGTTGCTGGAACCATAAATGGGAATAAATCATTTGTTATGGTTGCCGAAAAAATTGGTTCGGAGACCTTGCTTTCCCAAATTATACAAATGGTCAATAATGCCAGTCGATCAAGAGCGCCCATTCAAAAATTAGCCGATAGAATTTCGAAGTATTTTGTGCCAATTGTAGTCGTTGTTTCTCTAATTACTTTCTTTGTTTGGGCAAAATTCGGACCAGAGCAAAACGCATTAATTTACGGATTTATCAACGCCGTTGCCGTTTTGATCATCGCTTGTCCGTGTGCTTTAGGATTAGCAACTCCTATGTCCGTAATGGTGGGAGTGGGTAAAGGGGCGCAGTCTGGAGTTTTGATAAAAAATGCCGAAGCGCTAGAAAACATGAATAAGGTAAATGTTTTAATTACTGATAAAACAGGAACCATTACTGAGGGAAAACCATCGGTAGAGAAAGTGTTTGCCACTAATAATCAAGAGAATGATTTGTTACAAAACATCGCTTCGCTTAATCAATACAGTGAACATCCTTTGGCGCAAGCCGTAGTCAATTTTGCGAAAGCGAAACATGTTTCATTAATTGAAGTCAAAGATTTTGAAGCTGTTTCTGGAAAAGGAGTACTAGGAACGGTGGCCAATAAAAAAGTAGCACTAGGGAATAAAAAACTAATGGAACAAGTAAATGCTTCGTTTTCAGAAGATTTAGAAAATAAAATAATTGCTGAACAAAAATTAGGTAAAACGGTCTCTTATATCTCGGTTGACCAAGTTGTTTTGGGTTATGTGACCATCACAGATGCCATAAAGGCAACTAGTATGGCTGCGGTTAAAGAATTGATGCGTCAAGGTGTTGAAGTGATTATGTTGACGGGTGATAATCAAAACACAGCTAAATCTGTGGCCGATGAATTGCAATTAACTTCATTTATTGCGGGTTGTTTGCCTGAGGATAAACTCAACGAAATTAAACGCTTGCAAGCCGAAGGTAAAATTGTAGCGATGGCTGGTGATGGAATTAATGACGCTCCTGCATTGGCGCAAGCTGATATTGGAATTGCCATGGGAACAGGAACAGATGTGGCGATTGAAAGCGCCAAAATAACCTTGGTAAAAGGAGATTTACAAGGGATTGTGAAAGCCAAAAAACTGAGTCATGCTGTGATGAAAAATATCAATCAAAATTTATTCTTTGCCTTCTTTTACAATGCATTGGGAATACCTATTGCTGCGGGAGTTTTATATCCTTTTTTCGGAATTTTATTGTCTCCTATGATTGCGGCTTTGGCAATGAGTTTTAGTTCGGTGTCGGTAATTGCAAATGCCTTGCGATTGCGTAGTTTGAAATTGTAATAGAATAAAACTAAAATAGTAATCGAGTATTAACCTAAAATATAAAGTTATGAATAATCAAGCAAATGAAGGAATGCATATGGGGTCTTATTCATTTATGGGAATGCACTTTTTTTGGTGGGTCTCTATATTAATTTTTGCACTGGTGTTATTAGCGGTAGCCCACAGGTATAGAAAAAGAAAATAATTTAATTTATAAAAGGAAATAATCATGGGATATTATTTTAATAAAACAATTGTGGACAGTTTTGAAAATGCTATTCAGAAAGTAACGGAAGCCTTAAAATCGGAAGGATTTGGAATATTAACAGAAATTGACTTAAAAGGAACATTAAAGAAGAAATTAGATGTAGACTTTTATAATTATACGATTCTGGGTGCTTGTAATCCGTCGTTCGCCTACAAAGCTTTATTGGCAGAAGATAAAATAGGGACTATGTTGCCTTGTAATGTAATCGTACAAGAGCGTGTACCGGGCCAAATAGAGGTTTCAGCTGTTGATCCTGCTGCTTCAATGCAAGCCGTAGATAATAAGTTGCTTGTCGAAATTGCTACAGAGGTCAGATCTAGTCTAAAAAAAGTGATTGAAGGATTGTAGGCTTATGTTAGCATCCTAAATGACACCAAGAAAATGAAAGTAAGCACAATTCTATTGCACTTCACATTTACTGCAAACTGTCAAAAAGGGGTTGCTTTAATTAATAAATAGCAGGTACAATTGTCCATTTTTTATGAAAGAAAAAAGAACATAAAATACACCATTAATAATTATATAAAAATGATTAATACAAAATTCAGAATTTTGATTAGTAGAAGAATAATAGCGGTAGCATTTATTCTGATATTTTATTCCTTTGCGCAAGCAGAAAACAGGAATGAAAATAGTATTTCGACAAAATCTGAGATGCTTCAAGTTCAAGCTGTAACCTATACTTGTGTAATGCATCCTGAAATTCATGCTGCTAAACCAGGGAAATGTCCCAAATGCGGTATGGATTTGATTAAGGAAAAAGCAAAATCGGTAAGTAAATCTGTTCCAAAAAAGCTAGCGCCGAAAACGGCACCGTCAAAACCAAGTGTTGTTAAAACAAATGCAGTAAACAATGAATCGCATAAAAATCATTTAGATACTCCCGCAATAACTTCTAAAGTTAAAGAAGAACCAGTTAAAAGAATTGTGGCAGATGCTCCGCCCAGAACAGTTCGCTATGATTTGTACGTAAGAGATACGATAGTCAATTTTTCAGGAAAAGATAAAAAAGCGATTGCGGTCAACGGACAAATTCCTATGCCAACACTTACTTTTACAGAGGGCGATATTGCTGAAATTTATGTGCACAACGAACTGGAAGAAGGAACTTCCTTGCATTGGCATGGTTTGTATTTACCTAATAAAGAGGACGGAGTGCCGTTTCTAACTCAAATGCCTATAGCGCCCCACACCGTTCATAAATACACTTTTCCTATTGTTCAAAGCGGTACGCATTGGTATCATAGTCATAGTGGTTTACAAGAGCAAATAGGAATGTACGGCGCTTTGATTTTGAAGAAAAAAGACAACGACCCTACATTTAGAAAAGGAATAGATGATTTGCCAGCGCTTCCTGTAGTTTTGAGCGAATGGACGGATTATAATCCAAAAAATGTACACCGATTGCTACATAATGCTTCCGATTGGTTTGCTATTAAAAAAGGGACCACACAAAGTTATGCCGAAGCCATTCGAAGCGGACATTTTAAAACCAAATTCAATAACGAATGGAAACGCATGTTGGCCATGGATGTGAGTGATGTGTATTATGATAAGTTCTTGATAAATGGATCTAATGAAGCAATGGCAAAAGTGTTAAGCAAATCTAAAGCCGGAGACAAAGTGCGTTTGCGAATTTCAAATGCAGGGGCTTCTTCTTATTTTTGGTTGACGTATGCTGGAGGAAAAATTACAGTTGTTGCTAATGATGGGAATGATGTAGAACCTGTTGAGGTGGATCGCTTAATCATTGGAGTTTCGGAAACCTATGATGTTGTCGTTACTATTCCTGCGGATAATACGGCGTATGAATTTTTAGCAACACCCGAAGACAGAACGAAATCAGCTTCATTATATATTGGCAATGGTATCAAACAAATAGTTTCTCCATTGCCAAAATTGAATTATTTTGAAGGAATGAAGATGATGAATGATATGATGAAAATGGATGGTACCATGAACGATATGGGCATGGATATGAGCCTTCAAAAAATGGATATGAATACGGTGATGTATCCTGAAATTTCTGGAAGTCCTGAAATGAATATGGATCATTCAAAAATGGACATGAAATCCGATGGAATGAATAGGAAAGATTCCAATATGAATATGAGCTCGAATGAGATGGATAGAAACGATCCCAAAATGGATCATTCGATGCATACGATGAGTCCAAATTCTGGTGAAATTGTAACCCTAAACTATGGGATGTTAAAAGCTCCAAATATAACTACACTTCCAAAAGATGCACCAGTACGAGAATTGAATTTTGAATTGACAGGAAACATGAATCGGTATTTGTGGAGTATGGATAATAAAGTCTTGTCGGAATCAGATAAAATTTTAATTAAAAAAGGAGAAAACGTTCGAATTGTAATGCATAATAATTCCATGATGCGTCATCCGATGCATTTGCACGGTCATGATTTTAGAGTATTGAATGGACAAGGAGCCTATGCACCATTGAAAAACGTACTGGATATTATGCCAATGGAAACAGATACGATTGAGTTTAATGCGAATGCCGATGGAGATTGGTTTTTTCATTGTCATATTTTGTATCATATGATGGCAGGAATGAATAGGGTATTTAGCTACGAAAACTCAGCACCAAACCCACTTTTACCGAATAAAGATTGGGCATATAAAAAATTACAATCGGAGAGTAACGGACTTCATTTAATGGCTGAGAATGATTTTGCAACTAATGGGAATGATGGAAAAGCCATGGCACAAAATGCAAGATGGAGTTTTGGTACTGAATGGCGTTTGGGTTACCATGACGGTCATGGTTATGAAACAGAAACACATATAGGTAGATACATTGGTAAAAATCAATGGTTGATGCCGTTTATTGGTTTTGACTGGCGCTATAGAAAATTTGGAATGAATGAAGTAGAGAAAAATGTTTTTGGTCAAACGAATACCAAAGACAATCGTTCGGTAGTGAGTTTAGGGGTTAATTATACACTGCCACTTTTAGTCATTGCACAGGCTGAGGTATTTCATGATGGGAATGTACGTTTGCAATTCATGCGAGAAGATATTCCTGTTTCAAAACGAGTACGAATGGCATTTATGGTCAATACCGATAAAGAATATATGGCAGGATTAAAATATATTGTGAGTAAAAACATTGGAATAACAACCCATTACGACAGTGATATGGGTGTGGGTTTTGGAGTAAATCTGAATTATTAAGCGGTTTTTGGATAGAAAACCCAATCCGTTTTACCAAAAATCAGCAATAATCTAAAAAAAGTCATAGTAGTAATTTTCTAGTAAGTGCTAAGTATGAATTATTTATATTTTGCAAATAGAAAAAATACTATTTTGAGGGACAGCTTTGTGGGTTTGCCTTTGTGCATCTCAAAAATAGTGCTATTTTTGCACCCGCAATACGAATGCAAGGCCCGTTCGTCTATCGGTTAGGACGCATGGTTTTCATCCATGTAAGAGCGGTTCGATTCCGCTACGGGCTACCATATTTTACATATGAGGATTCCAATATTTTTTTTAAATGGAATTTGCTTTTTTAGTATGTAAATTAATTCAATTTTCCTCCTAGAAACATAAAGTAAGCCTCGAAAACTAAACCTTTCGAGGCTTTTTTTGTTGTTTGTGTTGGCTATTCTTTTTTGTAGATTTGATAAAAATAAAGTAGTTATGCTTCAACTTTCTGAAATCTGGATTTATCCCGTAAAATCATTAGGAGGAATTAGCCTTCAAGTATCTAATGTTACCCATCGAGGACTAGAACACGATCGCCGCTGGATGTTAGTTGATGACGAGGGTGTTTTTCTATCGCAAAGAACAACCCCTGAATTAGCACTTTTCCAAACTGAAATTGAAGGCGATTTTTTAATTATTTCTCACAAAGAAAACCCAACTCATACCATAAAAGTACCACTGAATCCTTCTCTTTTAGAGGAAGGTAGGGAGAATATAAAAACGGTCCTTTGGGAAGATGCAATTGACGCTTATGAAGTCAATGAAAGAGTTTCTGATTGGTTTTCTAAAATTTTAAAATGCTCCGTTCGATTGGTCTATATGCCTGATAAAAGTCATCGAAAAGTAGATTCTGATTATGCCATTACGGCTGCCGATATCAATTCATTTTCGGATGGATTTCCTTTTTTAATTATTGGGCAGTCGTCTTTGGATGATTTGAATTCTCGTTTGAAAAAAGCAATTCCCATGAAACGATTCCGACCCAATTTTGTTTTCACTGGAGGACAAGAATACGAAGAGGAAAATTGGAGTGAATTCACCATAGGGAATTTTCCTTTTTATGGGGTGAAACCCTGTGGAAGATGTGTGATGGTTACGGTAGATCCCGAAAAAGGAATTGTAGCCGGGAAAGAACCTTTACTTACTTTATCTAAATATAAAAAAGTAGGGAATAATGTGATTTTTGGTCAAAATTTGATAGCACAACAGGAGGGAAGTGTCAATGTTGGTGCTATTGTAAAGGTATTTAAAAAAGGAGCTGTTTAAAATGATGTAAGCTATTCGTAAAATCAATCTTTTTTAACTTGTGGTTCTGTTTGATTTTGGTTGTTATTAATCATGGTGTCGCCCACGTTCATTCCGTTTGACATTCCAATCATAGATGTTAGGATTAACATTATTTTATCCAAAAAGCAGGTCGTTTAGATGAGTCTAACCGGGATTTATTTATGAGTATATTAGCGAAAAGCTCGCGGCAGTATGGAGAAATTATTTTTTAAATTGTAACGAATTAATTGATTCTAGTAAAATATTTTTTTGCTCTTCATCAGTGTAAGACATGACTATACTAAAACTAAACCCATTAACTATGGTCGAGTAATACGATTGCTTAATGTTGATGCCCATTATAGTAATTCCAGCATCCATTTTATAAAACACAGTGTTGTTGATAGTCTCTTTTTTAAAATCGGGAGCAATAGAGTCAAATTTAATCTTTGACAGGGTCAGCATTTTTTTGACTTGAAATAAATAATCACTCCCACTTTTAATTCCAGGTAAATTTTTAACATTCTCGGCTACTATTGAGATGCTTGAATTGTAATCAACAGGAGCGCCGCGTTCATACTGAAAAACAGATAAAAGGTTTGCACTGTTGACTTGGGATGTTTTCATCATTGCCTTCATATTTGCATCATCTCCAGCAATTAATTCTTTCCCTTTGTTTGATATGGTTTCTATTTGTTCTTTGGTTTGCACTACCCAATCAGTAGGTATGTTTAATTCACAATTAAAAAATGAATTTACATATTTATTGTTTTTTACCTTCCCATAATCAAAGTCGACTGGTTTAGTTTGTGAATAGCTACTAATTGTAATTAATGATACTAATAAAATACTTAAAAATTTAAATTTTATTCTCATGGTTTTGTAAGTTAATTCAGGATGGTTTTTGATTAAGTTCAAGTATTTTGATAATTAATTTATAATAAAACGGTGTAAAAAAAACAACCTCTCTAAGCTGTTGCAGAAGTGATACTACTTTATTTTGTATAATTTACCTTCGAACGTTTTATTTTATAAACTACTAATAATACGGGGACAGTTAGTTTCAATTTTAATTATTTTGGTATTCAAAACTCCTTTCGAATTTATGAATAAATTAATATTATTAAGAATAATAGGGATGTAAATTTCATTTCTTGTTTAATGTTTGTTTTTGCAGATGTTTATTCCTTTTTACACTTTGTATTCACGAGCGGGGACGTTCGCGCCAGCCTTTTGATTTGCAAAGTAGATTTTTTTGTAATTTCCCATATTCCATAAAGTATAATCCAAAAAGTTAATGTAAATGCTAATATTACGATTCTTTGATTAAATTCAAAAATTAAAAGATAGTTTAAAAATATTCCAAAAAGAATTGAAACTATACCGACAAATTTTCTGATAAATTTCGGTTGATCCTTTTTTAAGATTTCTAAAATAGATAAAAGAAAAATAGCTAAAGTATAAATTGCAAAAAATAATTTCACAGAAATTTTCGGAATACTCTTCTCATTCGGTAGATTTATTATTGCAATTGTAAATAGTACAATATATAGTAATCTTGAAATCACCCAAAAATAATAAGTTTTCCTGAAAAAGGTTTTTAATAATTCCTTCATTAATTTATAATTTGTTTTTTTTTAATAAAATTCCTAAAATTCCACCTGCGAGAATTGTCGGTATAATTCCAAAAAAGAAAATCCAAAAAAATGGTTTAAAGTAATAATCAAATATTGCATCTTTAAATTTATTGTTTTCATTCAAATTTACTATGCCTTCTTGCAAAAAGCCAACTGTAGAACCAAAAAAAGTTCCCATTATTAAAATTACAATAAGACCTAAAACACCTATTAATATTGCATTTTTGGAATTTTTGTTTAGTAACACTTCCATTTTTTTAGCCACAAAATATCCCGAAAAATAAAGACCAATTATTCCAATTCCCAGATTCAGTGGTAAATAATAGAAAAAGTCTATTAAACTTTTTGCGCCAAACATTACAATACAAATTATTCCAGCAATCAAAAGATTTATTGAAATAATTATAAATGTGCATTTCATACCTTTGGTCATTTGTATTTTGTGATTTTTAAATTACTGCTATCGTTTTTCCGGTTTGAGATAGCTGGAAATTCGTAACCTCTACTCTTTCGGCTTAACGAAAACTTGATACGAAACAGTAATTCCTCTAAACTCCAGCTATATCAAAACAGCTGTTAGCAACAGTAATTATTTGACTATGTATTTTGTTTTGTTCAGATTTCCAAAGCTTTCAAACATGTTTAATTCAATACCCTTTTTTAGATCCCTACTTGCGGTAGCTGAGGATAAGTCTTTAAAAATATTCATATAATCTTTTCTTGAAAATTCTTTCACGCCAAGTTTTAGGAAGTATTCCAATCGATCCAGATCTTTTAGAATTCTATTATTGTAATTTAATAAACTCTCTAAAGATTTGTCAATAACATCAAGCATATATTCGATAAAGTAGGTCGATTTTCCTGATTTATCACTTAATGCCAATGATTTGTAATAATCATTTTGAGTTTGACTAATTAGCTTTTCGAATGGTAAAAAATCGAAAATTGGATATTCGCTCATTAAAACTAGCGTTTGCCATAATCTTCCCATTCTACCATTCCCATCTAAAAAAGGATGTATAAATTCCATTTCATAATGAAAAACGCAGCTTTTTATTAATGTCAATTCATCGGAATCCTTAAGATATTCGAATAAATCTTTCATTAAGTACGGAACATTTTCATGAGGGGGAGCAATATGTTCCACTTTAGTTCCTTTAACAATTCCAACACCTTGTTTTCTATATTTTCCAGCACTATCGATTAATCCATTCATTAATACAAAATGTGCTTTTAAGAAACTTTTGTCGGATGAAAATTTATATTCATCTAAATTTTCATAAACTTTAATTGCATTTAAAACTTCTGAAACATCTTTTTTAGGACCAATTACTCTTTTGTTTTCGATTAATGCAGTGATTTGCTCTTCGGTTAAAGTATTTCCTTCAATTTGTAAAGAAGAATGAATTGTTTTAATTCGGTTTTGTTTACGAAGCTGAGGAGATTGCTTGTTAAGATAATTGGCGTTTACTTCTCCAATTTTTTCGGAAATTGAACTAATAAGTTTTAATATTTTCGGAGTAATGTCATATGGCGGCTTCACTGATACTATCATTTGATACTATCAAAAGTAGTTTTTTTTATCCGAACGCCCAAATATTATTGTTTCTAACGTTTTGTTGCTTCAAGAAGTGGCGAACTTCGTAACCGCATATTTTCCACTAAGATAAAATTTCTTGCGAAAGATAAACGTGAATTTACCACATATTTCGCCATTTTTGCAAACCGCTGTTGTGCGATGTATTTTCTATTTAGTTTCTGTTTCCAGTTTTTTGATTAGCATTTCTGTTGTTGATTTCTTTTGATTTATGATTATCAATTGACTATTATCTTTTAAAAGGATTTTATAATTAAATTCATTTTCTGAATTGAATTTCCAATTATTGAGTTCTTTAAATTCTCTCTTTATTAGATTTAATTTTTCTTTGTTATTTTTTGAAATAATAATCAGTTTTGTTAGTGATGTTTTTTTCATTTTTTCAATTGAACTTTCTGTAATTTCAGTTTCGTAATTCGCACTTGAACGATAACTATATTTCTGGTCAATTATTTCAAAATCTTTTTCATTTTCAGAAATTACATATCTATAAGTCATTATGTTATCAAGTTCATTTATCCAATTAGGAAAATTATCTTCATACTGCTTGATGTAATTATCAATAAAACTCTTGTCAATTGGTTTTTTTTCAGAAATATATTCATTTACTAATGGATAAATTTGTTTTGCCATTAAGTTTATATATTTTCTATTATACCATTCTCCATCATCTATTTTTCCATCAAGTTTTCCATAAACATAGCCATTTCCCAACGAAGTTGCTAAAACTTCGTTTAAAAGTTGATAAGCATAATTGCTTGATTTTGATTTGTTTTCTGAAAAGTTTTTAGCAATTTCTGTTTTTACATCAAGAGATTGTTCGTTATAAATTATGTGAAAAATTTCGTGTAACATAACACTAAATAAATCTTTGAAATCTTTTAGGTTAGTTTGAATTGCACTTATGAAATTATTGTAAAATGCTTGAGCAGTAAATCCTTGAGAATTTGGTAATGGATAAAAAGCAATTTCAAATGGAATTGAATTATCCCAACTTGAATTATAAAAAACCAAACCAGTTTCAAAATAATTTTCTATCTTGTTATCGTTTGAGTATTTTGTAATTTCTAAAATCTGTTTTTCAAATTTTTCTTTATTTGGGTTGTAAATAAGTTCGTTATATATTGGTTTAAATTCTGAAATTATTTGGGTTAGTTCGTTCAATGTTTTGTTTGTAACAATTCCAATTGAACGAAGTTTAAAATCTTTTAGATTTTCGGTTTCAATTAAGTTTTTTTTCAAAATATCTCTAGTTTGCATAGGAATTTTTGAACCATTTGGAAACTCTTCAAATTCATAACTATAATCAATTGACAATTTATCAAATTTTGAGATTAAGTTTTTAAATTTTACAGTATTAAATTTTGAGTTATTAAATTCAGTTTTGAAAACATTTTCAGGATAATTTTCAGATATGTTTTGGATGAAAACAAAAACTGCCAATTGTTCTGAATATTTTATTTCAAAAGTAGGTTTTTGAGCAAATGTCAAAGCTGAAATAGCACAAAATATAATAGTTAGAATTCTGTTTTTCATTTATGTACGTTTTTTTAGTAATATATCGCACAACGTCAGTCTGTGAATAAACTCAAAAAAGCCTCCTGAGAATCGGCTGTATGAAATTTTTCTCCGATAGGTATCCGAATATCTTCTCCCTGACTTAGTTTTTTCACAGCCTGACGTTCCCACGCTTGGCGCAGTTGCGATCTTCGGAACTGATTATTTTCCACTAAGATAATATTTCTTGCGAAACGTGAACGTGAATTTACCACATATCTCGCCATTTTTGCAAACCGCTGTTAGGCGTTCGTTTTTTTATTCATTTCAACTTTTCTAATATTTTCACAGTTTCTTCAGTTCCCGTTTTTCTACAATTTTCCACATAGCTCAAATTTGCAATTAAACCAAATTCGGTCATAATTTCTTTCCGCAAAGCAGAGTTTTTTGGATTTCTTAAGTCATATTCTGTTTTGTAATATGGTTCGCGATTAAAGTCAAAGATATTATTGTTTTTTATAGTTTCTACGATATCAACTTTCCAATAACTTGTACTAAAGCCACAAGAATAATAACCATAAGGATTTTGCATATATCTTGAAGTACTATGCTCTGGTAAAAATTTGTTTTCGCCACTTACATATTTATTAAATTTTGAGATAGGAAGTTCTTTATGAATAAATCCCCATTGAAGAAAAACATTTGAACTTTCATAACTTATACTTTTACCGTAAGACATTGGATATTCGAATTCATTTTCCTCAAGCTTTTTATAACCGATTATTTCATATTCTCCATAATGTAAATGATTGTCCATCATAAAATCTGACGGCAACGCCGTTAGATTTTCTAATATTTTTATGTTAATCTTTTTTTCTGTAGAGATAAATGGATATAATTTCACCAAAACTGGTGTTCCCATTAATAAATTTAAACCGTGGTTTTTCTCTAACAGATTACTTTTTCTCAATTTATTTATATCAAGTAAAATTCTCCCAAAGCCATAATTTTTTCTGTCAATTTTGTATGCAAAAAAATCACCCGATTTATATTTTACATTTTTCTTTTTAGCATTTTTAAACGAATTGATTTGTTCAATGTGATTTTTATCGGAGTTTTTTATAAAATCATCAACCCAAAAATTCAATTTGTTTTCTGGTTTTTGTTTTTTGTCTTCCCAATAACTTGAATAAAAAGTTGTTTTGGTTGTGTGATTTCCAATTAATAAATACCCGAAATTATTTAAAGTGAAATATACACCAATTGGAGTTTTTGTTGACAAAACAGATGCAGTCAGTTTTTGTTCTTTTCCTTTAGTTGTTTTCGGCAATATTATTTCTCTATTTTTTGTCAGTTCATCATATTGATATTCTACATATTGAGTTGAGCTTGAAATTATATGTTTCTTTATTGTATTCTCTTCAAAATATAGAATACTCGGTTCACGATAAGTATCGCCTTTTAGTATTACTTTTTCCCAATTTGGTTTTACTTTTTCAAGTCCAAAATATTCTCTTTCTTTATTAGATAATTCAAAATTCATTCTGTTGTCGGATTTTTTCAGATAAAATGACGCCTAACGTGTCGCGGCTTGCAGAAGTGGCGAACTTCGTAACCGATTATTTTCGGCTAAGATAAAATTTCTTGCGAAAGATAAACGTGAATTTACCACATATTTCGCCATTTATGCAAACCGCTGTTACCTGCAGGTTATTTCGCCTTTATCATTTCTCCACTACTTTGACAAATATCCAACCAATTCATTGGGCCGTCTTTTCTTAACTTATGAAAGCAAAAACTAAATACATCATTTCCTGTATTTCTCAAAGATATTGTTTCATCATCTTTAAGTTTTTCTGTTTGTGCCATAATTATTCTTTGACCAACAACTTTAAGAGAACTTTTGTAATCTGTGAGGTAAATCAAATTTTTATATTCAATAACACCTTTAATTTCTTTTCCGCTTTGAAAAACCTTTGTGTAAACACTATCATTGAAGAATATTACATATTCCTCTTCATACTGTTTTGGAACAACACGATATTTCCCATTTAACTTATCAGTTTGTTGGAATTTTAAAAGTAGAATAATTGGTATTAAGAAGATTATTTTCATTGTTGTTTTTCAGCGAATTCTGTGGTTAACTTGCAGGTAACGTGATGCGGCTTTACAATGGTGGGGAAATCGTAATTGATATTTTTCGGCTTAACTCAAACATGATGCGAAGCGGTAATTCCACTAAAACCCCACTATTGTAAAACCGTTGTTGCCATGAGTAATTTTTAAATATTTATATTATATCTCAAAACAGAATATTTATTTACAAATTCAATTCTGCTGTTCGAAGATAATGATTTTCCGTTTACCGAGATTGTAAAAATTAATTTAGCCACGAATTAAATTCTGTTGATCGAAGAGAAAGGCTTTCTGTTTACTGATTTTGTGATTTGAAAGTCTGCTACAAATTAAATTCTGTTGATCGAAGCCGATGGTTTTCCGTTTACCGCTTTTGTCATTCTAAATTCTGCTACTAATTAAATTCCGTTGATTGAAGCAAATTACTTTCTGCTTAAACATTTTGTCTTTAGAAATTCTATTGCTTTTTCTGTGCGCAAAACCATTATTTATGGCAACTTGTATATATCATCAAATATATGCAACTTTTTCTGCTTTCTATTTATGGATTGTAATTGTTTTCTTTCTAATAGTTTTGATTTGAAACTTTGGGTTGACTTTAAGACTTTTCGCCGCGTGAAGGATGGCAGTGGAAATCCTTTTATGAAGCGTAGCGTAATAAAAGATTGTAACAAACAGCCTGACCCTTGTGGTCACGCCCAAAGGCAAAGAAAAATATCCGTTTTTTCAGTCTAAAGCGCATCGAAATTTCAATCTGTCTTGAGGCTTCAGGATCGAGGATAAAAAAGCTTGTTTGGCTTGCAAAAATTTTATAATTTTGCAGGCGAATTTTATCATGTAAATTAAAGAAGAAGATGGATATCAAAAGAGTAGCAATAGACGCTGTAAACGAAACGATTGTAATGACAGTGGTTCACATGGATTACAAAGGTCAAGTAGCAAAAAGAATAAACGAAAAAATGCCTTTGGCAACAGTTAAAGGATTTAGAAAAGGAGCTGTGCCTAAAGATCTTGTTGAAAAACAATATGGTAAAGCGATAAAAGAAGAAGAAGTTAAAAAAGTGGTTGACTTAGCTCTAGAGCGTTTTGTACAATCAGAAAGATTAAACCTTCTTGGGACTCCGCTTCCAAAAGTAAACGAAAACTTTGATTGGACTGCTGAAGAATTGGTTTTTGAATATGAAATTGGTTTGGTTCCTAACTTCGAATTGGATTTAGAGGCTAAAAACGATATCGTGAAATATGTAGTTACTGCTGACGATAAATTAATCGATGGTCAAGTAGCACGTATCCAAAAACAATTTGGTACTGCAATTCCTCAAGAGGTTGTTGCTGCTAACTCGGATGTTACTGGAACGTTCACTAACGAAGAAAAAGGAATTAATAACGCAACTACTATTGCTGCTGATCTTTTTAAAGACAAAGCAACTTTTGATTTATTCATTGGTAAAAAAGTAGGTGACGTTGTGACTGTAAATACGAAAGGGTTATTTGAAGACGACCACCAACTGATGGACGTGATGAAAGTAAGTCATGATGAGGTTCACGGTTTAGAGGTTGATGTAAACTTCACTATCGAAGCAATCAACACGGCTGAACTTGCTGAATTGAACCAAGAATTGTTTGACAAATTGTTTGGGGCTGGAACTGTAGCTTCATTGGAGGAGTTGAAAGCAAAAATCAAAGAAGATGCTGAATCTCAATTTGCAACGCAAGCGGATCAAAAATTATTAGGAGACGTTACGGAGTTT
>TARA_R110000868_G_scaffold411754_1_pt1 | contig 20415 bp, 20 predicted proteins | sample TARA_R110000868 | Tara Oceans TARA_R110000868 (sample SAMEA4397489) | marine metagenome | biome: Polar Biome; feature: [SRF] surface water layer (ENVO:00010504); material: water (ENVO:00002006), including particulate matter (ENVO:01000060) such as... | depth 5 m | reverse complement strand
CGGGGGGGCGCGTCTAATCACTATCTTCATCGGTTTCACAATAATCACTTGAATAATCACTACGCATCTTTTCTAATAGTTCTTCATTCTGTTTCTTAGTCGCGTGAATAACCTCACTATGATGTCCCCATTGTTCATAAACTTGTCCTGCATATTTTATAAATAAATTTTCATCTTTTGCTGGAATATTATAAATGAAATAATTACCACAAGTATCTATAATCCAAAACTTAACTTCTGCCATTTTCTTATTTCTACAATTCTACTTTACTCTTTTATCAGAAAAAACACAATCAATTTTTTCTGCGTCATAATCAACTAATCTATCTTATTCTTCTCATAGAAATCCGCGTCTAGCTCTATACCTATATAGTTTCTATTCAATTCTATACAAGCCCGTCCACTATTAAAACTCCCAGCCGTAGGGTCTATAACATAGTCTCCTTCATTACTATATCTCTCTATTAACCACTTTAATAAATCTACAGGTTTAGATGTAGGATGGCGTTTATCTTTACTTTTCGCAAAATCTATAACACTAACTGGACATCTCATATTATTATCTCTACTATTATCTTTTCTAACAACCTCACCTCCAAAACATAATCCAGCCCTTGCTCCAGTCCCACCTCCACAAGCTCCTTTTCCAACAACAGCGTGATCTATTCTATTATAAAACGCCCCCTTTTTACTAAACACATAAATCATCTCATGGCTTTGCATAGGTTGTTTATTCGCAAGTAGAAAATTAGTACCACAATTCTTATTCCAAACTATATCATATCTAAACCAATCTGGATTACTTTTAATCAAATCAAATCCAAATCTAGTATTACAAAACATTAGTACTGGAGTATTATCATTTTTACATAGACGCTTTACTTCTATCCAGAATTTTTCAAGGTCTATTTTAACATCCCAAGGGCATCCTCCAGTTACTATAATTCCACTATTACCATTTTCAGCCCTTTTTTTCTTTTCTTTTCCACCACCTCCATCAAGGCAACCATAGGGTAAATCGCATAGAAATAGGTCTACGCATTTATCCGGTAGAATAGATAGAATTTCTAAACAACAACCATTAATGCACTGGATTTCAGTCATTCTATATAGATATTTATTAACTTTATTTATCAAAAAAAAACCCATCAAATTTTTTGCGTATTACTCATCTTAACTTCTCCATGTAGTATCGAATTTTTTCTCAAATTCGTCATTAGAATATTTAAACTTTTCTTTAACAAAATTTTCTAGATTTTCAAGTCTTTCTACTAAGACATCAATCTCTTTACATAGTCCATTATGATTAGCTACTAGATTAGTCCAATCACTCCATTTAATTTCATGATAGCTTTTTTCCTTAATATCATCAATAGAAATTCTACTAGCATTACCAATAGGCATTATAATCTATACTCTACTATACATTATAATGAATATTTTAACAATCAATTTTTTTCGCGTATTAATCAAACTTTTGCATAGTGACCATAAGCTGTAGCTTGACTATGTCCCATTTTTCTTGCTAACTCTTTTTTCTCAGCCTCCTCATCTTTATCTAGTTTATAAACATCGCTAACTATAATGTGTCTAATCATATTACTTGCTATCTTTTTTTCATAGGGTGCAAATATGGTCTTCATAAATTTAGTATAGCTATTTCTATTCATTTTATCCCGCTCATTATTAACTAAGAATAGATTATTAGTTGTCTCAACCTGTTTAGGGTCTATTACTGCCGCAGATGTATATTCTATAATATCTCTAGCATATTGATATAGGTCTAAAGCAAGTCTTGGACTAAAGTCAATATTAATTTGTTTATATCTTTTCTTAGTCTTATATTGGTTGTTAATATATTTAGCAGACATAGGTGAGATAACTAATATATAGTTGTAATTATCATTAGTTGCTATTTCTTCCAAGTCTTCATTATTAGGATCAAAATATATCTTAGCATCAGCCAAATCGTTTCTTAGTGGTGTTTCAATATGGATTTTTAAAACTAAATATTTCATAACATTTCGATATTGCTCCATTCTATTAATTTTAAGGGGTAGATTTTTCTTAAGGTCTTCTAATATTATTTCTAAATCTGCCTTTTCCATCCAGTTAGCCTCCTCTCTATCAGTCTTGGTCTTATCAGCTTTAGATTGAACTATAGCGTCTTTAACAACTAATATATAATCATTATAGGGCGTATATAATTCGCTTGGAGCGTCAGCTAGATTTAGAGCGTATTTAATCGCAAATAGTTTATTATTTTGTGTAGTATAGGGCATAGTCTTTAAAACATTAATAACTTGCTCGCTATTAGCCAGCCAGTGGTATCCATCTGGATATAACAATTCTACCTCATATCCTAAATCCCTTGCTAGCGCATTAAGGGCACTATTGTAAGTAGTTACAGTCGCGTCGCTAATCATTATTTGTTATGGTATTATTATATTATATGTTAAGATTTTTTTATAATCAATTTTTTTTATGCCTTAAGAATTAATCTTATTCATATTCTATTTTATATTTTTTTCTTAATAAATCTATTAATGGTGGCGATTTCATATGGTCAATAGATAATTTTTCACCTCTATTTATTATTCGCTTTTCTATCATTCTAAACATATCTATTCTTTTTTTTAATAAATCTATTATTTGTTGTTTATTTCTTTTTAGTGGAGTAATAGCTTTTATTGGAATACTATCTATTTCATAAATTAGATTACTATTTACAACTACATTCATCTTTACAAGTACAACTACATATATCTTCTATTATTATTTTATTAACATTTTCATTGCTATCAAATGTTAATTCATCATTAAATCCAAGTCTAACATATTGAATTTTATCATAATAAATACTACAAAAGCTATGGTCATTTCTAAGTCTAATATTTTCCATTAGGTTTAAAAAATTATCAAGATTGTTATTAAACAAAATACTATATTCATCAAAAACAGTCTTTAGAACATTAAAGTCCCTAAATGGAAATAGAACTGTCCAATTACAATTAGTCCTAAAATACTTAGCGACCGCCTTGATGTGCTGTGTACATATTAGAACATTACAATAATATGGATAGTGACGGTGCTTTAATACAAACCGTTGGAACCATTTACCATCAACACTTCTACCCTCGCAAATCATTGGACTACCTATACTATCATCAATAATCAATGTAGATAAAGGTGGATGATTATAGTTAAATTCTTCTAATTCCTCATCATCCTGCATATAATTCATTTCTTCTAATAATTCTAATTCTTCTATTGTTAATTTTTTTGGTCTAAGTAAAAATTGCTTTAGAAGCTTTAACATATCATATTTTTCCTTCCATTCTTCTACTCTATTCTTAATTTTATCTAACACCTCCTGCATGTGCTCCCTATCTAAAACATCTACATATTCAAAATTATCTTTATATTTATCTATAAAGTATTCCACTTTGGCGTCTTTAGTAGGACTAATAAAATAAACTTTACTATTTCCTTCTAATAAATGCTTTTTTTCTAATTCAATAATATTTAATGCTAGTGTCGATTTTCCTGCATTTCTAATACCAGCTATTAATGCTAATATCATAGAATTGTCTTGGGTAGTATTGCTATATGTTGGGAAAGTATATGGATTAGCAAAATTTAAGTCTTTAACTTTTACATTATTAACTTTATTAATTTTCATGACTATTATATATCTTATTGGTATATATAAAAAAAATGACTTGTAGAGATTTAGGGCAATTTTCCATTCCTTACAACACTAAGGATATTCTAAATTCATATTCATCAGCTCAGAAGGCAGCCAAGCGAAGGGATATTGCTTTAGCTATGGCGGCAAGAGATATAGATAGAAGTGGTAATAATCAACTTAATAGACTTTTAGCCTATAGGAAAGAACGGGCTATTGCTCCAGAATTTCAAGAGGCTCAAATAGAAAGATTAGCTGGAGATAATTATAGGGAGAAAGAATTCCAAAGAAAACAAGAAGAAGCTATGGACTGGCAAAACAATTTTCTATATAATACGGCATTATTTTCTCAGGGAATGTTAGATAAACCTAGTAGATGGGAACAAGAAGATGTTGGAGAACTACAAGAAAGAGTTGGTGGTGAATATTTACTTGGAAGTAGCTTTTTTAAACCTGGAAGCGAGCAAGGTGGAACTAGAGACCCTAGTAGAGAACCTAGTAGTAGAGGTAGAAGTCAAAGTGGACAACCTCCAGAAAGACCTGATTTTGGTGGTGCATCAGCTCCATCATTACAAAGCCAAGTTAGTCAGGCTTTTGGAAGTTTAGATCCAAATGTATCTAGTGCATTTACATCAATTCAAAATCCATCATTAGGTCCAGCTGGATTATCTATAGGTGCAATTAATCAGATGGTCTTTAATTTTCTTCCACCGCAACAATTATCAGAAGGGCAAAAACAAAAAATCAGTGCACCTAGAATGAGACCACCTACTAATCAACCCTTAGTTGAAGAAACGGGAAGTTTATCTAGATTTGATCCATCAGATTTTACTGGTATTAATAAGGGGCAAGGTATTCTTAAATTCAAAGGTGGAAGAGTAGTTTTAAAAAAACCTACTAGCGAAGATATTTTAAAAATGGGAGGAACTGAGGAACAGATTAGTGCTATGGGTTTAGGATCTAGTGGACTGCCTGGTTTAGACGAAGCGACATTAGAAGCTATATTAAGATCTGGTATATCAGCTAGTGGTGAAGCTCCTAAAGGTGATCCAAGGTCAAGTATAGAACCGCTAGTAGTAGCTAGTGCTCCAGAAAGCGTTATGTCTTTTGATGATAAAGTGCTAAAAATGTTAGAATTATTTGATTATCCAAATGAAATACAAGGTCAATACGGTCCTGAATTAATACCAGATGATTTAAGGCTAGATTTTGGAGCTTGGTTAGTTAGAAACCCTAAATATCCTAAACGGGGATATAAGGCTTGGGAACAATTTTTGACTGATGCTAGAGGTTTAGTGCAGGCATCTACGGTGCAAGGAGGTGGTGGATTTGAAGGTGGAGGAAGTGTTAGAACTTATGGTAATTAAAAATTAATAAAAAAATATCTATGTATATTATATATCGGATATAGATGGACGAAGAAGAGATTAGGAAGATTAAGAAAGATAAATGGCTTAAAATCCTTAGAGAAGAAAATCCAGATACTCCAGCCTACTTTTTAGAATTAATGATAGATTGTTATTTATCAGATCCTATTGAAACAGAAAAAACAATTAAAAAACATATGGAAGAAGAAGAAAATAAAAAAAATATTATGGTATAATATAAAATGAAAATAGGGCAACGCAATAATTCAATAGCAGATATGTCTACTAAAATAGGTCAGCGGAATAAAGGCATAAAAATGGGTGCTAGATATAGAAATATTAAAAACACTAAGAGAGGTTATATGATGGGGCAAAATCAAAATTGTTAATATTAATTAAATCTATTTTATTATTATTTCCATTAAATAATAAAATATATTATCTTATATATAAAAACAAAATGTCCATAGAAGATGCTCAAATGATGGCTCAGATAGAAAACCTTCCTAATTCATTAAGATATGGGGCAAGGCAATTGCAAGTTAGGGTAGCAAGAACTACAAATTTACTACCTATTAATAATACTACAGTGCAAGGTGATGGTAGTGGTACAACCCGCTTTAGATTTCCAAGTGCTTCTATTATTAATTTATCTAGTGCTACAGTCTCTTTTAATTCTACTATTTCAAATTTAGTAACTGGAACTACGAATTTTATTAATGCTAACTTTCCAGCCAGTTATAAATACATTAGACGCGTCCAATTCTACCTAGGTGGAATTTCAGTGGCGGGCTCATTGTGTAATCAATATAATTTGGTCTATCATGCAATGGTAAGAGCTGTTGGTAATAAAGAATTTGCTCATACTAAGGTGTTAGAAGGCTTTCAAGAATTGGTTGATGGTTATGACGCATCTGGAGTACTTTTAAATGATCCTCCTGCTGCTACTTCTAAATCTACTTATCAACAAATAGATGATTTTCTTTTATTAGCTAAAGGTAATGGTGGAACTAATGAGATGATGATAGATACTTCTATTTGGAATGACTTAGAATTGCAAATCGATTTTGATGATAATAAAATTCTAAGTGTTTATCGCGATGGAACTGCTACTAATGATACGGCAAAACTAGTTTCTTGGGCATTATCTAATATTAGATTAAATGTAGATGTTATTAGCTCAATCCCTCCAATTTATGCCTCCTTTCTATCCATTAGGTCGCAACGACCAGAGCCAATTAGATTAGTTTTTCAAAATCTTGTTAGTCAAATCCAACAAGTTAATGGGTCTAATAGATTACAAGTGTCCTCCATGTGCATAGATGGTCTTATGGTCTGTCCTTTATCAGCTACATATAATCAATTTGCATCTTTTGCTGGTAATGTTGCTACTACTCCTGCTAATCCATATAATGTTACTAATCCACCCTATTTTAATTTTAATAGTGGGTTAGATAATACTACCGCAGGTCAATTTAGTGGTGTTATTCAAGTAGGTAGCACTCAATATCCTACAACCGCCTATAATAATGCTTATTTACTAGCTGATAGTACATTAAACCATTATTGGAGTAATTCTATGTCTGCTACATCATTGCTATTTTTAAGTTTGCTTGCTAAAGATAATGGTACTGCAGGAGATCAAACATTAACTGAAGGCACTTATGTACCTTCTACCTTTTTATCTAACAACTGTGTGTGGGTGCAATCATTTAGTTTAGAAGATGGCTGGTCAAGCCCTCAGAAAGTACTTAGTGGTATAGATACTAGTAGTCAGAATTGCGAGATAATTGTTATTCAAACTGGTATTTCAAGTAGTTTAAATTTTCTACTTGTTGGTTTATTGTCTAGTGTACTTGAATTCGATACTATCGCAAAACGCATTAGAGTTATTCAATAAATATTATTAACATAGAATAAAATATTTATCCATAATATAAAAAAAATTATGGTTAAAAATTTAGAAAAACAAAAAAATGCTTTATCTAATGTAAAGAGTTATAATCAGAAACCTGTAGAACCTTCTAAACAATATCAAAATCAAGGTTATATTATGGAACAACAAGATGCGAAAAATTGGAATAAAAATAGACTAAAACGATTAGAAAATGCTACTAGTTATACTATCGATAGTTTAACCGATGTTTATATTCCACCTAATCCATATGTACTAAATCAAAAATTAGTCCAAGATAATTTCCTACAACAAACTATTAAAAATCAACAAATTATAAATGATTATACTATTAGAAACACTTATTATAATCCTAATTTACTAAATCCACCTGTTAGGGATAATCTTTATTCAGGTAATAGATTTGCTATTAAATTAACTTAGTTTAAGCTCTTCAACAACTTGCTCAATATCATCTTTTAATATTCGTGCTATGTTATTTGCTGTCTTTAGTTTAACTAATTCATTTCCTTTAGAAACAATTTCTATTTCATCTACGGTGTATTGCATAGTAGAATTAAATTCCTCTATACTAACCTCCTTATCAATAGATTTTACTACTTTATCTACACTATCTATAATACAAACATTTAATTTATATGTAGTGTTATTAACATTTGCTATGTTATAAGCTATTCTAAAATTATCAGCCATCTATATGTGATATATTATAATATTAGAAAAAAAATATGGGATTTTTTTTTATTAATAATTTAGTTGGATAATTTATAAAACAATAAACCTTTTACATCGCTACCACAATTGAATAATTCTTGACTACTTATATTAATAATTCGTGGTGCTATAGGCTTTATAGGATTATCTAATCTAAATTTATTTTTCATTTCAATGATCAACGGGTTATCATCATTATATAATTCCAAGCTAGATGTTAATGATCCATCAATATGGTCAATAGTTGTCTTTAATTTTGTTAATTTTATAAAATCTTTAGAAGCATTTTCTACTTTATCTACAATAATCTTAGGAAACTCTCTTATAGCCATTATTTGTTCCATATGTTCCTTAAATTCTGGGGTAAAATATTCTTCATATTTAGACAACCTCAAAATGTGCATGTTAGATTGTTGCTGAATGCAATTTAACATAGATATTATTTTATTTCTTAAATCTCTAAGGTTCTTTTCATGTTGTACCTCTAGATGTGCTTGGACATTCCAAGGCAATTTAATGTGGGGAAACCTAGCCTTTAAAGTAGGAATAATAGCATCTACTGTTAGCTTTCTAGAAATAGATTTTAAGCCAACTCCATTTAAAATAGTCCTCCACTTAGGTTGGGCTCTAAGCCATTCATATTGGTCAGCGTAAGTAGTCATTTCTAAGATACTGTTGTTGTTTTGGAAACTTTACTTATATTATTTATCATGAAAAATCGCATCAATTTTTTTTGCGTATTAATGGATTTTTAATACCAAAAAAATGTGATGGAAAATTATAGTGGCTACACTAACCTTCCCTAAGGGGGAGGGTCATTAATCGCCATCCTGTAAGCTTCGGTAGCCACATGTGTCCAATAAATACTACTATTAACTTCTATAGGGAAAAATCCATAGTATAGCATTAGTAACTTAGTTATATACTATACTAGTCAAAAATCATTCTAGAAAGTTGTGATATTTTATTGTAATGTAGTTGTTGGCTAGATGTCTGTTGGACTGGTGGTGGTTTATAGTGAAAATCATCATCTTCGCTATCGCTACTGTTATCCATCAACTTGGTTAATTTTTTCATCTTTTTACTAGTAGGCTCTTGATAGAAAACTAATTTAGCATATTTATTTTTAGCTTTAACAACTGGTGCTTTTGGACTTGGAAGCCCTGCTAACCCCCTTTCCAAGGGGGGTTTATTAGCCACGCTTCCTTTACTAGCCTTAGGTAGAATTGCAACGCTGTCTATCGGTTGGTTTATTGCTACTGTGGGCTTAGTTTCTACGGCTGGAGTTAGTGGAGCTACTTCCGGTGCGTGCTCAGCCGCTGGAGGTTTAGCTGCAACTATTGCTGGAGCCGGGGGAGGGGCTACTGGTTTATTTAGAGCTTCGGTGACCTTATTCTTTTTATCTAATTTTGCTTGTCTTGCTACCTTTAATCTTTCTCTTAGCAAATCTTTTGCGTCTTCGGTAATAGGCATTATAATTAATATGGATATTTTTTTTTCTTGTTTAAACTATTAATACAATTTTAATTTAAAACTGTGGGGAAAAACATCAATAAAAAACCCCCTTTATTTATTTATTTCCCCTATTTACCAAAGGTACTAAGCTTCGCTACTTATAAAATGTCGGAGCGGTGTATGGGCTCTGGTCTTTAACTCTTCCAAGATTAATGGGCTCATTAAATTGTTCCCGTTCTATTGTTATACTGAAATCTACCTCGCCAAAGAATGGGATTAGTCTACCATTCTTATCGCATACTTTAATTTGAATACTATCAAAATTACTAGTGTTCATCTCTTGTCTATATAAAAATGGATTATTATTTGTAAATAAAATACTATCATTAACTGTAAAGTTAGCAGTCGGAAATGCTACCATAATTAAACTAGTAGATAATTGTTGTTGTGATGACGATCCACTTACATATTCTAATTCATATGTGGATTTACAAAGATTACATTTTACTTGGATAATATCATATATTTGTAGATTAGGTAGATATGGAAGCGTGTGTGATGAATTAGCTGTTGTTAAAGTAAATACATTTTCATCTGTTCCAACAACTGATCCAAAATTCTCACTATTAAGAGCAACAAAATTATTAGGAATTCCTCTACTTAAATATACACTTACTGTCTCAGTAGCTCCTGGATTTTGGAATGTAAAATTAATTTTATTATAATCTAGTGATGATACAACCGCATTTTGGGAAACAAGAATATTACCAGTATAGGCAACAGGCATTACTGCTGGATTGGCTGTGTGGATATATCCATTAATAACTGTCTGTAGTCCTGCAGTTAGTTGACTAACATTCTGATATAGTCCTTGGGGTAAATTTAATTCTGCGGATGTAGTGTTTCCAGAAACAACAAAATTACTACCTGATATATAAAATACATTATTAAAATCATCTTGAATGTTAGGTGCATTATTTGGAAAACTAAACCATATAGGATTTATATATGATTTAGAGCCATAAAATCCACCACTATCATTTGTTAAAGCACCATTATTTAATTGGATACTAAAATCATTACTATCGCCGCTAGTTCTATCGGCACTTGAAAGATTAATCCAATTTTTTGAATTTGAAATAGGAGTAGCCATTTATTTTATATATAAACCTTATATTTTAAATTATTTATTATATAATATAAATGTCTCAATATAATTTAAGATTTGTACCAACATTATCCTGTAATCAATTCCTACTAAATGGTCAGAATTTTAGCACTCAAGCTGCACTAATAGGTAATGTTAATACATCAGCCCTAACTACGGAGGTGATTATTAATGATGATACTAAAAACCAGGTGTTATTCCAAGAAATCTATGGAAATATACATGGAAATACATTCCCTCAACTCCAAGCGGAAGTAGATGCCCTAGAAGCTAATGTTGCAATTCTACAAGGCGAGGTGTTAGTTTTACAAAATGAAATGACTGTAGTGCAAGGCAATATAATCGCTCTAGAAGTGGAAGATATAAATCTACAAAATCAAATATTATTATTAAGTGGAAATGTAGTAATTAATGCTAATGCTATAGCAGAATTAATATCAGACACACAATTTCTGGAGGCTCCATATAATGGGCTTGCAGGAAATACATCTTTTTTCTGGCGTGGTCTACAAGTCTATAATACACCAACGGATGTTATAGATGAAACAAATGGAACGGGTATCTTTAGTTATTTAGATGGTGGGGCACCCGGTAGTCAAATACAACTAAGAGTACAAGATACTAAAAATATCCTTTTGGCTGGTGGGTCGCAACTATTAAAACCGAAATCAACTGGAAATGTTTCAGTTAATAATACAGATGGTAATTTTAGTTTCTTAGTTGGTGATAGAACAACAGCAAATTTTCAGACTTTATCTAAAACAACAATTAATGGAGCAATAGATCTAAAAGGTGAGGGAAATACGGCTATAGCTATTTATACAGAACCTGCACAAACTATTCCTTTACCAATACCAGCGATTAAGCGTTGCGATATGCGTGGCGATGACGAAACCCGTCTCTTTGGCAAACTAATAACAGCGACGGATGATGACGGTGGTAAAATTACATTATCTAAGAGCGTTAGCATCTTTACACCTGGTGGATCATCTCCTGGTCAAATAGATTTACAAGTAGGATCATGTGATTTAAATACGACTGGTAGAATTAACATTGGGACTACACAGGGTCTAACAGAGGCTGGATTTAAGGAGATTTACATAGGTCAGAATGGTCCACCATCGGCAGCAAGAAAGAGTAGTACTTTATTAGATGGTGATACATATCTACCTCAAAATTTAGTACTTAGTCCAAATGCTGGTGGATGGGATAATCTTGTTTATTTAGGACTACCTACCGCATATTCTGGACCACTAAGGGGTCCAGTTAAAAATACTTATAGCCCTTATGTTAGATCGATTTCTACATTTTCAGCTGCTCCAACAATAAATAGTTTTATTCAATCTAGTGGGACATTTACCGTGGCAGTGGGGTTGGGCGCTATAACTCTTAATGCTGGTGCAGGAGGTTGTTTAATGAATTGTGCAGGGGGTCTAATTGGACTTACATCTTTAATTGGAGGTATAGGTCTAACTACTGCTGGTGGAGGCATAGCACTAACAACGGGAGCTGGGATCATCCAAATGACTACTGGGGCGGCACCAATAGCAATGGAAACAAATGTTGGTGATATTTTACTTAAAGCTGGTTATAGTAATCAATCTACTCCAGAATTATCATTAGGGTCAGTCTATATTCAGGCTAGGGATTATAATTATATAACTCCAGATAAAGGGGTTATTGTAGGTGAAGGTATAGTCACTCCATTCAATGATACTTTATTAGATACTATGGGCTATCCATTTACAGGTAATCTATTTGCTAATACTTTAGTTGGAAATCTCACTGGTGTTTTTTCTAATACATTTATAACTCCTAATTCAACTACAACCCTTTTAAATCCAGTTAATAGTAATCTTATTTATTCTAATGCTATTTATGAAACTGGTTCAGCTTTTGCACTACTACGAAACATGGATATTAATGGTACAATTGCTACATCATCCTCAGCTACAGTTCCATCTGGTAATTTAGGTGCAAATGTTGCTATTACAAATACTACGACCAATTTCTATTTTCCAGATAATACAGTTCTTCCATTAAACGCTAATGTTAAATTATTTGTGTATGTTAATGATACGCCTAATATTGCTAACTATAAATATTCTACTTGGCAAGCGAATGCACAAATACAATCTAACATATCAGGCTTAGTAAACGCCTATGTAGAGCCATTACCTCCATCATATGAAAATTACATGACCGTGTTAGGTAATGTAGGCATTTTATCAGACCTCGATGTAGGCGCTAATATAACGGTAGCATCATCTAGTTTTCCAGCTCAACAAACATTAATAACAAGGAATAGCGTTACAACCACTGGAAATATTACATGTAATACATTAAACTATACAACCCTCAATCCACCAATTGTTCTTCCAAATATAGCACCTGGTGTAGATAGCATAATAGCGGGCACTAATGTTTCTATATCTCCACTTAATGGTATAGGTAATGTAGTTATTAATTGCACTCTACCTAATATAGCTGGGGTAAACTCGATCATAGCTGGTAATGGAATACAAATTAGTCCAATTGGTGGGCAGGGTAATGTGACGGTCAGTTTAGCGGGTAGCGTAATTCCACCTGGTGGCTATCTACCTATATCGGGTGGTATAATGACTGGTGAAATTCATCAATATCCATCAACTGGAAATTTACAAGATAATACGGTTAAATTATATAGACCTCAAACTAGTTATCAGCCACCTTATCCAAGCATTGGACCACCTAGTTTTACGGGCGAGCTACTAACATTCTTTAATGGTGATAATCCAGGTCCAACAAATTTTACAGGTTGGTTTCCACAAAATACCTTTACATATCAGCCAGATGTTATTACAGATGCTATACTAACAACTGGAGCTACATTTTATCAATCTACAGGTGGTGCAGGATATGTAGTCAGTTATATAATGACCCAACTCCCACAGTTTCAGAAAGGGGACCATATTACTGGTGGTTCAATGTACGCATCTACCTGGGTCTCTATACAGGGTCAATTATTGTCTATTTTAACTAGTGATAATATAGCAGGTCCATATGAGACACTATATAGCACAAATCCATTGGGTCCTAGTCCACCATATCCAACAACTTGGAATTTACCAATTGATTATACATATACTGGTGGTCAGAAAGCATATAATTTTTTTCAATTAGAAATTTTCCCTGGCTATGAAACGCCATGTTATATTGGAATTATAGCAAATTCCTATATGTTAGAGGGTGTCCAATTTTATAATTGGCAAGGTCAATTAAATATTCCAGGTTTTACCACGCCAACTCATTTTATTGGAGTTCAAGGTGATCTAACTACAAGTGTCTTATACGAATATTTTCCTGATACTGGTATAAATAATAAACTACTTTCAGTTAATAAATCAGGTGGAGTTGGTAAAATACATGGTATATATAGTGGTGATACTGTTACTACTAGGGAGTTAATTATTTATGGTGATTTTTATGATATAGTACAACAACTTCCTAATGGTCAAATAACTACCTATGTTGCTAATAATATTTTTCAATATAATATTGATACATTAATTATATCTCTACTAACAACTCAAACAATGGACCCAGCATATAGTGGTAATCTTCCAAAGGGTGTTAATGGAGCTGTTTATGGTGTAGAGAAACAAGTTAGTGCAGTGTTAAGTAGGAATGTCTGGATATGGGGTGATTTTACGGGTGTAGCTCAGATGGGTAATCCGAACCAGCCAAATGATTGCACATTACAAGGTGGGTGTAGTTCTACATTAAGTGATAACTGGGGTGTAGCTATATCTTGGAATTTTAACTATTCCGCTGGTCAAGGTCCATTTAATTGTAGAGGTGGGCGTATAATTAATAATACAACAGGCTCAGATTTTCTACTTATGGTATATGCAGGTGGATTAGCTACTAACACAACATATAATAGTCTTACAATTATATATTATAATCCTGCTATAGCTCCAGGTTTTTTAGCTAGTTTTTTCCCTTTTGCTAATGGAAGCATTACTAGTTCATTCAGCAATGCAGTAGATTATATTACAATTGTAGATACATCTATTATCATGACTGGCGAATTTACAGGCACGGCTCAAGGTGTATCTCTAACAGATATTCCAATTTATTCGATTATGCGAGCTCCAATAGGAACTTTTAGTATTGCTTCTGGTCTATATTCTTCTACTCTATTTGAAATGGCTAATAGTGGGAACGCAACCTTTTGGGTGGAAGGAACAAATCAAATTGGTGTAAGTAGAATAAAGTTATTAAATGATAGCAGCACATTAGTTTTAGGCACTTATGGATATGGCACAAGCAATAATGGTGGTGGTGTTTTAACTTTTCCTTTTCCTGATGTTTCATTTGTAGATACGCCAGCAGTTAAATATAATATAACTGGTATACCACCATATACAGTTTTAAATATAGCCAACGATGTGCCTACAGATGTATTATTAAGTTGTAGTTTAGACCAAGATAATTTTTGGTATGGTCAAACATTTAATTCTACATTAGTCCCCGACCCTAGTAATCAGCCAGTTGTTAATGCTATTAATGGGGCTAAATTCTTAGTAGATAATCAAGAAATGACTAAAATAGTTTTTAGTGCAAATGTCCAACAGAATTATGCAAGCGTTAGTTTTATAGCAGGCTCAGCCCCTAATGATAAAAACTGGTACTGGTATTCTCAAGTTGGAGCTATAGATTATTATGCAGGTAATGTATTCTATCCTAATGTAACATCATCACCAGGTGTTATACCTACATCAAGCACTTTAGGACAGGTTATGATTAACGGTAGCATAGCATCTACTGCCCTAGACATGAATGATTTTAATATTATAAACGCCAACACTATATTTTCGGCAAATATTCTAACATTAAATCCTATTAATGGGGTCGAAGTTGGTGTTGGTGGTAGACGCGAGGAGTTAGTAGCCGTAGAGGTTTTTAATAATGGAGCATTAACAGGTCAAAATAATTTTGATGCGGTAACTGGAATTATTCAAGGTGGTGGTTTTTCAAATCCAACAAACAATATTTATGTGACTACAATAAATGCGACAAGTGGATATGATGATGGAATGAGTGGAAACTCTACTATAACGATAGCTCTAATCGAAGATGATAGTGGGACAGAAACTGTTTTAGGTAGTCAAAATATTTCTACAGGTAGTGGTTTATCTACATATACAGTTACATTTAGTCCAGCCATAACTATTAATCCATCAGCTACTAAGACTTATTTTGTTAGAATGAGCGTCCCGCCACAAAGCCCAATGTATAGTTATTATGGAACGATTAGTGATGGTCTAACTCCAGCTATAATAGTAACAGCAAACACATTACAACAGGTAAGTGACCCTATTGAATATTTTAATGTTTATGGTAATAGTTTTTTTCAAGATAATATGTTAGTGCACGCTAATGTAGTAGTTGCAGACCCTACAAATACATTTTTCTATACGCAAATAGAACATAACTACATTCAACTACAAGGTGAAACCATTAATACTCAACTTGCTCCAGGTCAAACATTTATAAATAGTGGTGTTAATCAAACAAGGCAAGAAGCTACCTATTTACAAATTAAGCGGAACGATATAACTAGACAAGCAACTCTAAATAACGGGAGTTTAGCATTTATAGAAGGAACAAGTAGAACAGCTACTTATAGTCCATTTACATGTGATATTAATAGTACGAGTGCTCCAATAGCAAGAGCGACTATGCAGGTAGGTGCTTTAACACTAAATAATAATAGTGCTGGTGGATCAGTCATAACATTAAATAAAGACGCTATTTCAGTTGCTACAGATGAAATTTCTTCCATAACCTCAGCAACAAAAGACGCAAATGGAACAAGTAGAATATTTACAAAAATATCCAGTAGAGCATCAGCGGTAGGAACTGGAAATCAAGATGGAACATTAGCAATATTGACGCTTATTAATGGAACATTATTAGAAGTTTTTAATTTTAGTGGAAATGATAATGAAATAAATAGTTTTAGACCATTAGATATGAATGGAAATTTTATTAGGACAACTCAAGGTAATTTAGTTTGTACGGCTTCTTCATCGACTGGAGTAGGTAATTTAACACTACAATCTAAAGCTAATGCTATTATAAATATTGATAGTGGTCCGAGTGGAAGGATTAATTTAAGTACATTAACGGGAACTGCTACAACAGCTCACAATGTAACATTTCATTCTACATCTAATGGAGTAATAGGTCAAAATTATTTAAAGATGCAGTTAAATGGTGTAGACATATGGGTGCCATATTTAACTACAGATCCAACTATATAGATGGGACTTATAACAAAAAAAATTTGATCGCGAATAAATACATAAAAAAATATCATTACATATAAATATAGAAAATGGATCAAGATAAGCGTGAGAAAGCTAGGTTGGCTTCTAAAGCCTTTAGAGATAAGAATATTGAAGAATATAGAGCTTGGAATAGAGCTAGATATTGGAGAGATAAGGAAAAGAAAGTAGAACAATTTAATAATAGTCATGATTTATCTAAATATCCAGAAGAAGAAAGAAAGAAGGTAGCAAAATTAATTAAAGAATTATCTATAGTACGAGCTAAATATCCAGAGTTATTAGAACAAAAGTAATTCTTTGGTAAAAAAGAATTAATATATGTTTTTTTTCTTAATCGCGATAAAAAATTGATGCGGAAATAGTTTAAAGATAAAATACTCATATTATAATATACCACTATTACAATATGATTAATGAAACCGTTGATTTTGTAAATATTAATACTGGAAGCTATGGACATGCCCCGGGAAAACCGTTTAATACTACTTCTACTACTATTGATGACCTAGTTAGACTAATTGAAAACTCCAAGACTATTAGTGATAGAAATTCTAATAAACAAAGTCTACATAATATAATAGACAAGAATAAAGAATACCACTTCTATATTGACTTAGATAAAAAAACTAGCCTAGGGTTTAATAATATATGTAGCCAAATCTTTAAATACTTTAATAGTATTCATAGTGGTTTAACCTTAGAAGATATTAAATATTCACAAAATAAAAGCGAGGAATTTAGTTATCATATCGAAATTCCTAAAATATTTGCTACACCTCCAGTTATTAAAATCCATATTGAAGAGATGGAAACAATTTTTAATTGGGAGAAAGATACTTGGGATAAATCAGTTTATGGTGGTAAAGATAAATATAGGCTACCATATCAGCCAAAGCCAAAATCGCCGAATACAGTGGATGGTGATAAAGGATTTAAATATAATCCAAATTCTATCCACGAAATAGTGCATGGTGAACCTATTGATTTTATATTAGCCTATATTCCAGATGATGCTACAAGATTAGTAGGACCTATTGATCAAGCAAAGCTACCTTTGGAAAAAAAAGAAAAAAAACTATATGGAAAAGAAGATACAGTAAAAAAACTACTAGATTGTTTAAGTCCTAAGAGATGTAGTAATTGGGACGATTGGATAAAAATTATGTTTATTGTAATTAATGAATTAGGTAGTAGTGGTGAAAATATATTTATAGATTTTTGCAACAAATTAGAAGGCTATAAACAAAAGGAAAGTGAAAATAGGTATAGATACAATAGTGAATGTAGTAAGACATTATCTAAAGAGGATAAAAAATTAGCTACTATAGGAAGTTTAAGATTTATGGCTAAAGAGGACAATTTAGAATTATATAATAAACTAACTGAAAAAATTATATTTATGAAAACTCCAGAAGATGGAGCTATTCAATTTATCAAAGCTACTAAAGATGATTTTGTTTGTGGTGGAATTTATGGAGTGTTTTGTAAATTAGATAATCTATGGATTAGAATATTTAAAAATAGTGATGACCTTAAAAATTTTGTTAGAACATTTAAATTTATTAAGATTAATGAAGAGGGTAAATCTATACAAGAACTAACAGACTATGATAAAATAACTAAATTTACTAATATGGTTTATTTAGAAGTACTTAAAAATCCAGATGATACATTCTATGATAAACTACATAAATCTATGATTGGTAAAGTAGCATTTAAGGACGGAATTTATAATGTAGAAGATAAACAATTTTATAAATATGGAGATAAAAAACTAGATGGTGTTTATCCATTTAAGCGAGTAGGATATTGCTATAATAGCTATACGCCGTCCGACGCTAAGATATTAGAAGTAGAAAACGGGATATTTAAAGCTATATTTGGAGAGGACTATAGAAGAGCAATTAATTTTATAGGTAGAGCAACATTTGGATACTATAAAGATAAGGATTGGGGGAAATTTATTGGAGCAAGAAATTGTGGTAAAGGTGTGTTGTGCCAATACTTAGTCCATGTGTTACAATCCTATGTGGGAACTATTAGTGGTGATAAACTATTATATGAAAGAAATTCTACTAGTCAGAAAGATACAAAAGAAAATGCATGGTTAATAGATTTTGAATTTAAGCGGTTTATGTTGATTAATGAATTTAAATTTTGTGCTAAAAACAAAAATATTAAGGTTGATGGTGTAAAAATAAAGGGACTTGCTAGTGGTGGAGATATGTGGCGTGGTAGAAAGAATTTTCAAGATGATGTAGAATTTTTCATAGAAGCTAAGCCTATTATATTTGCTAATGATATGCCACCCGTAGAACCTATTGATACATTAAAGACCTGCGTAGAATTTAATACTACAAAAGAATTTGTTAGTAAAGAATTATATAATGAAAAGCTACAAGATGCTAAAACCGAACAACTAATGCTACTATGTAACAAATATGTAATAGAAGATAATGAAATAAAAAATAAAATATCTACAGATGATTACATTTATAGTTTCTGGAAAATTATGGAGAAATATTTTCAAAATGAAAAATTACAACCTAAGGCTCAAGCTATGGAAGAAGATGGAATAACAATAGATAAATATATAGAAGAAAATTATATTATAACTAATAATGTTAATGATAAACTAAGTTTGCAATCTATCAGAGAAAACATTACTAATAATACACTATGTAATTTTAGTGTGCATAAAGTAAAAGTAGAATTTATGAAAACATATAATGTTAAAGATAAAAGACAAAACGATGGAATATATCTATTAGGTCTTAAATTTAAGAATAGTCAGAATTTAATAACCGATTATGACCAGGACAACGAAATTTAGTTTAAAGAATTAATTTATTATAGTTATATATAAATATAGTAAATTAATGTGCACGATGGAAAGATATTATAGTGATCCAGACTATAGAAAAGCTATTCTACTTAGAAATAAATTTCGCTATCATAACTATTATAAACATAACTATAAAGTACCAAGATATGAAAATTTATTAGAAGAAGAACAAAAAAAACAATACATAGATAAATTGCGTTTAAAATTCTACGAGGAAATGATTAAAACACAAAATGAAATGTTAGATAAAGAGGCAGAAGTACTAAAGTCACTAGATGAAAAGAGAAAAGAATATCAGAGACAATACTATATAACAAAAAAAACGGAAGAATTAGATAAAATGATAAAAACAAATACTATTCCAGAGTTTAAAAAAAGAGGTAGAAAACCTAAACAATATTCTAATGAATTTAAAATAGAAATAGTTAATACTCCAAGATTTGTCCAATTTAAATAATCCATTAATACGCGAAAAAAATTGATACGATTTTTTGATAATAAATAATGAAATCAGAAACTTAGAAACTTAACAAGATAAGATGGAAACTATTATTGCCTTAACTAGTGATGCCTATGAACGCGTTATGACTAGATTACAATCTGGTGAAGAATTTGTAAAGACCTATAGAAATATATGCCATCATAAAAAAATGGAAGATTGTGATTGTCCATTCTGGAAGAATATTCTAATTAATGGCGAAATTGTAAGAATTGTTAATGGAGAAACTATCAAAGTCCATAATTTAGCTAAACTAAAACTATTAGAAAGGGCAAATACTCTATTGAAAAAGATTAACCCGAATACATCAGTAAGAATAAGTGAAAAAAATACTATTGGGGAATTGCACGAGATTATACGGGAATTGGAAACCTATATCTAATTATTGTGAAACCGATGAAGATAGTGATTAGACGCGCCCCCCCG
>TARA_R110000868_G_scaffold54268_1_pt1 | contig 20417 bp, 9 predicted proteins | sample TARA_R110000868 | Tara Oceans TARA_R110000868 (sample SAMEA4397489) | marine metagenome | biome: Polar Biome; feature: [SRF] surface water layer (ENVO:00010504); material: water (ENVO:00002006), including particulate matter (ENVO:01000060) such as... | depth 5 m | reverse complement strand
ATCAATAACCTAGGAGAAGTAAAGGTTGTCGCTGGTAACCACGACAGGGTAACATCCGACAATAAAGAAGATGTACAGGGTGGCGCAGCCAATCTAGTGTGCTGGGGACTTGAGCTCATCGGATACAAAATAGAGTTCAATCCTCTGGTGATCACTCACTACGTGGACGGGATATGCCACATACTGACTCACGGGCACCACATGATCAGCAAGAAGTCAACCAAGCAGCTATGCTGGGACTACGGAATGCAGGGAGTGTACAACCTGATATGTGAGGGTCACCTTCACAGCATCATACAGAAGCTGAACATAAACCAGAGGGAGTCTTACCAGACGATAAAGGACGACGCGGTAGACCACAGACGTATCAACTGTCCATCGTTCTTCACGGGTAACTTCTTCAGTGAGAGCTTGGGATACACGTCAGAGAGTGGATTCATTATAACCGAGAACAACGGCAAGGGTGTTCCTAACGTGTTCTACTACGCAATATAGATATGGGAAAGGCGGTACTAACTTGGAACCTCAGCGACAGAGATGAGAACCAAGACTTTAAGAGAATAATCAAGTCGGCAGATATGGCCATGGCCCTGTTCGAGATAAGCACAAACATGATAAAGAAGTGCAAGCAGCAGATCGATAGTGATCACGCTGACGATGTGTACAACCTTGTTTCTGAGCATATTGAGTCTATACTTCAGGACTACCACATAGACATAGACGACCTGGTAGATTAAGCATTATGCCCGACTCCATCATGAGGGATAGGGATCGAAGCCTTGGGATAATGTCCACTAGATCGTTAGCTAGCGTGAGTTGCAGCACGAGGCATTTCTTATGCAACAAGTCAAGGGTGGCTGAATGGATTTAGGCACCCAGTACTGAAAAATGTACTGGGGATATGTAGGTTCGAGTCCTGCCCCTTGACCAATAAACAAAGAGCCTCTATATGAGGCTCTTTTGTTATAATGATATTCCTGATGGAGTACCTTCTTCTTCTTTTTCTTCTTTTGGAAGAATTTCAAGACCCATTTCTTTTGTTAGTTGAGGGTTTATCATTGACTCACCTAAATTTCTAACATATTCTTTAGCTTGTTTTGTACTTCCAAGAGCTCTCAAGGCTTCTTCTGGAGATCTTGCAAACGGAACCTCTTCAACAAGTCCTTTAGCTACAGCTAATCCAGATGCTGCTTTACCTTCTTCTTTCCCTTTATTTTCATAAGAATCTTGAACTCTTCTAAGTGTAGAACCTACTTGCAATGCTTCAAGAAGCGGTGTATGTATCATCCATTTAGGCATATCAACATCAAGTACTTTAAGACCACCTGCTTTTACATCATCTTCCTCTCTCTTCTCTCCTCTTTGATAGTATCCACCTATTGCTGATGCATTAAAATATCCAATAGCTATAAATGCTGCTCCTAAAGATCCTTTTTTAAGGTTCCTCATAACATAATCAGCCTGCTCTGGAGATAAACTATCTATACCTTTAAATATAGCTTTCATAACAAGTGGAACTACTTTTAAATATCCTCCACTATATGAAGTGACCTCTCCAACAAAGTTTGTTGGAACCTTTACAATTGGAAGTATAATTTTAGCTACAGCAGCACCTGTTTTTCCTAAATTACCACCTCTTTCAAGACTTGAAATAAAAGACTTATAAGCATCAGTAACTAAGTTATCTTGCATAAAGATAGCTCTGTTTGCATCAAGATAAGCCTGAGTTCCGATTGTAGCTTGAACCATAGGATCAGATATATCTAATCCTTCTTTTTTAGCATAAGTTAATCTCTTTTCAAATGATCTAAAGTATTCATTTCTTTTTGCTGGTTGTTTTAATGCTTGGTGAAGTTGTCCAAAGAAATCAAGAACTGTGCCTGGTATATCATCTTTCTTACCATGTAATAAATCTAACGTCCCTCTTCCTGATTTTATAATCTCTTTCATATCTTTATACGTGGCTTTTTGCCACCATTGAGATATAGCATCAACCTCTGCCTTAGTATTAAAACCACCTCCTTCTCTTGGGGCTTTTTTAGAAATTTTAGATATGCCAGGTAATACAGAGAATACACTTCCAGTTATCTCTTCTATTGGAGATATAATTGTTCTTTGCATAGCAGCAGATGTAAGTTTTCCTAAAACTTTAACACCTGTTAAAAGCAAGTTTCTTCTCCAAGTAGTTATAAAGTCAAGAGTTTTTTCATATCTTGTTCTGTTCTTTAACTGCTCTTTCTTAATCTCTATATCAACTTTATTTTTAATTCTTTCTACATTAGCCTTAAGAGTCATTGCTTCTTGATCAAGAGGAGTAGGAACTCTTTTTTTCTTCTCGTAGTTGCCAGTATCAAGCATTTCTTGTAACTCTTTCTCTCTATTTATCAGTCTAGTTTTTAATGCTTTAAGTGCTTTCTCCTCTGGAGTTTTCTTAGGATTAGCCATTTGATCATACTCTTCCTTAAGATTATCTCTAATATCTCTAAGTGTTTTTAACTCAGGAGTTTCTGGAGTTTTTGTTCCTTTAGGTCTAGGAGAAGTATCATTCTCTCTTATCCTTCTCTCGTACTCAGTTATTGATTTTTCTACAGCAGATATAGCTACCTTAACTCTTTGCTCATCACTTATCTCTCTCTTTCCTTCAGTATCCTCTATTATTTTCTTTAGAGCATCTCTTTGTTCTTTAAGAGCTGTAGCTTCTGCATCATATGCAACACCTGTTTTCTTAGGTGTTTTTTCTCCAGTCTCTATTTGTTTTTCAAGATCACGAATTTGATTCTTCAATCTAGTCTTAATGGCATCAAGAGCAGACTTCCAAGTTTTTTCTGTTCCAGCAGATTCTCTTGTAATACCATTCTGCTTCATTATATCTTGAACTTTTCTTTGAAGTTCTCTAACAACATCGCTAGGAGATTCTCTTTGGAAACCTGTTTTTAATGGCATCTTGCCAGACTCTGCATCTTCATAAGCAGATATAAGTCTTGCCTGAGATTTTATCTCTCTTAACTGAACATCAATCTCTTCCTTGCTTGGAAGTTTAACCTTGCCATATCCAGACAAAGCATCTCTAATTTCTCTTTTTGTAACTCCTTCAAATATATCCTTTACATTATTGTGAATATCATTAACTACATCTTCAAGCTCTGTTACGCCATCCATTACTAAATTCTTAGCAAGTTTGTTTAAAATAGAGTTAAAATTATCTGGAAGCTCAGTAGATTCTACTTCTTGGAACTTACCTTTAGGGAATCTTATCTCTCTTAACTTAGCATATAAGTCTTCTCTTTCTTTTTTAAGACTTTCCTTGCTTGCTGTTCTTTTTTCTTCTTTAGAAATTCTTTTTACTTCGTTCTTAATGTTATCCAAAGCTTTTTCCGCTTCTTTCTGAGCTTGTTTTGACTCATACTCTTCAAGTTTAGTATTTGCTTCTTCTAATTTCTTAGACATAACCTCAAGTCTAGCACGAGCTTCATCTGTAATTTTACCTCCAGTAGCTGCCTTGTATCTAAGAACAAGTCTGTCTAAAGTATAGTCTTGTTTTATTGCATTTTTACGAGCTAGTAATGCATAAGATGAGATTGTTCCAGAGTATCTTGATGCTCTATCATTATCTTCAATCTCTTGTTCTATTCTATCTCTAGCAATTATATTGGATGGATCTGTAGGATCTTTTTCTATATTCTTAAGAACCTGATCATACTCGTTAGATAAACGCATTCTATCATATGCAAGAGCATCTGTTACCTCGCTAGTAATTGGTGTTCCTTTAGGGTTATCAATGATTGACTTGGCTAAATCTCTTGGAGATATTTCACCAGAGTCAACCTTAGACTTTGCATTCTCAAAGTTTTCTTTTGCATTGTATGTTTCTCTTTTTTCAACAGGGGCCTTTCCTTGAGCTTCTCTTTCAGCAGCAACAACAGCATTTTTTACGCTTGTTATTTTTTCTTTTGGTTCAGCTGCTTTGTTTAATTCATTAATAAGAGCCTTGCCTTTATCTCCAATTCCTTTTATCTCATTTCCAGTATCAGAGTTTACCCAGTTACCATTCTCGTTTTTAAAGTATTTCTTCCCATTATATTCAACTTCTTCTATCTTAGGAGCTTTTGTAAGCTCTTCATGGGCTCTCTCAGCTAACAAAACTTGTTCTTGACCTAGTTCACTACCAACGATCTTTTTAATCTCTGATATAGACTTACCGTCATCAACAAGATCCTTAACGATGTCCTTCATGTCAGAATAATCTCCAGTCTCTTGAAACTTACCTGTTAAATTTTCATTAGCCTGATTCATTGCTGCTGAATTTTTATCTAATGACTTAACATTATTATCTGCAACATACTCATACCATATTGGTTTACTAATTCCTCCAGCTAAAGCACTAATTTCTGAATGAGCTTTATCAATATCTATTTCTCCATCCTTATACTTAGACCATACTTTTTTTACATTCTCTTCATTTGATTTATTTGATTTAAAATCAGCCTTAAATAAACCTCTAACAGCTTCCCATGTTATAGATTGTAATTCTCTAGGAAGTATATTTAGTTCTATTGCTAACTCTCTATAAGCATCTGCATATATTGGATAAGATCCTTTTGAACCTGTTGATTTACTAGAAGCTCCACCAAAATTGTATAAGACTTCTTTTGAAGATCCAGATAAAGGAAGCATTAAAGCAGCAGCAACAGCATGTGTGTCTATAGTTACTGCATTAGGATCGCTAGGATCAGATATATTATTGAAAAAGTTTCTAACCTTGTGCATATTACCAAGGTTTTTAGATATATTTTCTATAGATCCGTTTTCTAGTATTGATATTGATTTTTCTATAGTAGAGAATGAACCCCATCCACAAGCTCCAGGAGTACCGTTTGCATTTCTAACTAATCCATTTATATCTCCGTTTGGAGAAATATTTTCATAGTTTTTAGAATTATAAACTTCATCATAAGCTCTTATAAATATTGCTTTATCTTTTACATCAAGTTCTGATAGTTTTTTACCATCAACTCTTTTTATAATTTCTTTTGAATTAATAAATAATTCTTTTTTATTTTTACCTGTACCACTGGTTGAATTTTTAACCCAGTCTTTCATTTTAGAATCAAATAATAATCCTTGCTGATTTTTATATATATCTATAACTCTTTTGCCTAAAGATAAATTTCTAAACCAATCCATTTGAGGACTAAGTACAGCCATAACTCCAGCTACTTGATCTGTAGAATAATTATATTTATCAGCTATCTCATTAGATATTTTATTAGCTCCATCATACCATAACTTAGCTACATCTCTTACTTCTTTTCCAAAACTATCATGTAAAAACTTAAGATTTTCTTTTACTGAATTTTTAAAGTCTTGTATTAAGTTTTTTGCATTATCAATATCATTTACCTGTTCTATTTTTGATAATCCATAACTAGATAATTCTTTAGCTATTTTAATAACTAATGTATTATCCTTTTCTAATGATTTTAAATCTACAATATTATCACTAGTTTTATGTATTCCTTCAGTATCAGGAGTTCTTGTACTTACAATACTTCCTTTTTTTACACTTGATTTTGTATTATCAATTAATTGATATTTTTTAGACTCTAAGTTTTCTTTAGATTTTATACTTGGTTTTTCTAAGTTACCTTTGTTATCTATTTTTGATGGTTTTACTATCTTAACATCTTTCTCAGATACTTCTTCTCCAGCAGCTAACTTTCCAGATAATGTTTTAAGCATATCAACAACATCACCTTCTGTAAATTCTTTTAAACCAAACATTACAGCTACTCTATCAATGAATTTTTTAATCAATGATTTTGTTGGAGCATCAAATCCATCATAACCTTCTGCTAGTTTTCCAAAAAGCTCAGATAGTTTTTCTTCATTTCTTGCATTCTCATCATATTTTTCAGAGAATTTATCAAGTTCTTTTTTAAGATCAGAGTCTTTATCAAGAGTTTTAGATATTGCATCTATCATTTTCTTGGTAAGTTCTCTTGTATTAACATCAGTCTTTAATTTATTAAATAATAAAGAGTGAAAAACCTCATGAGCTACTGTTCTAGCATTTGCTATTTCAGCATTGATATGTATTGTATTTGTTCCAGACTCATAAAAACCTCTTGCGTTTTTACCAGCTGCATTTATAAATGATTCTTTTGTATCATGAACCACAAACTTAACACCTGGTAAAATTTTTGCTAATGATTTTTTTGCATTCTCTATCTGTGTATTTAGTTTTTCTCTATCAATTCCTTTTGATAAATGCTTTGCTTTAAACGCTTCAAGTTTTGATTTAATAGTAGGTTTTACCTCTACTGGTTCAGTTTGTTTGGTTTCTAAAAATGAATCTCTATATTTAATAGCCTCATCATAATCTGTAAAGTTTTTCTTCTCAATAGGTAGTTTCCCTTCTGGATCGTATACCATAGCAACCACATCTGGTGTACCATGCTTCTCCTTGTTCCATCCTTCTGGGGCATATTCTTCATTAAATGGAATCCTAGATACTTCTCTAAATCCATTTCGTTCATATATCTTCATAAGGTTTGGAAGTGCAAAGTTGTCAAGTTTTGTACCACCTGCCTTTACAGCTTCTTGTATTACCTTATCTCCAGTTTTTTCTGTTGATTTTAAGTCTGCTTTAAATACACCCTTAATATCTCCATCCTTACCAACAACACCAAATCCAGCCTCTGTTTTTATTAACCTTCCTTCTTCAGCAGCTTTTTTTAGTTCAACCTCATTAATTGTGCCATCTTCATTTTGAAATGGTCTATCAACAGACCAAAAAACATCTGGAGATTCTGACTTAACTTTCTCGATACTATCGATATACTCTTTAACTAAATCATTAGATTTAACATCTGATTTAGTAGTAAATAATTCTTCTACTGCTTTTACCAATTCAGGATTACTTCCATTTGCTTTTGATTTATTGTATGCCTCTGCTATAGATTTAGGTTCATTTTGTTTCCAAGTTATTATTCCTTCATTATTAAGATCAAGTGGAGATAAAGGTATGTTCCTTTCCTCTATAGGTATACTTTCTAATGCAGTAGTTATACTATCTACATCTCTTAGTGGTTGAGATACTTCTTCTTGCGTACCTTGTTTGGTGGTGTCTTTAGGTTTAGATTCTATAGATAATTCTATAGGTTTAGATATTTGATCAGGAGTTCCTGAAGACTTAATAGAGAACTCTGCCTCTTCTTTTGTTTTATATCCTTTTGTTATTCCTTCCTTATTTGTAACATAAAATGTACCGTTCTTTTCTTCAATAACTAGAGGTGGAGGCGTTACATCTGGTATATTATTCTCATTATCAATTATTTTTGATTTGTTATTATCTAGTTCAATGTATTTCTTTTTTAAACCATCCAACTGACTCTTTTTATCTTCTACAGATAATTTACTCTCAGGACTATTAATATACTTAGCCTTCTCTCTTAGCTCTGACTTCTCAGACTCTATATCAAGTATTTCTTTTCTTTGATTAGATGTTAGTCTTTTAAATGATGCAATATTTTTATCTAAAAGAGCTATGTTTTTATCCTCGTATTCTTTTTTAGAATTTTTAAGTATATTTACATCTTCTACTGTAAGTTCTGAATTCAATATTTTTTTATCCAGCTCTTCTATCATCTTAAGATTATTTTTTATCTCAAGATTATACTTATTTGTAGAGTACTTATTTAATAAATAACCACCTAATTTTGGAGCTCCTTTAACAATTAAATCCATTGCAACTCCATCAAGATAAGCTGACACTATTCTTTTAGAAAAATCTGTTGATGGTTTACCTAAAATATTTTCATCTGTAAACATTTTAGTAGCCTCAGTTGCAGCCATAATAGCTCCCATTTTATTTACATCAGAAGCTGTTGTTTTAAGACCACCTATTGTAGACTTATAAAACGCTTTTATACCAGTATCTAATGCGGATTTAGATGCATCATTTTTCTCTATAGACTGAATAGCTCCTCGCATTCCTTTAAGCATAGAATCATATCCTCCAAGCATCATATAGTCAGTAGCACCATATAATATAGGAGCAATTATTCTTTGAGCTGTGGTATACTTAACTTCTTTTGGATTATCTATCATCTCCTGCTCCATCTCATGAGCTTTCTTACCCATAGATGAAGCAACTATAACTCCCTTACCAGCATTATATCCAGCGGCAGTAACAACTCCTTCAGCAGCTTGTGCTTCTGCACCCATACCTAGTGTTAGTGCATAAGGAATAAGTCCAGAAATAGTTTGAGCTATATATTTTCCAGTATCAAGTATAGGATTATCTGAGTTTGCAATATCATCAAGAGTTATATGTCTTGTATACTCAGAAACTTCTCTTTCAGTTTCAAGTATTGGCTGTGCCATTTCTTTAAATATACTCTTCTCACCTGGCTTAGTTCCTGTAAGAAAACCAAGTCCCATTTTATTAAGTCCGCTAGATAAAGTTTCATCAATACTTCCTACAAGATTTAATCCTCCACCAGCAAAACCAAGAAGAGTAGATCCTGAAAGATTTATAAAGTTCTCCATAGGAGAGTATGACATTCCATACATTCTAACCTTATCCTCGTTAGATTTTAAAGAGTCTCCAAGTCTATTACTTTCAGAAACAAGTTTTAAATACTCTTGTTTTATCTCATCTAATTTTTGCTGTTTATCTGAACCAGTATAGTTTTTCTGTATATCAGTATGTTTAGCATCAAGAAGTTTTATCCTAGATATAACTCCTTTTTGTTCAGCACTTAATGATTTACTTTTTTCAATGCCATTAAGTTTTAAATCAATTAGTTGTGATTGATCAAGATCACCTAAAACATCAGCAGCTCTTCTGTTTTTTTCTGCACCAATAAAATCTTCTCTTACAAGGCTAACAGCTTCATTATAAACATCTTGATCAGATAGGTCTTTATACTTGTCAAGTTTTTTAATCTCATCTACTTTATCTTTGAATACATTTCTTTCTTTTGTATCTATAAGTTCTGTAGGTAATTCATATCTACCACCTATAGCACCTTTCCATAATGGATTAACAATAGCTCCAGCTACTTGTTTAGCACCTTCTCTTATATAGTCTGTTATTTGGTTTTGATCAAACTCATCAGCCATCTGTTGATCTATTTTTGTCTGATCAACATTATCTATCTGACTCTCAATGCTTGCTGTATTTTTTTTATTTAAAGCTTTTTCAGATTCACTAATACCTAGAAGTTCTTTATTTTTTTGAGATATTAAGTTCTGAGTTTCTCTTGTTAAAGTTCCTTGAGAAGACTCAAGATCTTTTATTTGTTTTTGAACTTTAAGACGCTTATCTGTAAGATTTAAACTTTCACTTGGCTTTTTAGCAGCCACCATGTAGTCTGGTGCAGGTTTTTCCTGCATAGTTTTTTGTTGCTCAGGTGTAAATCCAGTGAACGTGCCTATCTTAGGCTCTCCATCTGAAGTAGCCGAAGCCTGTTGATTTTGCTGTTGACCTGTAGCCGAAGAAGTGGGTTGAGGTTTCGGTTGTGTATTTGATACCGACTGATCTTCTTGAGAAGTAGGCTGAGATAAATCTTTTTTTTTTTGATTAGAAGAAGATACAAGTCCACTGAACTGATTAAAATCACCTAGTGTTTTAGCTCCAAAGGAATCGTGAAATGCTTTCTGATAGTTTTTATCTGTCTTGATTAAATTTTTAAATGAGTTAAAATCTCCAAATTTATTTTGGCCTCCTAACTGACTATATAATTCTTGGATATATTTTTCGTCCATACTTTTATTTATTTACCCCAATTATTTGCGTTAAGACTAACTCCTTCACCTGAACTCTGTGTATTAGTGGTAGAAGTTTGTGATGTTCCTCTACGTTTTAATGGAGTTTTAGGATGTGATTTATTGTACATATCTATAGATTCATCTATTTTTTGTTCGTATAGTTCTTGCCAGGTTTGCAAATAACCTCCTTGACCATTATTTTTTGCAGGATCCCAAATCATACTAACAATATTATTTATAGCTCCAACATCTGGAGATTTTAATTTACTTTTATCAGATGAACTAGTTAAATCACGATTTACACCACCTGTTTTTGTAGATATTGTAGTTTTATTTACAGTTTTAATTGTTGAGTTACCACTTTTTGTTGTTGCTGGAGTTTCGATCTCTAAATCCATATTACCAGTTTTAGGATCTATAATTATAGCTTTCAAAGATTGTTTAACTCCTGTTGGATCGTAAACTACAGGGGTTTTAAGCGTAAACTTTTGTGAGTCCACAAATTTACCGCCTCTCTGCATTCCTGAACTTGGCTTAACATCATTGATAGTTACTACAACTGGTTCTTTATCTTTTTTTACATCCTTAGGCGCAAACTCCTGTTTATAGTGAGTATCCTCAACCTGAGTCTCCTTGTATCCTAGCTGAGACTTGATGACTCTCTTAATCGCAGCCTCTCCGTCTGCTATCTGATCCTTTGTTAGTTGAGGCTGTAGTACCCCGCTTGATGTCTTGACTAGCAGAATCTTTGAAGGATCGGAAGCTGCCTCCTTTGCGTCCTTAGTATATGTGTAGTTCTTGTCTGTGACAAAGTCCGTAAGCACGCTAGCCATTCGGAGTGGTGTAGATGCAACAGATTTTGATATGTCGCTAGACATCTTGTCAAACTCTGCCCTTGCCGTTGGATCCTCTACCGTCCAGATTCCCTTTCCGAGTCTGTTATCCATAATTCTAGTGAACTCCTTCATCTTTCCAGTAAACTTGCCAACCTCATCCTCGACCTTCACCTTAGGGTCAAAGAAGCTTGTCCCTCCCTTAATCCAAGAAGTTTCAAATGTATTCTTGGTATCAATCTTTCCGTCCTTACCTATAGTTGCGATGTAACCCTTACCGTCTGGCGGGTTGAAGTACATCGTCTTGTCGCTAAGGTCAGCAAGCTTACCAAGTTCTGCCTGCATGTAGTCAGAGTACTGAGATAGCTCTCCCTTCTGAGATAGCTCCTGGTACTTTAAGAAGTTGTCCTGTAGAGTCTTCATGTACGTGTTGACGTCAGAGAACGATGAGGACGTGTTCTGCTTAACTATATTGAACTGCTCACGGGTCATCTGACCAGAGGTGTACTTCTTGTACGCGTCGTTGAGTAGTGTCTTTGCCTGGTAGCTAGCCTTCGTGATGTACTCGTTCCCTGTCTGGTTCTGACCAACATTCATCTTGTTGATCTCCTCAAGTGCGGTCTGAGTATCCTTCGCCTGCTTCTCCCTTGTGGCCGCCCTAGTCGCCTCGTTGGCGTCTAGAGTTTTATTGACATTTTCAAGTATTCCATTCCAATTTACCATTGGAGCGGCTGTTACCGTCGACCTATCTACGTATCCTGAGTATTCCATATATTATATTTATCTAATTTTTCCAAACATATCTACAGTAGGTTTTTTATTATAACCTACACTCACATAAGGATTAAAAGTAGGTGTTTTAGACATAAAATTAGAACCTATATTTTCAGGAGATGATACAGAATAAGAAGGAAAATTAAATCCAGTGTTTTGATCAGCAAACATAGACCCAACTGGACTCTGACTATTCGTATCTAAAAACATTGACCCAATAGGACTCTGACTATTCGTATCTACAAGGTTAACACCTGTACCTGTAACTCCAGATATGTTTGCTCCTGTATTTGATGTTGCCATCTGTGGCTTGTACTCTCTACGTCTATTTGGATCATCAAATTTTGTAGCAAAATTAGCAACACCAGTAAATGCATTATTTAATGCACCAATCTGAGCTAACTCAGCAGCCCCTGCTGCCTTCTGTGCACCTATAGTTCTGTTCTCATATATCTTTGCGAGGTCATCTGCACCAAGCATCTTCTCCTGAGCCTGTATCTTGCTTAGCTCAAACATCTGTTGAGCCATAGCGTCTCTATTCTGTGCGTTGTAGTCTCCAGCTGCAGCCTGAACCTTACCGACACCGCCTAATAACTGTCTAGGATCTCCCTCTTGTAGGCTTGCTAGTGCTTGTGCTTGTTGAGCTGTACCCTCACGTAGTGCCCTGTCGTATGCCTCTGTAGGTACCTGCATAGCCTCAAAGAAGTTCTGCTCCTGCTGTTGAATCTGCATCTTAGTTGCAATCTCTGCTACCCTTTGTGCCTCTCTCTCATTTGCTGCCTGTTGTGATGCTTGAACCAAGCCCATCCCAGTCTGAGCAAGACTTACTGCCATACCTACAAACGGTAGTGCAGTACTTGCTGCCGATGCTCCTCCAGCCGCTGTACTAGCTGTACTTGCTGATCCAGCTGTTGTTGTTGCTGCTGTTCCACTCATAGCTATATTTTTTTTATGTATTCGTTAATTCCTTCTGCACTAATAACGTAGTCAGACCTCTCGTACAGTCTCTTCAGGACTGGTGTACCGCTGACGGTCATCGCTATTCTAGCACCAAGATTCTTCATGTGTAACTCAACCATGTCCAGTAGATACTCTAAGGCACCATCCCTCTGTAACTTAGTGCTTCTCTTGTTTCCTGTAACAAAACCAATCCAACATAGGTCACAATCTTTTAAGTCAAAGTAAACAGGTATAGCGTATAGATCCACACCATCGTTACTAACTACAAATATTCGTTCTGGTAGTGATGTGATTGCAACTACTGGAAACTTCCAGTCTGCCCACCACTCGCAGAGCGTATCGTAGAACGTATCCTTACTCTCTAGCCTGTAACTAAACATTGGATTAAATTTCTACAAAGATAAGAAAATTTATGGATAACTTTTAAATATAGATGAAGATATCGAGAATATCTCTGTCCTTGCCTGAGAGTCGTTAGTTATCTCAAACTGCATGTAGTATCCACTCGCACCATAAGACTCGGCTATGCTGTTCTTTATGTAGAGCATGAAGTCGTTAGCAGACGGTACAGACCCTCCAGCAACTGTTGTGTCTACCGTTATTGTGTTGCCTGTAGTGCCAATTATATCTCCAACCTTTACAACGGTACCAGCGTTATTCTTGTACATAGTGTCTCCTACGCTTATTATGGTCCCTATGTTAAACGTGAACGTAAGAACAACAGCCGAAGGGGTTGTTGAGTTTACAGATGAAACAGTGCCTAATCCCTGCACAGATCTCATCCTTAGGTCGTCACTTGATATAGTTGGACTACCTATGTCGTTACGTCTTATATAAGCAAACCAGTTACCCTCCTTAAGCTCGAACCAGTCCTTGTCTATAAATCCGCTTCCAAGGTCTGTGACAACACTGCACGACCAAGAGTTATCGCCATCTATAGATATGGTCTTGAAGTTCTTAACTATAGACACATCTGGATTGAACACGCTCGTTATAGATGCAGGATAGGACATACCATAGAACGTATTCCTATCTTCATTTGAGTTGTGTCTGTACAGCTCTCCATTCTTAAACGTATAGAAGTAGCTATTCATACCGACCATCATCTCTGGGATGAAGGAGTAGAACGATACCCAGCCAGCAACATTTTCACTGTATGTAAGTGTCTTTTCCATCTATTAGTCTAGGGATATAACCTCAACATGAACCTTCAAGTTTTGAGGACTACCTGCAGTCTCTAACTGAATGTAGTAGAACTGAGTTGTGCTTATTTTTTGAAACATAGGACACGCAACCTGACCATCCTGATCTGAAACACCCAAGCTCTCAACGTAAAACCTAACGTAGTAGTTTAATGTTGGCATCGGTGTTGTTAGTGTTACCAATACTCTTTTGTTGGTTGCTCCTACAGCTGTATCTATATCTCCACTAACAGTCAAGCTTACTCCATCCGCTATAGGAAGATTAATGCCAGACATAAAACCAACGTAGTTGTTCTGCGTCTGTCCATAGTCTAATAATGCGGTCTCTACCTCTCTATGCTTAACGGCTGTTATGTTTGATGCGCTTGCAAGGTTTGTGTCTATCAGTGTTAATACCTGTGAGTAATTCATTTTCTTATGTTTTAATTTGTTGTTGTTGAATAATCTGCTGCTGAGTAGTCTTCTGACGAGTATTCAGGCTTTCTATAGTCCCAAACCAAGTACAGGTAGTACGGAGCTGATCCCTTATTGTATGTAAAACTAGCACCATATGTAGATCCGACTATAGGAGTGGCGACAGTTAATAACGGAATAAGAGTTGCTAAATCTACCTCATCATAGTCTACGTTTGAATATAAGTACCTGAACGAGTTGTCTTCCTCTACAAAGTCATACGTGTCTCCAGCCTCTTTGATTGAGTACATAGACACCAAACTTGTGTCAGCAGGTATAGTACCGCTAGACATTAGACCTGTCCTCTCTGCAAACAAAGAGACTCCAGACTCATTAAATGTAACTGGATCAATACTATAAGAGCTGGTATAGGATCCAAGTGTCCACCTGTAGTTGTTATGTATTGTCTTACCTTCATCATCAGCTGAGTTAAGAACTATTCTCTTAACGGTTAGCGTGTATGTCTCAGGACAGTTTATTGTTATGGTGTACGACGCATTGTTAGGGACTATTGTAACTGTTGCTGTGTTTGGAATCACATCTGTCTTATAGAATGATAGATTTCCTGATCCATCGACAAGGTCATTGATAACATCTACACCGTCGTAGTTTATAATTATAGTTCCATCTCCAACAGCAAATTCGTAATCTATACTTACAACACCTACAATATCTGTAAGCTCTAGCTCAAATGAGTACTGAGTATTTGATTCCTGAATTGATATTGTTGTTCCACAAGAGTAAGAGTCTATCTCTCTAGGTAGTTCGTTATCGTTAAACGACAGAACGTACTCACTCATGTACGGATCGTACCCACCAATCTTTTGATTGTATAACGTATTCTTAAATGAGTCCCTGAACCAAGACTTAAGACCAAGGCCAGATATAACAGACACCTGATCGGAGCTTGCTCCTTCTCCCTTTAAGTTTATAACTGCCGATCTCTTCGTGTCTGTAAAGAACACGTCATTTCCGTATACAGAAAAACTCTCAGGGTTGTGGCTAATACCAAACTCCTCTGTCCTTGATATTTGTGTTCCCAATACCTCTGGTATGGATGTGATTGCACCACCCCCTGCCGCGTCAGAAAGTAGGTTCTTACCAGCTAGTACATAAGATATCTTGTCCTCCTGTAGCGTAAGAATATCTGTACGTCTGGCGTGCATCTTGTTTATAGGACCGAAAGAATTTTCTAGGGTCTTAAAGTTAGCAAGCGCAAGATTAAACTCGTTGAGCTTGTTTATATTTGTCTCTGCGTTATACACACCACTATAGGTTATGTCTCCATACCTGTGAGCCTCCTTGTAGTCCTCCTGAGATACAGCAGTAACCCTTGACCCCAAATAGAACGGCATCCCTAGCAAGTTATCTCCAACCTTATAAGACTCCGCTCCATTTCCAAACGCAAAGCAGTTGAAGAAGTTTAGGCTTACAATAGCTGGTGTAGAGTCTGTCTGATATGTACCGTCGCTACTCTCGTGAAATCTATCGACAATGTTAAGAGACTTACTACCCTCATAGAACGTCTCTCCATTAGAGTCTAAACCCTCTGTCTCAAATATAATATTTCCAGGTGCTATTGTGATATCAATATGACCATCCTTATGATTACTAGTAGTATCTGTCCCTGGTATATAACTCCACCAAATTAGACCCATCTGACCGTTAGTTGTGTTGTACTGAAACTCAAACGTATTTGCAAAACGCAAACCAATTTCTGGCTCACAAGCAGGCAGTGGAAAAGTAAAATCTGTAACGTCTATAAGGCTTGGGTTAAGGCATAGATTTATATTTGACGTTGGGTCTTCAAACGTAATGTTCTCACCCCTAACAAAGTCGTACATATTATTATAGTCTCTATTCGCTATGTATGTATTTTCAAATGTATACTCATATGTAGCACCACTTCCAGCTCCATACCTAATGTTATGATATCTAAACTGTACTCTACTTCCAGATGGAATAGCTATCGGTCTATACTGTAATGCACCAGGTTCGGCTGGATATTCAGGATTTTCTTCCCATAGATCTGTCTTTATTACTTGAGTAATAGGAAGGGGTAAAAATCTTTTAGCTTCACTATGTATAAATGAAACATCAACGCTTGATGCAGAGAAATTTGATGCCCTAATCTGCATATATGTTCCAGGTAGTTGCTGTACTGTTGTAGTTGCAGGTCCAGATAAAAAATTCTCAATCTGTACCTTTACATCAAGAATTTTTACACGTATAAGATTAGTAAGAGGTCCATTTGAGTCTGCCTTAACAATTAAAAAGTCTCCAACTTGAGCCTTACTTATGTCGTTACCCTCAAGCTTAAACCACGTAGTAACACTTGAGTCGTCTGTATAGTATATGTTTGAGTATATAACCTCGTAGTCTGTCTTTGATGGCTTTATTACGAACTTATAGAACTTTGCCCATGAAGGAGCAAGTGTGCCAGCTGGTATTGTAACATCTATAAAATTCCTTGTGTCAGATGAGTTAGCTGGAAAGAATACAGTATTATTGTTAGCTACAAGTGCAGTAGAACTCCTTAGGTACTTGTCCATATAGACTATAGCTACCTCGTAGTCTCTATTGCTATGTAGACTATTATATGAACTAAGCTTACTGTATGTAGCAAATGATCCATTATCCTTAAAGTACTCATACGCAAAATTTGTTGGAGTTGCATCTTCAGAATACTTTGCAGCTAATAACTGTATATAAAAACAATTAATATCAACTCCAGTTCCTGATGTTATTTTAAATCCTTGATCTATAGCATCTATACCAGTCCCCACCTTAGACCAATCATCTTTTGGATCTATAAAGCAGTTGAAGTCATCTGTAAGAGATAGACCTAATCCACAACTTATAATTGGACTCTGATGAGTTGTTATTGCATTTATAAAATCTATAGATGTAACAAGGTCATTAACACTCGTATAGTCTCTTGGAAAAACAAATGAAACACCTCCATCAAAAAAATTTAATGGTGCACCATCTGGATATAATGCATCTCCAGAAAAATCAGCGTGATCAATAAATATAGATAATAGTATCTTAGCACCCTTAATTAATTCACATTCAGTTAGGTCAAATTTTATTTTAGATGTATCAATTGTAATTGGAGTTGAACCTATATTATACTCACTTGAGTACAGTGCAGTTGGTATATTTCTAAATCCAATGTCTTCAGATACCTTTGTTAGGTTGTAATCTATAGTTGTGTCGATATCATAACCATCCACATAGTTACCGTAAAATATTCGGTTACCCATAGTTGTCTGAGTCTTAGCTAGTCTTGGAACATTATCAAACAACCTTAGAAGCTCACTCTGAGTAAGTGCGGTGTATATCTTTTGGTTTGTAAAGTTTATAGTCTCTGTGTCGTTATCTAACCACCCTTGGTCGTTCTTATTGTACTTGTCTATCACGTTGACAATATTTGAGTCTGACAACTTAAAGCACAGGTCTACACCGACAACATTACTTGATCCAGTGTTAAAAATAACGTCAACACTATTGAACGTATTAAACATTCCTCTATTCTCAAACGTCTCGTAGTTTATAGCAAAAGCTCCTGGTGTAAACGCGACATCACTGAACTGTGACAGCGCGCTGTACTCTCCATCTCTGTACTTGTATCTATATGAGAATGATATAAACTTGTCATCCATAAAGTTTTCCCCACCAGTCATCTCAGTCATAACAAGTGTCGGAGAGTTTAACGGAGGAGATAGTATAACATTTATGTCGTCCTCTGTAATCTGATCTATACCAGCAATAGGATTTGCATAGTTTGATCTTATGTTTATTTTTCTTGGAGGGTTGTAGTTGTCCGTCCAAAATAGCAGGTCATCTATAAGGTTGACTCCATTTATAAGATAAGTTTGGTCAAAGTTAAGGACAGAGGTAGATATCACGTGGTATATAAGTACGCTGTGATTTGTGTTGAACGACAGAACAAGATCCACATTTGCTGGGTCGCAAACAAACCAGTATATAGTCTCAGTACCTCCGTCCTCGTACACACCGATGCACTTAGCCTCAGTAGAAAGAGGCAGTCCGTTATAAGAGAGAGTTGTTAGTTTTATGTTTCCCTTCGTGTTCTCTACCGCACCGACACTGTTGTTCTCGGTGGATCCCATCCTAATGTTTAGCGCATCGACGTACTGACCAGACGGGATAACTCTCTCGTCGTAGTCCTTGTTCATCTTCCCAGCTATAAAGTTTTGACTAGCAGTGTTTGCCATACTATTTAATCCATTTATCTCGACCCCTCATGTTCATCAAGAGTCTCCCTGGGTGAATATTACTCAATCTTATCTTTGCGTTTCTTAGAAGGGCTGTCTTGTCCTTCTTGGCTCTCTGTACAACGTACTCCTGAATATTAACCTTCCCGTTTAGTATCGCGTACTTGATGTATGCGTACATGAACTCCTCTATTAGTTTGTTCACCGTGATCAGAGAGTCGTCTCCGTTCTCCATACCATCAGATATGTACTCAAGTATGCAAAGCTCGTTAGCCATACCAGAGTTAAAGTTTATCACCCCAGATCTCTTATCTATTCTATAGGTAGGGTTTGTGTTTGCTGTCTCTGTGTTTAGACCAAACCTTGCACCAACATTGTACTCGAAGTACCAGGTGTCGTTGTAGCTGTACCCCTCAGATCCACTGAACGGCCCACTACCAAGGTACATAGTCTTCTGCTTGTCTGTTATCCTGTCATAATCAATGATAGAGGTCCCCTCAAGTACATTTCCATCCTCATCAAATAGTACACGACAGCTATTGTCTTGAAGGTAACTGTTACTATAATTAGTCTGAATATTTTCTGTAAGCGGTCTAAGAACTCCATCCTTGTACAAAGAGATTCTGACATAGTTAACGTAGTTGTTTGGTAGAACAAATTTTAAGTCGTCGCATATACTGAACTCAAGAACCTTAATCTCCTTAAGCGCGTCGTAGTTTATCTCCTGAACGGCTCTCTTTGCGTGAAAAAGAACGTCATACACGTTAACATTATTTATAAGCTTGTCGTTCCCGACGTACATCAACATAAAGTTGTTTACTATGTCCTGTAGTGAGACGTATTGGTACGATCCCCAGTTCTCTGACTCGTTAGTCGCTCCTGAGTTCTCGTAGTACTGGTATCCTGTTAAGTATGCCATTATCCTTCTTGTTGTTTATTTTTCATCTCCTCTTGGTTCCCGAATGTGTATAGGTCACCCTCTCTTATAGACATACCTGCGTACTGTAGTATCTTAGCCACCAAAAGCGGCTCATCCGTGGCAGGAAGCTCGAAGTCTTGGTAGTCATTTGCGTTCTGATAAAACACAGGCTCACCTCCAGACAAAGACATATACGTCCACTTTGGATCCAAAGGGACCCTGATGTACTGAGCCTTAATGTTTGCTATGATTGAGCTTGGGTACACGGTTATGTTATCCCCCTCAAGTGTGTATGACGGGTAGAGTATAGACGGTGATGTCAGGTTAGATGCTAAAAGATTCAACACCTTGCTCTGAGATACTCTATCTACCTCCTTTGTGTTGTTGTATCGTATCGTATTTAAGTAGTAATAGTCGCTAGGAAGGACAAACTCACCTGAACTATAAGTTAGTGCCACCGTATCAGAGAACGTCTCTATAACCTCCTCTATATTCTTTACAATATTTGCGTAAGAACTATTTGACGTCCTGTTGTTCTGTCTAATGATCCAGTTGTTGTACTGGTAGAAGTAGTCCTCAAAAATATCTAACTGAGCCTGCTTCGCGTACAAGTTGAAGTCTTCGGGCGTGATATACCCAAAGTTATTCTTGTTGGCCACAGACATCACGGTAGATTTTACCGAATTTATCATGCTTAAAAACTTTTTACAAAGATAATAAAAAAAAGCACTCCGTTCAGAAGTGCTTCTTGTTCACGTTTTCGTGAACGCTCAAATAAAATGAACGCTGTTACAACTTATTCTCTAACAGTCGGAGTACCTCGATACCCTCGTCTGTCTGTAGGTAAGATGCCAATATGTAGTTACTGTCCTCTCCGTAAGGAACGGTCAATAATTTTTTCTTATTTTGTGGAAGATTAAAGTAGATATCTCTACCCTTATTCTTCAACCTCAATAAATCATTCTCGAAAAACTTAGCGCAGGTGTTCTGCAACTGTAGCATAGGATCATTCAACATCTCTAGGAACGTGATAGGATTCTTCTTGGCGTAAACCAAGACGTCTCTCTTAAGTTCAGATGTAGACATCTTCTCGATCTTAGATCCAAGCAACACCCTGGCCACAGACTCAAGCATGTCTAAGCTTAAATCTCTTGCTGTAACCTGTGCATCTAACTCGCTTGATAGTCTATCAACCTCAGACGTTGCGTCTTTTTCAATGTTTACCTCCTCGAAAACATTCCCATTATCTGGGTGTAACGAT
>TARA_R110000868_G_scaffold106759_1_pt1 | contig 20420 bp, 21 predicted proteins | sample TARA_R110000868 | Tara Oceans TARA_R110000868 (sample SAMEA4397489) | marine metagenome | biome: Polar Biome; feature: [SRF] surface water layer (ENVO:00010504); material: water (ENVO:00002006), including particulate matter (ENVO:01000060) such as... | depth 5 m | reverse complement strand
TACGGCTGTGAAAAATACCTTGAGTATGCAGAACGTGCATATGGACTCGAGTGGGCAAGTTTCCGCCAAACAAATGCGTACGGTCGTAAAGACAACGATTTCTTTGTTACAGAGCAAATTATTGCACAAATGCTTAAAGGCGATGTTTGTAACTTAGGATATGGCGACCCTTATAGAAACTTTATTTACATTGATGATTTGTTAGATGCATGGATGGCAGTTATTGAAAACAAAGATGCATGTCGCGGCAATATTTTTACTATTGGTCCAGACGAGCCTCGTAAGATCAAAGACTGTGCAAACTATATTGCAGAACAACTAGAGTGGAATGGTACTATCAATTGGGATACCAAAGATCCTCGACATGGAGAAATTTGGTGGCTTAATAGTAATCATAACTTGCTTACTGAAAAAACTGGATGGTCTCCTAAAGTATCTTATGAAGACGGCATAGCAAGGACAATTGCACATTGGAAAACAGTAATCAAATAGTATATACAAATTGGGATCCATGCAACGACATTGGTATGCTTGGATTGACACGAATGCCATTCAATCAGTGGATAAAATCTCAAGATGGTATTTATTTATATGCTATTGATTACCGTTATAGATTTAATGTAAAAGAATTAGACTTTGCAAAACTATACAGTAATGTTCATATATTACTAGATGATACATTAGAAGGATTTAGCTATAGCAGTTTTAAAAAAGTACAACTTCTTGTACTAGAACACAAGCTACAAAATAAAGTAGTTTATGCTACTGGCCATTTAGATGGCGAACTTGAATATAAAACTTGGTTGCGCGGTACTCCGCCAAACTTTAATGTTTATACAATGAACAGTTGGTATTGGAGATATCGCGATTGGCTTGTAGATTGCGGCAATGATGTTACAATTGACAAAACGATCTGGTACTGCTGTTTACAAAATAGACCGCGAGCTCACCGACAAGTTACAACAGTTTATTTAGACTATTTAAATTTATTAGATCATGGCATTGTTTCTGCTAATATAAATGATGTTGTTCCTGGGCGGCCAGAATTATTTTCACATTGGCCTAGTTTAAAATCTCAAGCATTACTTACTCAAACCAAAATGCCATTGTGTGTTGATATTCCAGGAACATCTGATAAATGCACACCCAATGATTTAAATCCGCAAATATATAATACTACACTTATAAATCTTGTAAGTGAAACATTTTATATGGAAAAGGGTAATAATATTATAAGTGAAATGTTTCTTACAGAAAAAACATACAAGGCATTTGCAGCATATCAAATACCAATTATTATAGGACCTAAGGGCACAGTTGAGCGCTTGCGAAGTTATGGATTTGATATGTTCGATGATATAATTGATCACAGCTACGACCACGAGAATGGCGACATTCGTTTATTTTTAGCCATTGACAACTTAAAACGCATAGTGTATAATAGTAGTATTGAAGAACTTAATCAATCTACAAAGAATCGTAGAATAAAAAATAAACAATTATATATCAACGGAATTGATATTGATAACCCGGTAGTAAATTACATATGTATGTAGACTTAGAAGATGTAGCATTTTGGATGGACGCTGTTCGTAACAGTGAAAATCCTTATGGAGTATTAGAAAGTTTTTGGAAAGGACAGCTTAAAAGTAAAGTATGGCTTATTGAAAATTTAAAACAATGTGTTAACTTTGATCATCCAAATCATATTGTAATTCACGGCGGCTGGAATGGCGTATTAGCAAGTTTACTTTTTAATACAAAAATTAATATTAAGCATATTACAAATATTGACATTGATAGTGAAACTCAAGATCCTGCAAGTGACATTTGCAAACGTCAAGAAATAGAACATCGTTTTTTACAAGTTATTCAAGATATGGAACACTACATTTATAGTAACACTCCGGACATTGTAATCAACACAAGTACAGAACATATTACACAAGACAAATACGATCGCTGGTTTAAAAATATTCCTAAAGATAGTTTAATTGTATTGCAAAGCAACAACTATTATGATTTGCCAGAACATGTTAGATGTTTTAACACTGTAGAAGATTTTGCAGCAAGTAGTGGATTAGGATATATACTAGTGCAAGATACGCTAGAGTTACCAATGTACAATCGTTTCTTGTTGATTGGACGCAAATGACAGTTAAAAATTATATAGACTTATTTCAACAATCAGTAAACACTACTGCAACTCCTACCTTTTGTGTACTGCCGTGGATACACATGGCTACTCGTCCTAATGGAGATATGCGAGTGTGTTGCAGTGCCAATGCCAGCGGCGCAGGTGTTGATCACACTGTAGGCATTGTCAAGGACGATGCAGGAGATCCAATTAATTTTAATAGCACTACTCCTATGGAAGCATGGAATAGTGAATATATGCGTAACATCAGACGTACAATGAAAGACGGCGCAATTCCTGCAAGTTGTACAAAATGTTTTGCAGAAGAACAAAAAGGTGTTGTTAGTAAGCGTATGTGGGAAACTAGTACGTGGATGGATCGCGGAATAGATCCTGCAGATCTATTAAATGATACGCACATTGATGGACGTTATAAAGATGAACTGCAATATCTAGATTTGCGTTTAGGACATACTTGTAATATTAAGTGTGTTATGTGTAGCCCGCATGATAGTAGCAAATGGGTTGCCGATTGGAAAGTGCTTGAGCCACAGTTAAATGATCCAGAAGTTAAACGCCAAATGCAATGGGACAAATCAGCATTTAATAACAAGTGGCACGAAACAGAAATATTTTGGAATGACTTGTACAAACAAATTCCTAATTTGCGTGAAGTTTATTTTGCAGGCGGCGAGCCATTAATGATCCCTGCACATAAAAAGTTTATTGAAGAAATTATCCGTCAGGGGTATAACAAAAAGATTAGATTGCGCTACAACACAAATGGTATTTTAGTTGATGAAGAATTAATTGAATTATGGAAACATTTCGATCTTGTTAAAGTAGGTGTTAGTATGGACGCAGCTGGATCGCGAAATAACTATATACGTTATCCTACTGACTGGGATACTGTAGAACGCAACTTGCACATGCTTGATAATACTCCGGACAACATTCAGCCAAGTATTGCAACGGCAATTCAAATTTTTAATATTAAACATCTGCCTGATTTTGTTCATTGGAAACATTCAAGTCAGTTTAGAAAAGTAAATACCGAAGTTATTAAAGGGGTAGCAGCAGGCGGCGGCTTAATTAATATGCACCTATTGTATATTCCAACATTTATGAGTATTCAAATACTTCCAAAAGAAGACAAAGAAGAAATTAGAGAATTGTTTGGAAGATTTAAAGATTACCTTTATAACAACTACACACAAGATACAGTTTTTTGGAAAGAAAATCCATATGGATGGAGACGTTGGGAAGCTATCTTAAATCATATGGATTCTCAAGACAACAGCCATTTACTTCCTGGTTTCAAAGAATATGTCAGCAAACTTGATGCAATTAGAGGCATAAGTGCTAAAACGGTTTTTCCTGAGTTGGCACACTTGTTATAATGTATAGTATTAAAAACAACGATGATAGTTTTTTAATTGAACTAGAGCTTGGAAACATATGCAACTTTAAGTGCAGTTATTGTTTTCCAGGCAGCAATACCGGCGACCGTATGTGGCCTGATGTTAACAAACTTGAAAGAGGAATGTTACATTTACTTAAACAGCATAATCGTAAAACACGGTTATACTTAATTGGAGGCGAGCCTACACTATGGAAAGACTTGCCGCAGTTTTGTAATAATCTAAAAATGGCACACGATGTTATAATTAATATTAGTACAAATGCAAGTCAAAGTTTACGTTGGTGGAAACAACATGCACATTGCTTTGACATAGTTAATATAAGTTTGCATCACGAGTATAGTAAAATACAGCACACTATTAATGTAGCTGATATTTTATATGAAAAAAACATTGAAGTAAATATCGATGTTTTGATTGATCCTAACGATGTTCAGCGATGTATGGACATTGTTGAACGTGTAAAACAAAGCAAACATAAATTTCCAATTATTGCCAAAACTGTTATTATTGCAGGCGCTCACAACTATTCTGATGATGAAGTACTAGAATATTTAGAACAACCAATAAAACGCATGCCAGATATGGATTGGTATAACAGCGTTTGTCGCAAACCTCGAACACACATTACAATTGACAACAACATTGATATTAACAATGATAACTATTTTTTAATAAACAATTTAAATCATTTCAAAGGATGGATGTGCAATTTAGGTGTTGATACAATTAAGATACGCAACGATGGCACTATTAATGGAAACTGCGGCACAGAATTAAATCGCAACATTTATAATTTACAAGACTTTAAAATTACCCCTATAAAATGTAATCAAGATGTTTGTCCATGCAGCGGCGAATCTTGTACAACTAAATGGAAAGCCAATGCCTGATTTTAACACACTTATCCCCAAGGATCCTTTAGTATTTCAAGTTGCTTGGGAAAGTACATTAAAGTGCAATCTTGATTGTAGTTATTGTGGCGACGGGCATGACAATAAATCTAGTCATCCATTACTAAGCAATTGTCTTGATACAGTTGATTTTATTTTTAAATATTTAGATATTAAAATGAAACAGCGTCCATTGCATATGCAACAATCTAATTTAAACGTTCAGGGCGGTGAAAGTTTATTTCATCCCAAGATTATTGATATACTTAGATACATTAATAAAAAGAAAGCCGATGTAGATTGGCATTTGGGAACTGCAACAATTACTAACGCAGTAGTTGGTGCAAACTTATGGAAACGTTTGGCTCAATATTTAGATTATTATACTATAAGTTATCATCCTGAAAGCACAACTAAACAACAACAATTAGTAAAAGATAATATTTTATTTTTAAAAAGCATCAACAAAACGTTCCATGTTAGTATTATGATGCATCCTAAACATTGGGATAACTGTGTTAGCATGGTAGATTGGTGTAAGGAAAACAACATAGAATGCAATGCAAGACAAATAGATCATCATTGGCTTGATATGCGTTTTAACTATAACAAAGAACAAACAACTTATCTAACAGGAAAAGAGATTACAGCCAAAGATAAACTAATGTATGCATTGTCTAAAGGATTAAATTTAAGCAGTACTGGACGAGCTTGCTGCGGCGGTAACACACTATGCGCCGGCGGCTGCGAAACTAATTATGTTCAAGATAATAAATTCAAAGGCTGGCATTGTAGTGTTGCTGATTACTTTTTGTATATCAGACAAACAACAGGCGAAGTATTTACTAACAAAGATTGCAGAATGAATTACGATGGCAATGTTGGTCCTATTGGAAACTTAAAAGATCCCAAAACTATATTTTCAAAAATGCACAACAATGGCGTAGTATGTAAAAAAAGTAGTTGTTGGTGCGGACTTTGCGCACCCAAAGCTGCAACTAAAGAGTTGTTTATAAATGCCACGAAGGAAGATTTAAATCATTCCATTGAGTGATTTTTAAATCAGCTACTAATCCTGTTTCGCTTTTCCAAGTAGTAAATCCTTCAGCAGCACGTTTATCAAATATTACAGTAGCCAACGGCATAGTTTCTTGCAGTAACAATACTAATGTATTTTCTTGCTGTATCCTATATTTTAACGGCAACAAAGCTGCACTTCCTTCGTATGCAAAAATATTACTTAAATCAATCACCGTTCCTTTAGGATTGTGTGTTGGTATAATGTTTATTAAACTTTGAGGATTATGTATAGGATCGATGCAATGACCTCCGCCAACTTCTTCTAATGCTTTTTTATTATAATCGTAATATATTATTTCTGCTGGGTATCCGTATAGACGTTTAGCAGCAGCATCTTTGTTTGCAATAGTAACTAATATTTGTACAGGCGTATTATAAGTTCTTGGATATTTCTCAGCATTGCCTGTTGCTTTTGTATGAACGTGTGTTGTTAAACAATAATTGTATTTTTGATAGGCGTATGTATTTGTATTACCTTCCCGATACAGGTAATTTTTATGTTCACGACAGTTGTCAGAATAGCAACTAATGTCGGCATCTATTTCAAGGAATTTACTTATTAAATTCCAGCCGTGAATTCTATGTTTGTATTTTTGTTTATCAATGCCGTTGTTAATCCAAAACGGCAAATACTCATCATGTACACTATTGTTACTACGAAATGGAATTGTTTGCATGTGTGTTGCAAATGGCTGATCCGCACCAACATCTGGCATGCCCAATTGTTTGTATGTTTTTAAATTAATACTATAACATTGATAATGCAATCCGTAATACGCATCACCACCGTCTAATATATGACCTATGATGCCATTAAACTGATCGGGATGATTATCAAAAAATTGACTGCCGTTTATAAATTCAGTAGCAGCACTAATAACAATTGCATACTGATATTTGCCCGCGGCATATCTAAGCAATGTATTTTCGTCTTTGCCGACTACAACATCGTAATTGATTCCAGTTAAATTAGTAATTGTGTAGTCAGCACGATTTTTAACTAGCTCTTTAGTCCAGCTATCATAAAAACTCAAATCATCAATTATGCACACGCATGTTTTTTTACTTTTAAATTTAGCTTTGTAAATTTGCATGTTGTTTCCTATAACTTCTTACCAGCATTTCGCAGAATTCTTTTTTACGATTGCCCAAGTAGCAGTGCGCAATAATGTGTATTCGATCCTGGTTACTCCAATTAACAACACTGTGGTCGTTGAATATATTAACCATAAACATTTTGCCATTACTAAAAGGAACACACCCTTGATCCTTTAGTGTCATTTTACATTCGTTAGGATGATTGATTGCAATGTTTATAGGCAACGGTGCATCTAAAATATTATCAAGATTAATTACTGGGGAATAATCGTTGTGTTGACTAATCCAGCCCTTTTGTTCAAGTTTCATAAATCGTATTCTTGCATAACGTTCACTAGGAAACGCATTTTCAAAAAAGTTTTTAATAGCAGTTGTTGATTGACCTAGTGTTGTCCAGTTGTATTTGGGCTCGCTATCATAGCCGTATGTTTGCCATACATTAGTTTTGTCTGTATCAATTCCGTGTAACGCACAAGACTTCCATCCAAAATGTGTGCCTTCGCCTGACATTACATCTCTGTGTGCTACATAATAATCATCTGCAAGTTTTGCTTCATCTTGCCATGCAGCAACATTAAAAAATAAATCTAAATCGATCCAATTGTATCCATTGCCTTGTAAAATCCATTTTGCTAATTCTTCATCAGTTCCTTGTGGAAGTTCTTTAAGTTTAACAGGAGTATCTTTGTGTTTGCTATAAAATTCTAATGCATCATTCATATGGTATTTATATCATTAACTGCGCACATAAATAAAAGTATGATACAGTATAAAACGTTAACACATGTCCATATTGAAATTACAAATAGATGTCAGGCAAGTTGTCCTATGTGTAGTCGAAATTTTCATGGAGGAATGCCAAACCCTTTGTTAAGCAACGGAGAATGGAGTGTTGGCGACTTTAAAAATATATTTACACCACAACTTTTAAAACAACTAACAAAAATTACCTTCTGCGGAAACTTTGGCGATCCTTTGATCAATCCAGATTTTGAAAAGATGCTTGAGTATATAAAAGATTATGATTTGTATTTAGACATCCATACAAACGGAAGTTTTTATAATGCAATATGGTGGAAACATCTAAGTAAAAAACTTACAAAGCAGCACAAGATTGTTTTTGCACTTGATGGATTATCAGACACTCATTCAAGATATCGTATAGGTACTGATTTTAATAAAATTATAACCAATGCAAAAAGTTTTATTCATGCCGGCGGCACAGCAGAGTGGAGTTTTATAAAATTTAAACACAATGCACACCAGGTCACTGCTGCAAATGCACTAGCTGACGCACATGGGTTTAAGTATTTTACTGTAAAAAATAGTAGTCGGTTTGCATTTGAAGATTCATTTGATGTGTACGACAAAAATAGCAATGTCGTTGATAAACTTGAACCAGTGTCTACGCAATCAGCAATGGATATAAGCAATGTACAAAAGCTAGTTGATGCAAGTGAAATTAGTTGTTATGCAGCAGCACAGCACGAAGTATACATTGATGCACATTTGAATTTATTTCCGTGTTGTTTCTTAGCAAGTGTACCTTATAATTTTCACAACGACAGTGATATATTATATGATGCAAAAAATACAATAAAAGAACAACATTTAGATTTGGTTTTTAAATTAGGAAATACAAATTTAAAATTATTTACAGTTGAACAAATAATAAACAGAGAAAGTTATCAAACAGTTTGGAATGACTATTGGACAACTAAAAAGTTATATACTTGTGCAAGAACTTGCGGCAACATTGCTATGACTCCGATGCAACAATACTCTTAAACACACCGAAGTCTTTTGCTTTAGGAACACACATTCCGCATCCGCAGCGTTGATTTGGACACACAATTGTATTATCTAAATTTTCGTATGCATAATTTAATATACTATCGGTATTACTTAATTTTCCAATAGGGCCTCTGCCACTAAACTTAGCTTGACACGTTTGGTGGTGATACACATTGCCCGTGTGCTGGTCGATGTGCATGAAGTATTTGTTTACGCTACAATGCCACCCTTTAAAATTTGTATTCACTGCTTGAACATTTTGCCAACATCCGTTACAGCTTCCTTGAATACTACGTGCTCCGCAACAACCGCGAGGTAGTGTATGCCCATTTGCAATTTTTTCAATGATACTTATTGGTAATCCTTTTTCTTTTAAATACCATTCCTGTTGTTCTTGTGTATACGGATGACTTGTTCTACGCTGACTACCATCTGTATCAGCGAACCAATCTGTAATTCCTACATTGCCATCGCCTATAATAGTAGGTATACTTTTAATACCAATACTTTTAAAATGATTGTGTACCTCAACACATTCTTTCCAATAATCTGTGTGCATCATAACATTAACAGTAGACCAGATGCCAGTTGAATGTACAAGTTCTGCATTTTTAATAGTTTTTTCTTTTAGCATCGGTGCAGCTTCTGCATGATAGCTCAGTGTAACACCTACAAAGTTATCTTTAATAAAATCAATATGCTTTTCAGGCCATGTACCGTTGCTTGTAAGACCTAACGTAAAATTACTATTGTTTTTAATATATGTAATCAAATCCCAGAATCTAGGATTTACAGTTGGTTCGCCACCAGTAAATGCAATATTTGCATTTGATTGATTGTAAATTGCAGTATAATCTTTTATAAAGTTAAAAGTATCTATTAAATTATCCCATCCAGTTGGCGGGCTATACGTATCGTGTCGTGTACTTTCGCAATACGTACAATCAAAGTTACATCTACGTCCAATATCCCATGTAACCATCATAGGCTCCGGGTTTTTTAATTTGATTGCATCTACTTCCATTTTGTTATATTCACATCTGCTGCACAGGTACAAAACTTTCTTGTACAATCAATTTCTTCAGTCGGTTGTATAAATGTACCTGTATAAATGTTGCCCAAACTTCCACCTACTCTGCAAGTAGCACGATGTACTTCACCGTCCCAGTTGATCATTAAACTCTCAATTCCTGCTCTGCATTTCCATCCTTCAAACTGATTACGATGTCCTTTAATGATATCGTTGGTGTGTGCTAGTTCAGTTTTATCTATAAGCGTGTTTGCTTTGGCACTAGCAGTTATGTTTAGTAACCATGTAAGATTTTTAGGATCATATCTTAAATCGTCAAACCAATCGTGTTTTTCAGTCCAGCGTATTCTTCTAACTGCAAACGGTACAGAGTATTCGTTAAGAGTTTGTGCAGCAAGTTTTACTTTATCCATATGATCGTGATGCGCCATTAAATTTACCATGTATGGCATGTTTTTTTCGTATTCTGCATAACCTATGATAGTTTTTAATCTATCTGTCCATGCAGTATCTTCAAAGTGCAAACTAAACACCAAATGATCTATTGGAAGTCTATAATAAAAATCGTCTCGACGTGTTGCATTAGTTGTAACATTAATCCATTTTATTTTAGAACGCATATATTCGAGTAGTTTTTCAATATACGGATGCACACACGGCTCGCCACCCGTAAGACTAACTCTTACATTGGGAATAGTTGCAATTTTATCAACTGTATCTATTAGTAGTTGAATGTTTTGATGAGGACTAGTCATATCGTGTATTTCACTAGGGCAATAAGTACAATCTAAGTTGCAACGTTTACCTAAATTCCATTCAATCTTGCAACTATCGTAATAATGAGGCCATCTGTTTTCTACTCTATGCATGTACTAACTATCCTATCCATACCAGAAAACTTATTAATATCAATTCTATTGCTAATTGTTGCAACAGGAATCATTCCTAAACTTTTATGTTTAAAATTAAACTCCTTTGTGTCATACCACGTGTTAAATGCAGTTTCACGTTGCTTTACATATTTTAATGGTATAGATTTTCCAAATTTAATCATAAAATCTGCACTCCATGTACTTTGCGGTCGTACAGCATCGCTGCCTACATGCTCGTCTTGATCTTTAAACACATCCAACAACGGTTTTCCAACTTCGCAATAGTTAATATACACAGTGCCAAACTTCCATTTGTAAGTAAACAAGTCGTAATGATGATCTTCTAAGTTATACACGGGTCTATTATGATATGTTCCGACAACAGTTGGATTACTCAGCGGATTATTAACACTATCTAATAAATTCTCATATTCGTGTATAAGTATGTTTAATCTATCAACACTTTGCTTAACTTTGTCAGGAGAGTTGCTGTACCATTTTGTTGCAAAATCTATATGCCCTCGTAAGTCTTCAAAATTCTTGTGTAACTCGTTAAAATATTCTTGTGTAATTATTCCCGGAGAATATATTCTTATTTGTGGATCGTATTGATTAATAATATTAATATGCTGTTTGAGACAAATTTCGTAATAGGTCTTGTTTTTAATACTTCCTGGCCAATCAGTAAACCTGTCAGTTTCGTACAATGTATAATTTTTAGAAATTTCATTTGCCCAAGAGTGTGCAATGTCGGTATCTAACACTTTAAAGAATAAATCTTTAGTATGCGTTTGATTTCCAACAGTTAGTTTAAACATACGGAGCAAACTCAGGAATTACACTTAAAAAATCTTGATCTCTAGTTTTGTCTAATGCACGATTAAAGTTTACACAATCCTGCCAATGATGACTAAGGTCATTTGCTTTTAAAAAATTAATGTTGTCGGCCACTTGCCTCTCAGTAATAGATAAAAGCATAGGATTATTTCGTATAATAGGATAATCCACAAGATTGGTTTTAATTTTTTCCAGTTTTTCAATTACTATCTCCTTTAATGGTACAGGAAGCGTTTGCGCACTTAACGCCCTTGGGTAACTCACTCTATGACTATAAAACACAATGCCCATTGTATTTAAAAAATAATCAATTACTTTATCAATTTGCATTATATTATTTGCTTGCACAGTAAATGCTCCTACAACATAATCAACATTTGAAAAACTTTTAAATATCTTAACGTTTTCTTCTACTTCGCTGAACTTGCCATTGCCGCGTATGTATTCGTATACATCATCTACGCCGTCTATGCTTACGTTTACGCTTACTCTTTTAAACTTAGGCCAATAGTCGTAAATTGTCCTACCGCCCTTTATACCCGTCACTGTGCCGTTTGTAGCATACTTTAATTCAATGTTGTTGCCATTGCGTGAAAGTAGATCAAGTATTTTATAATGATTAGGATCCATAAGAGGCTCGCCTCCTGCAAACTCTACCCGTTTGAAATATGGTAATAGTTTTTCTAAGTTGCTCCAAAAGTCCGATTTCTCTTCAAATAATCCTACATACGGAGATTCCATTAGATTTAATTTTTCAACTGCTCCTACTAGATAGTTATCCTCGTCCTTATAAAAACTTTCAACTGCTTTCCAGTCTTTCCATTGTGTGCTGTCTAATGGATTACACATACGACATTTTAAGTTACACAGGTTATTAATTTTAATCTCTATAGTCGGAAATTCAAATGGCATACTATAATCGTCACGCAGTGTATCTAACGCATTAGGATATAAATTACAACGTGAGTCTGGAAAACTGTCCTTGATATGACGTTGTCTTAAACTTTCTACACCTTGGTCTTCTAAGTTAAAACACGGCTGACATGCATCGGGACGTTCGCCACACAGCACTTGTTTACGCACTTGACGCATTGTACCATTATTCCAAATTTCCTCTAAACTATTATTTTGTATCCATCCGATAGGTAAACTACGACAGCATACTTTAACTGCGCCATCTTCTCTTGTTGCCAATCCGGTAAACGGATGCAGACAAAATGTTTTACTTGGATGTAATGTTTTTGACAATTTCGTTACCTAATATTATATGTGAGTTTGCATTTGGATGATATCCGTCTGGCCAAAAGTATTTTTGAAATGGTTCAGATTCCATTGCATTTTGTTGCTGTCGATTTTTTACAAGTAGTTTCATTAAATCTCTACTACTATTTGAAAAGTTTAAAAAACTAGACCAGCCACTATCCCATATAAATGGATGCGTGTATTCTTCGTTACTTACTAAATCACTTACACATGGTATAATTATGTTATCTTCAGACCTATGATTTAGAGATTGGCACCCGCCAATTAATCTTATATCAGCGTCGATTGCATTTAAACTTTGTATAGTTGATTCTAATAACACACGATGTGCAGTAAGTAATTCGTTTGCTGTTAATATTTCTTTTATAAAAAAACTATGATTAGCATCTGGATTTGATAAATCTCTAAATGGGTCTGTTACAAAAAATAATACTAAATCAAACTTTTTGTGATATTTAATTACATTTTGAACTGCTTCTCTGTTGCTAAATCCGTAACACGTTTTTATCTTAGCATGTTTTTTTACAATTTTCTGATAGCCCTCGTCGACTAGAGTGTGTTTGTCATCAACAACATCCCACACTCCTGCGCACCAACTATCACCAACACTAAGTATTCGCATTTTGTATTCCCCACTCACGTTCCTTGCACCAAAAACAATCGCCGCAAACTGGCACATGTTGGTAAGGTTTATAATTGGTATAATTGATGTTATTAAATTCTCCCTCGCAACTACGAGTAGTTTCTAATAGTTCACCAATGTAGTTATCGGTGTATTGTTTAATAATCCAGTCTTTGCGTACATTACTAAATGGATGACAAACTGTTACACCCATGTGATCCATTTGGCTAGGGAGTTGTGCGTGATCTCTATCGTGTAAAGACCCGTCAAACTTCTCAGTTGGATTTAAATTAACTCCTGAATACCATGCATCTAGCTTGTATAAATGTGCAATGTATTCATTGTGTGCCCGAAGTATAATTCTATTTCCAGGTTTCATTTGTCCGTATTCGTCTTGTATTAACGGACTTGCAGGCTCTTCTAACTCAGGAGGAATAAAACCTTCGATGTGTTCTATACGATTGTTAAAGTTTTCTTTAAACCATCCTACTACATCTTTGGCAATCCAACGTTGCCACGGACGGGTTTTCCACATACGAACTTGTGTAATAAAATACACATCGGCATTTGAATTCTTTAAAATTAAGTAAGCCAGTAGAGCGCTGTCTGCGCCGCCGCTCAGACTAACACCAATACGCTTCCACGATTTTTTAAAAGGAATATCTACACCGTCAATTATCATAATATATTGTAACACACTTTAGTAGTGTGTCAAGTGTCCTATGCCAATGCGTTCTTTGAACTCTTGTGTAAATTTACAATCAATACGCAGTCCGTATTCTTGTTCCATACTATATTCTCCGCCATGCCAGTCTTGGTCATTAAAGAAACAGCTATAACTGTTTACATAATGTTTTCTTTTATGTTCAGGATCCCATATGTAAAACCCACGTTTGGTATTAGGGCGTATGTGTATAAATTCAATGTTGTGATCAGTGTAGTTGTGTGTGTCTGCATCTAAATCGCGATGCTCAAATGGTTTACTACTACTTTCACTTACAAAGAAAATAACTCTGCCAATGTGTTCTACAATGTTTTGTTGTTTTAAATTTTCAATCCATTGCATTACTCCAGGAAAATATTGTACTTCCGGAGTAGGCAATCTTTCAGCTTCGCCGCGATCTTTCATATTAGTACCTTCTTCACAAAGCACATAATAGATATACGGATCGTGCGCACCCATTGAACTTTTTAAAAATCTCACAAACACATTACGTTGTTTAAAATCTTTAAAATCATTTGGAAACAGTTTTTGCCCTTCTATTTTAATAGGGTTGTCTTCGGGTAATGCCTGCCACTCTTCAAATGCACTATAAATAGGTTTCCAATTAGCAATGTAGCTCATGTCTTTAAAATCAAAACCTGGTTTCATCCATGTGCCTTCTTTAGCAAATTCTCTTGCTAGTGCCATGCCTGAACAAATCTCAGGGTGTAATGTTTTAAATCCATCAATGTCTAAAAACGGATCTAAGTCTATGTACGGTAAGTTTTCAAATCCTCTAATCATAAACATACTTATCTTGTAAATACAATATGATATTACCAACTGAATATAGTGCAACACCAGAACAATTAAACTATTTAAAAAGTATATGTAATGATGCACACAAGATGGTTTTAAATAAACCTACTGGAGATTTCTTTTATGATCCGTGGGAAGTTTTACCAGAATACAAAGACACTCCAATTGAAAGTTTTTTAACACAGCTTCACAAGTGTGGCGAAGCACGTATAATCAAACAAGAAAGTGGTAATTGTTATTTTAGTCACAGCGATATTGATGATAGGTATCATTTAAACATCACAAGTGATTGTGCTGCACTTATTGATATAACAAACAATAAAAACTATTTTTTAAAAACAGATGGCATTGTATATATAATGAATGCCGGTGTAACGCACAGTGCTGCAAACTTTGGTGAGCACACTAGATATCAGTTGGTTATTAGACAATTGTTAAACAAAGTTGAGTACGTTGACTTTGATGTTGAAATCCATGCAGGCGGCAACAATCCTCGTTTTGCATTTGACAAGTATGTAAGCCCGCTATTAAATGAAATGAACAAACGTAGGATTTTAAGTAACTTTAAAATATTAGACACTGGGGTGTCGTTTACTACAAATCAAGTGTGGTTTAATCTTCTCAAAGACAAAGTCCCAGAAGGTTTTATTTGTAAATCTGTTTAGCTTTATTAATAAATTCGCTAGGGTAATTGCTTCTAAAACTTTCTAATGCAATTTGTCCATACAAATTAAATGTAAGTTTATCTGCAGGATCTAAATTGTTTTTGTTTAAGTAATTTAACAATTCGTCTTGCCGGTTATCACTTATATGATCAATTACATCATTTATAGCAATTTTGTTTTCATTGTCGTCATAACAAAAAAAGTAATTTATACTTTTTAATCTGCCATTAACTATAAAATAACTATTTGGATGCAAACTATATTTCCAAAATCCTTCAGCACGATACGCAGACAAGTGTTCTAGCATTTGATCTTGCCAATCAGGTAATATATTGTTATAATTTTCTTGATTGCAATTTGACTGTTGCCAAAAGTCAACGCTGTCAATATCAAAATAAACTTTTTTATTTTTAAAGTCAATTTCAGAAATAGTTGGAATTAAATTAGGATGCTTTGATTCCATTTGCATTAAAAATTTTATTTCTTTTTGCCATTTGTATTCGATTGTGTCGTTGCTGAGTTTATTTTCACCGCGATGATAGATACTATCATTATAATACCATTGGCAGAATGTTTTCCCATCAGAACTTATTAAACTTGTATACACTAGATTGTTACGACATAGTCCTACATTTGGAACATTGTTATAGTAGTAATCAAGCATTAGCTGTACAATGGCAAAAACTTAGTTTCGCCGTTTACTGTAATTTGCAACCAACTGTCTGGAGTAGTAATGTTGCTTGGTTCAACACCGGTTTCACCATCTGTGTTTATTTCTGCCAAGCAAGTGTGCAGCTTTCCCATATGGTCATATGTCATTACATGGGTTTCTGAATTATAACCTGAAGTTACAAATTTCAAATCGCCGCATACGCCGTGTTCTCGCAGTTCGGGGGTAAACGAAACATCTTTAGGTAGTTGTGCATAAATTGCAGCAGCATATGATTTAGTACGGAACAAATCTGCTCCCGAACTAGGATGGATTGTACTATCGTCATCAGACGGAACTTCGGTATCAATTGCACAGCTAAAAACCAGTCCTGGGAGTTTTGCACCAGGGTTAACTTCTTTTGGGTGTTCATAACTACCGCTTGCCATGCATAGTTCAACACCAATTTGCATCCATGTCGGGATAGGCGGCTCAAATTCTCTATAAAATCTAAGTTCTAATCCAGGCTCACTAAACACTTTGTCTATATCAATGCGTATACCGTCTTTGTTTAATTTAACAAACGGTAAATTAATTTCCGCAGCATTAAGATTATCGGTATAAATGTGCGAAGCACTTAATGTGTTTTGCGTGGGATCATAAACTTCTAACCCTCGCGAACTATACAAATATCCAGTTATTGAAACATCTTTTAGATGTCCGTTTTCAACATCGAAGTATTTTTCTCCTGTGAGCGGATCCATTAAGTTGCCATATACGTTGCCTGTTAAGTCGCCAATTATTTCTTTAAATTGCCCGCGCTCGGCTGTTATTCTATTAGTGTCAGAAAAATAAACAGGATCGCCGTTGAGATTTAACAAGTCTCCGCAAAACGTGCCATTAAAACTTCCGTGTAACCCGTTTGCTGTTTTGTCTTCGGAGTTAAAAATTACTTCACCAGCACTATTAATCAAGTTTCCAATTACATCGCCGTGTAGATTTCCTTTAAGTATTTGTGTTTCGGGATTATAAAAAGTTTCACCATTAGTGTCTACAAACGAACCTACAAAATTTCCTGTAAATGTTTGACTGTAGTAATCGTATGCTATGTGTCCGTTGCTGTCAAAGATATTACCAATAACATCTTTTGTTATAGCACCTGTTTCGTTATCAAAAATAACAGTACCAGTTTCGTCTAAAATTGATCCTTGTACATTGCCCTTCCAAATACCATTTTCAACATCCATTATCTGTGTACCGTCGGCAGCATATAGATTGCCTATTAGACTACATTTGATTGTATTACTTTCTGCATCATAAACAATTTCGCCAAGTGCATTTACTATATTACCGTATATTGTTTCGATGCTAATGTGGCTAGTTTCAATATCAAGAATCTTACCACCGTATACGTTTCGAATATTTCCTTTGAGATCTCCATAAAACTCGCCCAAGTCTTGATCTAACAACAACACGCCTTCAGAGCTTGTTAGATTTGCCATAATAGTTCGAGTATAACTATCAAGTATTACAGTGCTGTCCGCACCTACAATGTTTATTCTATATCCTGCACCATCAAAAATTTCCATATTGGCTCCTTGAAAATATTTATAGTGTATTAGATTTGTACTTGACTAAACTGGTTATCTCATATATACTAGTGTTATGTATGATATAGTCTTTGTCGGAAAAAACTTAGAAAACTTTAAAACTCTTAAACAGCGTTTTCCGCTCTGCAAAAAAGCTGAAACATTGGAGTTAGCACAGCAGATTGCGCTAACTAAATTTGTATGGGTTGTTTGGGACGATGTTATTCCTTGCGACGACTTTGGGTTTGATTACACTCCTGATGCATGGAGTCAAGATGTAATACATTTGTTTTTAAACAATGAACATTATGACGGCATTTGTCTTATTCCAAAAACAGCAATAATTACCGACAAAGAAATTGATCATAGATTCTTTGTTAATAATAAAAAAGTAGACATACTAGCAAGTACTCCGTGTAAGTTTGAAATATTTTATACCAATGTGTACGAAGATTATTTGCAAGCACTTGAAACAAGCAAGTACGATATGTTCTGGATAGTACCTAATTATGTAAACCCTGGCAAGCGTTTTAAATTTGATAGTTACTTTAGTCACTTAGGACGCAATACAAATTATGCATACTTAAACGGCAAATATCATGACGGTATTGTATTGTGCAGCAAGAAAGCAAAGTTTAGCAGGCGCGAATTTGACTACAAGTTTATTGCTAACAAAAAAGAAATTGATATTGTGATTAGTACACCTAATCCATACGACATTGTGTTTATCAGTTATCAAGAGCCTAATGCAGATGAAAATTATAATCGTGTAATAGAACGCTTTCCAAATTGTAAACGCATACACGGTGTTAAAGGAATTCACCAAGCACACATTGCAGGCGCAAAATTGTGTAATACAGATATGTTTTGGATCATAGACGGCGATGCTACTATTGTAGATGATTTTAAATTTGATTATCAAGTTGCACGTTGGGACAAAGAAATGGTACATGTATGGCGCAGTATGAATCCTATTAATGACATGGTATATGGATACGGCGGTGTAAAACTGTTTCCAACACAATTAACAATTGATATGGATACTAGTAAGCCTGACATGACAACAAGTATTAGTGACAAGTTTAAAGCCATGCACAACATAAGTAATATTACTGGATTTAACACAGATCCTTTTAATACCTGGAAAAGTGCATTTAGAGAATGTGCAAAACTTGCAAGTAAAGTAATTGATAGGCAAAAAAATGAAGAAACAGAAAACCGTTTACATACCTGGCAGACAGTGGGAGAAGACCGCCCTTATGGAGAGTATGCTATCAGAGGCGCTGAAAAGGGGGCCGATTACGGAAGAACAAATCGAGATAATACACAAGCACTTAAAAAGATTAATGACTTTGAATGGTTAAAGGAACAGTTTGATGCAAACATTTGAACTACTAGATAGATTTGAATTGTTATACCCGACCAATAGCAAACTTGCTGATCTACGCAGAGCTTATATTGATCAAGATTTAGCAAGTATTTTTAGATTAACTAGTTCCGATGATGAACTACGAAAAGCAGTAATGGAACAAAATCTTCATAGTATTTTTAGATTAATTGATACCGAGTCTCCTTTGCAATGTTCTGTAGAAGATTTACGTAAAGCAGTAATCGAACAAAATTTACACAGCATATTTAGATTGATAGACGATGAAGAATTGCGCAAAGCAGTTGTTGAACAAAATTTACACAGCATATTTAGATTAGTTGAAGATGAAGATTTACGTAAGCTTCTGTTAGAAGATAATACATGGAAACTTTGGCCTATATTAGATCGCTATGTTGACACACAATTTGTTGCAGCATTTAAAAACTTCTTTGTAAATGAAATTACTATCGATAAAGATTGTTTTAGTAGAGGGCAGTTACAAAGTAAACTGTGGTTAGTAGCCGAACTTAAAAAATGTAACATAGAGTTAGGAACAGTATTTCTGTGTGCAGGATGGTATGCTACACTAGCTACTATGTTGTTTGAAAGCGGTATTAAAGTAGACAAAATTCGTAGTTTTGATTTTGATTCGACTTGTGTTAATATTGCCGAAGTATTTAACGCTCCTTGGTTTACAGATCAATGGCGTTTTAAATCAATTACACAAGATATTATGGATATAAACTATGCTGAGCATACTTGGCAATATTGGAGTAACACTAACAATAGAATGAGTTATCCTATAACGGATAATCCTGATACTATTATTAATACAAGTTGTGAGCATTTGCCAGATTTTAAAGGATGGTATAATAAAATACCTTTAGGCAAATTGGTAATCATACAAGCAAATAACTTTCATGATGTTGCAGAACATGTAAACACTTATAATACTATTGAAGAATTTAGTGCAAGTGCGCCTATGACAACTACTCTTTATGAAGGCGAGTTAGAACTTTCAAAATATAAAAGGTTTATGAAAATTGGATATAGATAATCTTACACTTCGAGAGTTACAAAAAGAAAGTGCTCGTGCGCTAAGTACAATAGAAACAACTAACAATAATATTTGGCAATTTAACAAAGCAGCACATCACGATAGTCAACGCTGGTACAAGGCTGTAATTAATTGGTATGTCGGCCAATACGGTGATTTGCCTAGTAAAATTGGACCTGGAAAAAATGTAAAGTTAATAATAGATGTATAAGTATAACGATATAAAAACAATCCATTTAGAAGTTACACAAAACTGCCAAGCTAGTTGTCCCATGTGCGACCGCAACATGAATGGTGGCGCAATTAATCCACATATTAATTTAGATGAACTTACATTAGAAGATTGCAAGAAGATATTCCTTCCTGATTTTATTGCACAGTTAAACACTATGTATATGTGCGGCAACTTAGGAGATCCTATTGTTGCCCGTGACACACTAGAAATATTTAAATACTTCCGTGAGCATAATTCTAATATGTGGTTAAGTATGAATACTAATGCTGGTGCAAAGAGTGCAAACT
>TARA_R110000868_G_scaffold257575_1_pt1 | contig 20469 bp, 21 predicted proteins | sample TARA_R110000868 | Tara Oceans TARA_R110000868 (sample SAMEA4397489) | marine metagenome | biome: Polar Biome; feature: [SRF] surface water layer (ENVO:00010504); material: water (ENVO:00002006), including particulate matter (ENVO:01000060) such as... | depth 5 m | reverse complement strand
AGGCCGTTATTACGGAAATTACAGAGTTACGTGCCAAAAAAGGGGCATTGCTGGGCTTTGCCAATTATGCCGAATGGAGTCTGCAAAACACCATGGCAAAAAAGCCGGAGAATGTGAATAAATTATTTAACGGACTTATTCCTGCCGCCACGGACAAGGCAAAGCAGGAGGCAGCGGAAATTCAGCAAATGATACAGAAGAAAGGCGGGGATTTTACCTTGGCCCCATGGGATTGGAACTACTATGCCGAAATGGTACGTAAAGAAAAGTACGACTTGGATGAAAATCAGATAAAACCATATTTTGAATTAAAAAAGGTACTGGAAAGAGGGGTGTTCTATGCTGCAGAAAAATTATACGGAATTACCTATAAGGCTAGGACCGATATTCCTACCTATCATGAGGATGTTTTGGTCTACGAGCTATTTGAGGAGAACGGAGATCCTTTGGGCCTTTTCTACGGGGACTTCTTTTCACGCCCCAGTAAGCGGGGAGGGGCTTGGATGAGCAATTTCGTAACCCAATCCACGTTGTACCATAAAAAACCTGTAATATATAATGTCTGCAATTACCCCAAACCTACAGAAGGGGAACCTGCACTGCTGACATACGATGAGGTGGAGACGATGTTCCATGAATTTGGACATGCCCTACACGGGTTTTTTGCGGATCAACAATACCCATCTTTATCAGGTACTTCGGTGGCGCGCGACTTTGTAGAGTTTCCTTCTCAATTTAATGAAAACTGGGCCTTGTATCCAGAAATCCTTAAGAACTATGCCCTGAATTACCAAACGGGGGAACAAATTCCACAAGAGCTAATTGATAAGATAAAAAAATCAGGGACCTTTAATCAAGGGTATAGTCTACTTGAGAATTTGGCCGCCTCCAATTTGGACATGCAATGGCATACCATTAAATCCGACAGGAAAATAGAGGATGCAAATGCCTTTGAAATGACAGCCCTGCACAAAACTAAGGTGGATATGGTTTCGGCCGTTCCCCCACGTTACAGGTCCACTTATTTTGCCCATATCTTTGGTAGTGGCTATGCCGCAGGCTACTATTCCTACCTATGGACAGAAATGCTGCACCACGATGCCTACAATTGGTTTGAAACACATGGCGGACTTAACAGGGAAAATGGTCAGCGTTTACGGGATATGATTCTTTCACGTGGAAATACATTGTCCTTGGAAAAAATGTACAAGGATTGGCGTGGAAGCGATCCAAAAATCGAACCTATGTTAAAAGCAAGGGGGCTGCAATAAAATGGGGATAACATACTTCAATATTGGAAATGAAAAAGGGCCCTTTTCTTTGACCTATAAATAAAATTAAATAACCCTGAATACTCGGATTTAGTCCCAAAAAAGCTCCAAATATTCCGGATGTCTTCATTAAACGAATGCATTTCATCGAAAGAAATGAAATATATTAAGAATGCGGTAGGGTAAAGACCATCTTTGGTTGTTGTTATTCATGACCACTAACTGTGGAGGTATTTCAATAATTACTAAATATTAAAATTCATAACTATGAAAATTAAACTATTTGCCATTGCATTGCTTATTGTATTTACCGTTTTCATCTCCTGTACAGATAATGATGACAAGAACAGTGATTATGGACGGCTTTCCGTCAATTTAACGGACGCGCCTTTTCCCCATGATCTGGTCGCAGAAGCAAACGTGACCATATTTAAGATAGAAGCCAGATACAAAGGGGATATGGTCTTGAACTCGGAAGTAGACAATGACTCCGACTCTACGGTAGATATCAAAGAGGAATCATCTTTTATTGTACTGATGGAAGAAGAAATGGAGGTAAATCTTTTGGACCTTACCAATGGAGTTACCAAGAATTTGGCCGACCTTGATGTACCTGTGGGTACATACGACCTGGTAAGGGTATATGTTAAAGGGGTTAACGTAGTCTTAACGGATGGGTCCACATATGACCTTAAAGTGCCAAGTGGGGAACAGACGGGTATTAAAATCTTTATTAAGCCTGGTCTTGTAGTTAACGGTGGACTAAGTGCTGATCTATTGTTGGACTTTGATGTTAGCAAATCTTTTGTAGCGAAAGGTGGTGGGAGTATTACAGGCTTTAATTTTAAGCCAGTAATCAAGGCTTGTAATTTATCGTCTGCTGGAACCTTGGCCGGAATGGTGACAACACTTCAGGACTTAGGTTTGGAAGGGGCACAAGTGGCCATTTTTGCAGCCGATACCTTAAATACAACTACATTTACTGACGCGGACGGAAAATATATGGTTATGGGCCTATTGGCAGGAACCTATGATGTAGAGGTAGAATTGGATACTTACCAAAAACAAACGGTTGCCGATATTGAAGTAGTTGCAGGAAATAAGACCTTCCAAGATTTTATTTTGGTGGCAGGGGAATAAGAATATTTTACATAGAGTGGAAAAGGTAGGTGTAATAGCCCACCTTTTTTTTATGATAGTAATAAGATAGACTGGATTTTCAAGACTTGGGGGGGCATTTTATGACATACTTTATGATCAATGGTAGTTAACTTAATTAAATAGAAAGCTTGGACCGTTAATAAAAAAAGCCGAACAACTATACATAGTCATTCGGCTTTTATATTAAAGTTGATGCTCTAATTAAGTGAAGCCAGTAATTTTTCGGCAACCAATTCCGAGGATGCGGGATTTTGCCCTGTGATCAAATTGCCATCCTGCACCGCATAAGGAGTCCAATCAGATTCTTTGGAATAGATACCGCCGTTAGCTTTGAGCATATCTTCCACTAAAAATGGTACTACAGAAGTTAGTTGAACGGCTTCCTCTTCGGAATTTGTAAATCCAGTTACTTTTTTACCATTCACCAATGGGGATCCATCTTCATTTTTAACACCTTTTAAGGCTGCGGGGGCATGACATACAAAGGCAATGGGTTTCTTTTGTTTATTAAAGTTTTCAATGAGGCCTATCGAGGTGGCATCATTTGCCAAATCCCACAAAGGCCCGTGTCCTCCTGGATAAAATATGGCGTCGAAATCATTGGGGTCAATTGCGATTAATGCTAAGGTATTTTTTATTTTATCTTGTGCTACCGCATCATTTTTAAATCGCTCAGTATCTTTGGTACTGGCATCTGAGGTATCACTACTGGGGTCTATTGGGGCCAAGCCGCCTTTGGGGGTTGCCAAGGTAATATCCGCTCCTTTATCCAACAACGTATAATAAGGGTTGGCAAATTCCTCAATCCAAAAACCTGTTTTCTTTCCAGTGTTTCCTAAGGTATCATGCGAGGTCAATACAAATAATATATTCATTCTTTTCTGTACTTTTAATGTTAATTAATAATAAAAATTGGTTTAAGTAATTAGACTTTTACAATCATTTTTCCTTCATTTTTCCCTTCAAATAAATCCAAAAATGCTTGTGGGGTATTTTCAAAGCCTTCAACTACCGTTTCAGTATAGGTTAATTTACCTTCCGCTAACCATGTTGATAATTGCTTTATGGCTTCTGGGAATTTTTCTGCATAATTTGATACTATAAAACCTTGCATCAACGCACTGTTTTTTATCAAAAATGGTTGAACGCTAATACTTTTTGGTACTTCTGTATTGTTGTAAACAGAAATGGCACCACAGATAATCATTCGGGCAAATTTGTTAATATTAAAGAGTACAGCATCAGATATTGGGCCGCCCACATTGTCAAAATAAACGTCCACTCCATCAGGACAAGCCGTTCTTAGGGCCGCTCTCATGTCATCTGTTGTATTGTAGTTTATGGCATGATCAAATCCAAATTTGGAAGTAAGCATTTTTACTTTTTCATCCGTTCCGGCAATACCCACTACGTATAGCCCTAAAATTTTCCCTATTTGTCCCACTACGCTACCTACGGCTCCGGCAGCCCCTGAAATTACCAAGGTCTCCCCAGCTTTAGGTTTTCCTATTTGGGTGAGCCCGCAATAGGCGGTTAAGCCAGTCATACCCAAAATTCCTAAATAGGCGCTAAGGGGAGCTTTATCCCTATCTACTTTAATAAGTCCTTCTCCTTTTGAAATTTGTTGGGTTTTCCAATTCAACATACCCGATGCAAAATCACCTTCCTTAAACTTGTCGTTTTTGGAGGCAATTACTTTGGCAATTATCCCAGAGGTTATCGGCTTACCAACCTCAAAAGGAGGTACATACGATTTGGCATCGCTCATTCTTCCCCTTAAATAGGGGTCAACCGATATATAGGTTGCTTCCAAAAGCATCTCTCCTTTTTCAATATTTAAATCCGCATCTTCCTTAATAAATTCGAAATCTGCTAAAGAAGGTTTGCCAACAGGTCTTTGCTTTAATATTATTGTCTGAATCATAATGTTATTTTTTACTATTGCATTTATATTTTTATACTATTCCATGCAGCTTGGTAGGCGTCCTCCAAATGATCTTGGTTCAATTGAAAAACACCTCGTTGTTGCATTACCATTAAAAACGAAAGAGGATTAATGGTGTATGCATACAAGAGGTAGGGCGATAAAGGTTTTATAATACCTTCTTTTTTCCCCCGTTCCCATAAGTCGAGTAGGGGTTGAAGGTGTTTTAGCCCTTCCTGTCTGCTGGTTTCATCGATCATGGGCGTATTGTCACACTGTGCCAAAAACATGGCTTCTTGTACTTCCTTTAATTTAAAATCGGCAATGCGTTTCCAAATTATCTCAAAACCTTCTGCTACCGGAATATCCGTGTGGTAGTTTTTAAAGGCATAAGCGGTAAAGGCTGCCTTAACTTCGATATAGACTTTATTTACCAAGTCCTGCTTATTGTCGAAATACAAATATATTGTAGCGGGTGAAACACTCGCCATTTTCGCAATTTTGGACATTGGGGTGGCGTGAAAGCCATTATTGTTAACGAGTTGTATGGTAGCTTTTACCAAGGCATTTCGTTTTTCAATACTTTTTTGAAGTTGTGCCATTATATACTTTTGGTTAAATACCGGTTACTGTTCAATACCCATAATAAAACTAAAGTACAAAGATACAGTTAAAAAATGAATGTTCATTCTCTCTTAACACATAATTAGTTTATGGTAGCAGCAGTGGTAGGGTGGGGAACACCTTTTCAAATATGTTGAGCCCCAGCCACGGGCTATTGGAAGGTATGTGGTACAACGGGATTACAGCCGTACTTCTTGGCTGCATTTTTCGGGCAAACTTATTAGTTGTCCTTCTCTAGACCACAATTGATTTTAACAGGGTGTAACCATCAGTAGTATTGCCGGAAACGGAATCGGCCATATTGCCATCAATACTGTTGGAAAACACATTATCACTGGAATTCAAAGTATCCGCTTCGCCATTATAGTTGGAAGTGCCATAAACGGTATCACAAACGGATTTTGGAAAGGCAATTTGGGTTGTTCTTATGGATTTTTCACTGGCATCCAACACTTCCAAATGTATATGGGGGGCCCTACCTTTGTACCATCCTGGGAAAATACTGATAAAGGAAGCGTTACCGTTGGCATCCGTAGTCTGGCGGCCCCTTAAAAAATGGGCGTTGGTAAAATCGGTTGGTTGCAATGCAATTCCACCATATTCAGAATAATAACCTTCGGCATCACAATGCCATACATCTACATAAGCACCGGAAAGAGGTTTACAATCATCGCTTTGATCCAGCACCTTAAGGGTTATTAGCAATGCTACCCCGCTTCTATCGGACACAATATTGGCCCTCATTAAATCCGCAGGTGTTTTAATAGGAAAAGGTCCGGCCGTCTCACTAGGTGATAACTCACAATCCGCCGAAACTTTCTCATCATCCTTAGTATTGCTATCCTTTGAACAGGCCTGTACAACCGTAGGAACGGCAACAAGGGTGCCTATTCCCAACAATCCTTTTTTTAGAAAATCGTTTCTATTCATTTTCAGTGAGGTTTAAGCTCTACTAAAGTTATTCAAAAAGTAGGTCAAACTAAAGGAATTATTTAGAATTATACATAAGTAAGAATTATGGACAGTTAAATCTTGATCTTCTTATAAGTTCCCAGCAAAAGAGTTACCTTATCTATAACCCTAGTAACCTAGACGGTTCAAAAATAGGAATATATGTCAATTACTGGCATTCCCTAGAAAACTGTGGCTATCTTTGCCGAAAATTATTATATGTCAAAGCAGTTTTCCGATTTAGGAATTAAGGAACACCTACTTCAAAGTTTATCAGATCAGGAAATATCAGTACCCTCGGATATTCAGAAAAAGGTTATTCCTGTAATTTTGGGGCAAAGCAAAGATGTAGTTGCCCTGGCAAAGACCGGAACTGGTAAAACAGCTGCTTTTGGGTTGCCTTTATTACAATTAATAGATACTGGCAGTACCAGTATTCAATGTGTAATACTGGCTCCAACAAGGGAATTGGGACAACAGATTTATGCTAATATGGTTTCCTTTTCTACCCATAGCCCCTCTATTTCCATTGCCTCCATATGTGGAGGAATTCCTATTAAACCTCAAATTGAACGTTTAAAGACTGCCACCCATATCGTCATAGCAACTCCAGGTCGTCTTGTAGATTTGGTAAAAAGGAATGCCATCAATATAAAGGATATCAAATATTTGGTCTTGGATGAGGCCGATGAAATGGTAACCGCTCTAAAAGTGGACTTGGATAGTATTATTTCAGAAATTCCAAAGTCCAGAAGAACATTATTATTTACGGCCACTATGCCGGGAGCCTTAAAGCAATTGATCCAGAACTATATGTCCAAACATGTGGTCCAGATCGAAGCGGACATGGCTACGGTAGGACATCAAGGCATAGAACATAATTACGTGGTAGTGGAGCCTATAGAAAAATTGGAAGTCCTACTTCATTTTTTAAAGTCCAGGGAGGGAGAAAGAGGAATTATTTTTTGCAAGACCAAGGCGGCCGTTAATAAATTGGGAAAAAACTTGGCCATTAATAAATTCCGATCCGGTGCCATCCACGGTAGTTTAACCCAAGGTATTAGAGATCGGGTAATGGGACAATTTAGGGAAGGTAATATAGATATAATGGTGGCAACGGACCTGGCCGCGCGTGGTATCGACGTCAAGGAAATATCCTATGTAGTAAACTATCATTTGCCCGACACCTATGACACTTATGTACATAGAAGTGGACGTACCGCTAGGGCAGGGGCAGCAGGATTTTCATTAAGCGTTATTCAGAAGGAGGAAGTAGAGGATATTGCCGATTTTGAAAAGGAGTTGGGCATAGTTTTTAAGGAATTTAAAAAGGCTGATGCCCAAAGTATTGAAAAGAACAATGCCCTGATTTGGGCCAACAAAATATTCAAGACCAAACCCAACCGCAGTATATCCCAAGAGTTTAGGGAGGATATCAGAACAGTTTTCCATCACTTGACAAAGGAGGAACTTATAGATAAGATACTGGCGGATTACTTGGCAAAAATAACTAGTGCCAGCCCAAAAGTTGAAGCACCTAAAAAGAAAAAAAATAAACAGTAGTAATGGCAAATAATATTAAAGAGCAGGAGGATGTTTTAGCAAAACTAAATATTCATCAGTTAAATCCCATGCAGGAGGAGGCCATTGCTGTAATTGCAAAAACCACCAACACAATTATTCTATCACCAACTGGTACTGGCAAAACTTTGGCTTTCCTTTTGCCATTGATAGATACGCTTGATCCCAACATAGACGAGGTTCAGGCATTGATATTGGTGCCTACACGTGAATTGGCCATACAGATTGAACAAGTGGTAAGAAATATGGGGACTGGTTATAAGGTAAATGCCGTTTATGGCGGACGCCCCATGTCCAAGGATAAGATAGAAATTAAACATAGTCCTACCATTTTAATAGGTACGCCAGGACGTATTTTGGATCATTTTGATAGTGATCGGTTCTCTAGGGAAAGTATAAAAACTTTAGTGCTGGACGAGTTCGACAAGTCCTTGGAGATTGGATTTGAATTGGAAATGGCGGGAATACTAAATGAACTGCCCAATATAAATAAACGGATCCTGACCTCGGCCACCCAGGGAATTGAGATTCCAGGTTTTGTGAAATTAGATCAGCCGGTACTTATTAATTATTTGGAGGAAAAAGCGGCTTCAAAATTAGCAATCAATATTGTTCCATCACCTACCAAGGACAAATTGCCCAAACTTTTAGAGCTGTTGCAATATTTAGGAAATCAGCCAGGAATCATTTTCTGTAATTTTAGGGACAGTATAGAAGAAGTGAGTACTTTATTGGAGAGAAACAAGATTGGCCATACCTGTTTTTCCGGGGGAATGGAACAAAAGGACAGGGAGCGTTCCCTAATTAAATTCAGAAACGGCACCAGTCAGATTTTAATAGCAACAGATTTGGCGGCCAGGGGAATAGATATCCCAGAGTTAAAATATATAATTCACTACGAGCTGCCACATTCGTCGGAGGAGTTTACCCATAGAAATGGGAGAACGGCAAGGGTAAATGCCAAAGGTACTGCCTATGTATTAAAATGGGATAAGGAGTCATTACCTGAATTTATAAAGGAAACAGGGAGCTTGGATATTTCCAAAAAAGCGGCACCAATAAAACAGTTTTGGGAAACATTATTTATCTCGGGAGGAAGAAAGGATAAAATTTCCAAGGGTGATATTGCCGGGCTTTTTTTTAAACAAGGGAATATCAACAAGGACCAATTGGGGGGCATAGAGTTAAAACAGGATTGCGCCTTTGTAGCGGTTCCATTGTCCATTGCCAATGAATTAGCAAAAAAATTGAACAATACGCGATTAAAAAAGAAAAAAGTACGTATAACTATTCTTTAATTTATTAGGGTAAGGGCTAGGTATTTATCCAATGGTATATATTTACAATGAAAGAAGATCTAAAAGTGAAAAACGCTGCTATATCTCCTGAGGAGATAGACAGTTGCATTGCTCTCCTGCAGCAATTGGTGGACGATACCGATCAGATTTTTGATATTCCTAAAGAAAAAAGAACAGCCCTAATTAAAGTGTCGGGCCAATTTTCCAGACCCAATAGAGAGGAATTTGCCAAAAGAAAAAAGGATGGGAAGAAAAATGCCCTTCGCAAAAAAGCGGTAAGGGATAAACATGCCCGAAAGGTTACCGGAATTAGAAATGCACGCGAGGCCCACATATTCGTAGCTCCCAAACTATTGCCTTCAGCTGTTTTGGACCATCGTGTAAAGCAGGAATTGGAAGTTCCAAGAAATTGTTACGTCTGTAAAACCGAGTTTACCCAATTGCATCATTTTTATGATACTATGTGTACCCAATGTGGCGATTTCAACTATGCCAAGCGTTTCCAAACAGCTGATGTAAAAGGTCAGGTAGCCGTTGTAACAGGTTCCAGATTAAAAATTGGATATCATATTACTTTAATGTTATTGCGGGGAGGGGCAACTGTGATTGCCACTACGAGGTTTCCTGTTGACTCGGCAATGCGCTTTTCCAAGGAGGATGATTTTATGGAATGGGGGCATCGGTTAAAAATACACGGTCTGGATTTACGGCATATACCAAGTGTAGAAATATTTTGTAATTATATAGAGCGCCAATATGACCGATTGGATATTCTAATCAATAATGCAGCTCAGACTGTGCGGCGTCCCGCTGGATTTTACCATCATCTGATGTCCAACGAAGAAAGTCCCATTGGACTGCTTCCTGCAGACGCTCAAAAAGTTTTGAGCGATCATACCAGTTGTTTGCAGGAATTAAAAGAATTGACCACCGGAGCATCCCCCAATCAGAACATGCCGGTTACCTGGCATGGACCGGAAGCGGGAATTGGAATAAGGGCTTCGGCAAAATTATCCCAAATTCCCTATAGTTTTGATAATGTCTTGGTGGCAAAAGAGGTATTTCCCACAGGGGAATTGGATGCCGATCTACAACAGGTAGATTTACGTAAAACCAATAGTTGGCGATTAAAATTAGGAGAAATTGAAACAACCGAAATGTTGGAAGTACAATTGGTAAATGCCGTAGCCCCTTTTGTACTCTGCAACCGTTTGGCGGAATTAATGAAGAAGGAAAACACAGGTCAAAAACATATTATTAATGTTTCGGCCATGGAAGGGAAGTTCCATCGTGCTTTTAAGGAATCACGTCATCCACACACCAACATGGCCAAGGCCGCACTAAATATGCTTACACATACCTCTTCAGGGGAATTGGCCAAAGTAGGAATATTTATGAATGCCGTAGACACGGGGTGGGTTACAGATGAAGACCCCGCAGAATTATCTAAAATGAAGCAGGAAGTCTATGATTTTCAACCTCCTTTGGATATTGTGGATGGTGCTGCCCGAGTTATGGATCCCTTAATTGACGGAATTAATACCGGCAAACATTGGTCCGGAAAATTCTTGAAGGATTACTTTCCAATCGGTTGGTAATTATATCAGTTTAAACTACAGCTTCATTTCACTTCGGTCGAAACAAAGTAAGCCTATTTACGGGAATACAAATTCTATTTTTCACCATTAACTTTTTTATCTTCGTGCTTATGAATTCAATTGAGATAAGAACTGTTGATGTGGTTCAATATATAAAGCCTTTGCGTGAAGGCGGTTCCATGCCGGCCATAGTAAAGGCCGACGATGGATTTTTGTATGTTTTAAAATTCAGAGGGGCAGGACAAGGAAAAAAAGCATTGATAGCCGAACTTATTGGCGGTGAGCTGGCTAGGGCGGTTGGACTTAAGGTGCCTGAATTGGTTTTTATGAATCTAGATGATTCATTTAGCAAAACCGAGCCAGATGAGGAAGTTCAAGATTTACTTAAATTTAGTGTAGGACTTAACCTTGGTTTACATTTTTTATCCAGTGCCATTACGTATGACCCATTGGTTTCCAAGGTAGATGCTTTGATCGCCTCGAAAGTGGTACTCTTGGATAGTATAATGAGCAATATTGACAGGACGGCCAAAAACACTAATTTATTACACTGGAATAATGAGTTATGGGTAATTGATAATGGGGCAAGTTTTTATTTTCACCATAACTGGGAAACCTGGAAAAATCATCTTACCAGAACTTTCCCGCTAATAAAGGACCATGTGCTTCTGGAGTATGCCACTGAGTTAAAAGAGGCGGCCTTGGTAATTAAACGTTCACTTAATACCGATAAAATAGTAGAAATAATTGGCTTAATACCTGAAGAATGGTTGTTGGACGAGGCAGATGATATGAGTCCCACAGAAATTAGAGCGGCCTATATTGAATATACAAATGCCAAACTTGCTATGATGGATACATTGGTTAAAGAGTCTGAAAATGCAAGATAAAGACAAATACGAATACGCCATTATTAGACTTGTTCCTAAAGTGGAGCGTGCCGAATTCTTTAATGTTGGGGTAATACTTTTTTCGAGGAGGAAAAAATTTTTGGAAGTACAATATTTGATAAACCCCCAAAAATTGCAATGTTTCTCAAACGACATTGATATTAAGGCCATAGATGAATATTTAAAAGCCTGGACATTGGTATGTAAAGGAGCCCCATATGGGGGTGCCATTGGTAAATTGGATTTACCGGATAGATTTCGGTGGTTAACAGCCTCTAGGAGTACAATGATTCAGAGTTCTGAAACTCATTCGGGCCTGTGCCATGACCCTAAAAAAGAACTGGAAAATCTATTCGAAAGTTACGTTTTATAAGGCAATTCATAGAGTGGGTAATAAGTCTTAAAAATGGGGATGGAAGAAACTGGAAAAAAACCTTGCTTCGATTAAAGCAAGGTTTTTAAATTATTAGATAGGTTTTATCCACAGTAAGTGTTTCCACTTTTCCTTTTCTTTTAGGACCAATACTATGTTAACTACAAAAAGGGCACTGGTCTGAAAAAGTTTAGGCAGTTCATCCGCTTCCAAAAACAAATGGAATAGGAAAATATGCAGGGTTATAGGCAACAAAAACAAGGCGCCAATAAATCCTGAGCCCTGAAATACCAATAGTAAACCAAAGAGCAATTCACAGATTCCCAATATTTGCCAGAAATAGCCAGTTTGCCTAGCTCCACTAATATATAGTATTTTTTGTAGTGTTGGTTCCTTATCAGGAGTCGAGAATTTTTCCGCTTTGTGCAATACTTCCATGGGGGACGGAATAGGTTTTTCAAATTTTGAAATACCTCCGTAAATCATGAATCCACCAAGTAAAAGGCGCAATACGATATATAATATGCCAATGTAAATTTTCATACTTAAAATGATGTTACAAGCTTATTGGGTTGATACACATAATTGAAAGTATAGAACTGTGAATTGCTAAGGTCTTCATTTGGGCTGCTATTTTCATAATAATTCAATATTTCTAATTTGGCATAGCGGCCAGTATTGGTCCTCACCACCAACACTTTTCCTGCAATAGGAGCAATTATATGTGTTGTTGGGTCGTAATTATACCAGCCATTTCCTGAACCTGTGGGTATGGCTAGTCCGTCCGTAGCATTATCCAACTTAAAGGATGTTGTGTTAACTTCGGCAACACTGGCCAAAGTACCGGTGGTTATATATGCGCCGGCGTCGGAAGAACGTTCTGGCTGATCTTCAGCTGTTTTTTCACCTCCATTTACTAGAATTGTGGATCCCCTAAAAGCAATGTCCCAATCATTTCCAGTGGTAGTAGCCCCACTTTCAAACGAAAATTTAATGTAATCCCCAGTTATGGTAGGTGGATTTGTGGAATAATCCGCGCTTTGGGGCGCATGGATATTTGAAATTAATTTGGACTCTATGGATAGAACTTCGGGGGAGTCATCATCGCTATCGCATGATGAAAAACTGATAAAAACTGTTACTAATGCAAAAAAATTGATTGTTCTCATGGTGTTTGTATATAAAGATTAAAATTGAATGTTTACTTTTCCGTAAATGATACGCCCAGAGATATTACTTATGTTCCCGCTGTCCGTAAAGTCAAAAATGTTGTCGATTCCAAAACCTAATTCATAGTTTTGAAGAAAAGTTTTGTTTATGGCAAAATCCCAAATCGTGTAGCCATGCACAAATTCATCGTATTTATCCAAATAGGTATTTCCATTGGTGTCATATAACCCATATTTACTTCTATAGGTTCCCCTTAGGTTAGTATTCAGATGCCAAGGACTGTACTCATAAAACAATTTTAAATTGGCCATATGTTTAGAGCGATTGAACAATCCAAAATAGTCCTCCTTCTTAAGTTGAAATGATGGTGAGCTTGGTGTTTCCCTGGCATAGACCCTCCCTTCTTTAAATTCGGTTTCAACGCCTTTATCTTTTGCAAATAGCAGTTGGTAGCCCCCCGAAAGTGTAATGCCATTTTTGGCCCTCCAATTAGTGTTCAACTCCATTCCTTGGGTATAGACGTCGTGGACATTATAATAGCTGAAGACGTTTTGTCCGTTGGTCTTATTTGCAATAACACGGGTATCTATTAAATCTTCGATATTGTTTCTAAATACATTCAGGCTCAATTTCAAGTTAGTAATGGGGTGGTAATCCAATCCAACATTAATCCCCACTGAATTTTCTGGGTTCAGTTCACTTTCAAAATCGGATACAGGGACTACTATTGTTGCAATCTGTCCTTCGGCCTGTAATTCGGAAATCCTTGTACTTACGGCATTGTAACCTAAAACGGTATACCCAACGGTGGCATTGGAAAAATCGAAGTACAATTGTCTAAAATCGGGTGTCTTAAAACCATAGCCTATAGAGGATTTGAAGGCCAATTTATTGCTCAATCTATATCGTAAAGCAGCCTTGGGGCTAAACTGGGATTTGTATTTATTGTGATTGTCAAAGCGAGCGCCCAGAATTAGGTTTAGTCTGTCTGTAGGTTGGGTGTCATATTGCAGATAGACATAGGGAGAATTAAATTCTGGTTGGGTTGAAAAATCGGTCCTATTCAGGGTTTCGTGATTCCATCCCAGGCCAGCTATAAAGGTGTTTTTTTTGGTATGGCTGTAAATTGCCCTAATTTCTGGACGTATAAGCAATTGATTAAAATGGCTATCGCTAAATCTGGTATGGTCTGTATTGTCCAAGTATTCCTTCGCCCTATAGCGAGTGGCATAGAATTCGAAATAACTGCTCCATTTTTTATTGTATGTGTGACTTAGTTTTAAATGGGAATTCCATTCCCGGATATCACTTTCGCCCTTTAAACTTTCCGATGCAACGTAATCTTGATTTTGGATGTAGTAGCGTCCCGATAGGAACAAGTGGGTATTATCATTAAAATTGTAGGTTAGTTTCGAGTTTAGCGTATAATTGTCATAGGGTTCAATGGTATTTAGAACATCATTATCATCCAAATCATAACCATCACTTCTAAAACTATTTACGAAAACGCTCAAGGAAATTTTTTCTTTTTTATAACCCAGATTTAAATTACTATCGTATGTGCCAAAGCTTCCTATTCTGGAACTCAATGTGCCATTAAAGTTGTTCTCGGGGTTTTTAGTAATAATGTTGATAACACCGCCCAATGCCTCACTTCCATACAAACTAGAAGATGCTCCTTTAACAATTTCTATTTGCTTAATGTTCCCTACGGAGACTCTGCTAATGTCCAATGTGCCGGCAGAACGACCGATCAGTGGTACACCATCTATTAAAATTAGGGTGTATTGGGAGTCCAAACCCTGCAGTTGTATGCCTTCTCCACCGCCAAAATCAGGAACGGTAATAAGTCCAGTTTGTTCGTTTAAAATATCACTTAGCCTTTGTGAATTTATATTTTTCAGTTCCTTCTTTGTAACAAGTTGGGCCGGTAGGGGCAGGGATGATAATTGTCTTTGTGTTCTTGTGGCAGTAACTATGACTTCCTCTAGGTTTTCCATTTTAGAATTTTCTAGCGTATCGATGATTTCCTGTGAGAAAATATGGGATCCAAAAAATATTGAAAAAAAAATTACAATATTATTTTTATTTAGACTCATTCTATATAAATTTGACGCAAATATATATTTTATTTTTATTTAATCTAAATAAGAACAAATTAATTTCTAAATCAATTAACAAACACTTTTAAAAATGAAAAGAACAACACTTTTAGTATTTTTCACATTTGCACTGATCTTTAATGTGAATGCACAAAACAAAAAATTACACGACCAAAAAGCCATAAAAAGTATGTGTGGTTGTTACGAAGTGGCATTTAACTTTGCTGAAACTTTTCAATATTCAAAAGATTCTACTTACCTAGCTTCTGCCGTTAAACACGATAAGGGATTGGAATGGGTAGCACTTTTGGAGGATAGTGACAATAAAATTGTAATGCAACATTTATTAATAGTAGGCCCATCCACAAGACAACATGTTATTAAACATTGGAGGCAGGATTGGATTTTTGAAAATACTGATCTGTATACCTACAACGCCAATAATAAATGGAATTATGTGAGTTTGCCAAAATCGGAGGTAAAAGGACAATGGACACAAAAAGTATTTCAGGTAGATGATAGCCCACGATATGAGGGCTCTGCAACATGGATACATGCAGATGGCAAAAGTTATTGGGAAAATACCACAGATGCACCACTGCCGAGACGGGAATATACTAAGCGTAATGATTATAATGTGACCGTTAGGACCAATAAACATGCAATCACCAAAAATGGATGGGTACATGATCAGGACAATGAAAAAATTATAAGGAAAGAAGGGGAGGAGGATATACTATTGGCACAGGAAAAAGGTTTCAACTCATATGTGAAGGTAGATGACAGTAGGTGTCTTGCTGCCCAAGACTGGTGGAAAGCCAACAAGGGAACATGGCAATTGGTACGAAACAAATGGGAACAGGTCTTTGTTCTTAGAACCAATCTTACCTTGGAAGAAAAAGTTGATAACAAACCTTTATATGAACATCTTTTTGCGAAAGAGTTTGTTGGAGATGAACAGACGGTAAATAAGACAATCGATTCATTTATAAGATAGTTCAGCTACTTTCAACATCCTTAATTTTATCTTATAAAATGTAAAAAGGTAAGAGGTAAAAACATGGAAGTGGGAGGAGAATAAGTATTATTGTGCTTTAAATTAGGGCATAAGCGCCTGAAAAATTTCAATTAAAGGCCTGTTAATCATAGGTTTTTAAATATATTTGAAGTAATCAGCTGTATTCTAAATTATTAGCACGATATTTGCAAAATAATATTATAATAAATTTAATTACATTACAATGAGTAGTAAAGGAACAGTAAAATTTTTCAATGACACTAAAGGTTTTGGTTTTATCACTGAAGAAGGTGTTGAAAAAGATCATTTTGTACACATCTCTGGATTAATCGATGAAATTCGCGAAGGCGATGAAGTATCTTTTGATCTTAAAGAAGGTAACAAAGGATTAAACGCAGTAAACGTACAAGTTATATAATATATACTTCCATGTTTAATGAAAAGGCCCATCAGTTATGATGGGCTTTTTTATGTTCAAAAAAAATCGAATTTTAAGAAATAAGGCGTAGTTTCGCGCCCTGTAAAAACCTGGTGTATGAAGCGCATAAATGAGTACAAGAAATTATTTGGAATTGAAAAGGAGATTGATCTTAAGTTGCTAAAGAAAAGTTACCGCGACCTGGTAAAGGAATGGCATCCAGATAAGTTCCAAGAAGGAGATAGTAAGCGTGAGGAGGCAGAAGTAAACAGTCGCAAGATTATAGATGGCTATCACTTTTTAGTGAGTATAGCGCCTGAAACCAAAGCGGCAAATTTAGAGGCATATACCGAAACCATAACCAATTCCGGAATTGCGGATTACCATCATAAAGGCCTGTTATTGGAAATTACTTTTGTGGATGGCTCTACCTACGAGTACTTTGGCGTTACCAAACAAGTTTATATCAAGATGGTTAATTCCAATACTGTGAATCGTTTTGCCAAACGTATGATCTATCCTAAATACACCTATAGACAATCTAAAAAACAACTTCAGGAAGCATAGAGCTTTTAAGTTTTTGTAGATTATATGACTTTAAATTAGCTAAACGCAAGTTTTTGCTTTGTTATCAAGTCATGTTCTTGTAAATAACTCAATTTATAAATGGTAAATTAAATATATGACCAAGATGGCATATAGATGTCGGAATAATGACATTATCATATACCCTAGTAATTCCTTTATTTGTGTCAAAATCATAAATTGATGGCTATGCAAAGACAAAATTTCGGCAAGAAGATTAGGAAGATTAGAAATAATAAAGGAATCTCTCAAGAGTTATTAGCTGAAGAGTCGGGATTAAGTATAAGAACAATACAAAGGATAGAAAAAGGAGAAACATCTCCCAATGGTGATACGATTCGAAAGATATCAGCTTCACTGAAAGTTGATCTTGACGATTTGATAGATGGGGCTCTACATGAAGATACTGATTTCCTAAAAAAAATTAATTTATCAGCTCTATCCTTTATTTTTTTTCCATTATTGGGAATATTGGTCCCAGCCCTAATATGGTCTTTTAAAAAAGACAAAATTAAGGATGTTAATATAGTAGCCAAAAAATTAATAAATTTCGAAATAACCTGGACTATCCTATTTTTTCTTTTTCCAATTTATATAAAACCCTTTTTGTACGTTTTTATGGAGCCGTTTATGAATATTTTCAACATAAGTTTAGGTTATGATCATTGGACAGATGCAATAATTATTTGGACAATTATGTATTTAATAAATATTATTTTTATTGTGCTCAACACATTTAGATTACACGATGGTAAGGAATTAAAGTATTTTCCCTCTATTCGGTTTTTAAAATTCTAATACTGCCTTTATAATTATTTTAAAACTATATAGTAGCTCTTAAGCTTGAAGAACTACTTCGGCAACTACAATTCCGACGGATAACAGAAATAGGATCAATGCCGGGACCGACTTTATACTTGGGTCATCGGCTTTAAAATGCATGGCAATAGCGCCCAGCATAAAAATTCCCATGGCGCCTGCAGCGGGGGTACTTAGATCTTGTATCCAAATAGAGATCAACAACAATAAGGCAAGGGAGACCTTAATGGCACCTATGAGATACATAATGGCAGGGGAAAGGCGATAGGTATCAAATTCTTCCTTCATGGATTTGGAGTCACCTCCTCGCCAAGGCGTGGGTTTGTTGAAACGCAAAAACCAAACATTTATAATACTAATAAATATAATGATCTTGGCCGCAACCATAAAGTATATAATAATCATAGGTCTTTGGTTAATTAAAAGTTGGTCTTGGTTCTTCATACCCAATATATGAATTATCTCATTGACTTTCCAAAAGGGATAACAATTATTGATGGCCTATTTAATTTTTCATTTATCGAAAAGAAAAGTAGCTCATAAAAAGATATTTTTTAATAACGAATATTTATTCGATTTTAAAAATTATATTTGCAGTGTGAGGGTAAAAGATGAATTAAAACAATTAGCCATAGTAGAAAACACCTTAGACGTGGTTTTTGAACGGGGCTTTGCTGGAATTAAAATGGCTGACCTAGCTAGGAGGGTTGGCCTATCCGTTTCTACCCTATATGTTTATTATAAAAATAAAGAGGATTTAATAGTATCCATTGCCACCGATTTAATAGCTAGGGAAACCCAGAGAAGCGAACAGGAGATATCCGATAATTTGCCCTATAAGCTTAAACTGAAAACGCTCTGGTTTTTCTGGATCAACTTCAGTATCAACCATAGAAAGGAAATGAGTTTTTTGGAACAATTAAAGAAATCACCCTATTACGACAAAGTACCTGTAGCCGTTAAGGAAAATAAAAGTAAGTTGGCCATGCAATTAATTGACTTGGGGAAAAAGGAAGGGCTGCTAAAGAATATTGATAACAATATCCATTTTGCAGTTATCGGGGCCATAATGGGGGAGACTGTAAAACTAATTATGGACAATAAATTGGAATTGGGCAAAAAAGATATGGACTTGATGTTCTCTACGGTCTGGGATGCCATTAAAAGTTAGTTATTTTTTTGAATAATAAAAGAATAAATATTCGATAATAGAGTGACATTTGTCGCTTTAAGGGCAAAAAGCATGAATCAACTAAAAAAAACAGTAAAAAAAATGAGTATAATTATTAGCAGCGGACTACTATTGGTAATCGTAATTGGAGTTCTATTTTTGTATTTAAGCCCCGAGTTTGGAGGTACTCCGACCATGGAGCAGAAAACGATCTATACTAAATCGCCAAACTATAAAGATGGGAAATTCATTAATAAGGAACACGTAAAACTCGATATGAGTATGCGCGATATGGGAAAAAGTCTGGCAGGCTACTTTGGAGCCTCGCCACTTACCAAACCCAGTCGGGATATTCCTGTGGAGAAATTGGATTCCCTAGATATTGTTAATTACAAAGACAGTACTCGTCTTATTTGGTTTGGTCATTCGGCTTTTCTTTTACAAACGAACAACAAAACAATTTTGATCGATCCCATGTTCGGTAAGGTAGCTGCACCACATCCCATGTTGGGCAGTAATAGATTTAGCAGGGAATTACCGATTGCCGTAGAAAAACTTCCGGTAATTGATGCCGTGATTATATCGCACGATCATTACGATCACTTGGACTATGGCTCCATACAAAAACTAAAAGAGAAGGTAAATATGTTTTATACCCCTTTGGGCGTTGGGGCACATTTACAAAAATGGGGAGTGGAAAAAGAGCGTATTGTAGAGTTGGACTGGTGGCAGGAAGTAACCCACGAGGGATTGGTTTTTAGATGCACCCCGGCCCAGCATTTTTCTGGAAGGGGATTTACTGATAGGGCCAATACTTTATGGAGTTCTTGGATAGTACAATCAGAAAACGATAATATTTTCTTTAGTGGAGACAGTGGTTATGGCCCGCATTTCAAAGAAATCGGAGACAAATACGGCCCTTTCGATTTTGCCATGATAGAGTGTGGACAGTATAACGAGATGTGGCCCGACATTCATATGTTCCCGGAAGAAACCGCCCAGGCAGGATTGGATGTAAAGGCCAAACAGATTATGCCTATACATTGGGGCGCCTTTAAATTGGCAATGCATCCCTGGACGGAGCCTGTAGAACGACTTTCCAAAAAAGCGAAGGAACTGAACTTGGATTTGATAACACCAAGAATTGGGGAATCCTTTAATATCCATAAGTTGAATGTACTCACCGCTGAATGGTGGAAAAAATCTGAATAAGCCATGATCACAGTTTTTAAGACAGATATATGCCAAGAGCAGGAGTCCAGGGTAAGACAATTTTTAGACCTATTTAAGGAGATTTTAAAAATAGATTTCGATTTTGAGGATTGTGATAATATTCTCCGAATAGAAACCATTGCCAATATCACATCCCATGTGGAAATCGTCTTAAACTCCAACGGTTATTTATGCAAGGAACTTTTGTAGGTGAATGTAGTACAATTGAAAAGCTCTTTTTGTGTTGAGCCATATAAATGGGCTAGATATTATATAATAAATATTACTTTTGCAGCATCTTTT
>TARA_R110000868_G_scaffold124082_2_pt1 | contig 20472 bp, 19 predicted proteins | sample TARA_R110000868 | Tara Oceans TARA_R110000868 (sample SAMEA4397489) | marine metagenome | biome: Polar Biome; feature: [SRF] surface water layer (ENVO:00010504); material: water (ENVO:00002006), including particulate matter (ENVO:01000060) such as... | depth 5 m | reverse complement strand
GTCACGATCACCGGAATGACCGGTCACGTTCGCCGGAATACGCACGAAAGCGGCTTTCAATCTTGGCCAGCGCATAAAGCGCATCGTTCCAGTCTTGGCCATAGGTTTGCGTGAGACGTTTGAACTTCTGATTTATGCGGTCTTCGACCCCAAACAACATATTGCCTCCACCGCAGGTGCAATCGTAGATTTTGAGGAGCGTGTCGGACTCTTCGATTTTGGAGGCGATGATTTCCGCGATCAGTGCGATCACGTCGTCCGGGGTGTACTGCTCTCCTGCGGTTTCGGCAGAAATATCTGCCCACTTGCGCTTGATGTGTTCTTCCAGCGTGGTGATTTCTGAGTTGTTAAAGGGTTTGAGATCAATTTCAGCCCAGAGCTTGGTGTAACTAAACAGCACCTTTTTCGCTTTGAGTTTGGTGATCACACCTCTGATGTCGAGGAATTTTTCGCCCTCAGAGGCATCGACCCCCAGCAAATCTCTTGTTTCCCCATCAAAGCCTTTTAAGTAGGCATCGAAATCGATCTCAAATGACTTATCGTTTTTACAAATATCTGTCAGAGCTTGAGTCTTTTCAAAAACGAAAATGTTATAGCCCTGGCCTTTGTCTTTGATCAGGTCGTACAGATCTTCTTTGTGAATCTTGGCAAACGCATCTTCTCCAATCTCGGCCTTGAGTTCATCGAACATGCGGACCAAGCGGCTTTCAATCATAGCCAGTGCAAAAAAAGGCATCATGAAGGATGGCCATTCAGATTCTTTAATGCCACAGCCACGTAGAAGGTCTGCGGTAGCCCAGATTTTTGATTCATAATGCAGGATGTTCATTTAGCTCGTCCCTATTAATACTGTTTAATCTGAGTTAATGCGTTCAGACTTTGCTTGGTAGCCTTCAGGCGGTAGAATTTCTTAAGATGGCCAGAATGCCTCAGTTAGCTCCGCTTGCCGAAGGGTAAGGCTCTTAATTTCGGTCTGAATTTGTACCTCTTTATCGAAAGCTTGCACCATCGCGTGCATAGTCTCCATAGGAGGTACAGGGATCTTCATGTTTTTTAAAGCCGAGAGCTGGATGGAGGGGCTGACTGCTCCTACTGCTATCTGACTAAGTAGGCTCTGCCCTAAAGGGGAGCGTAAAAAGATTAGTAGTGCTTTGGCAGGATATTGATCTGGTAAGTCACTTCGCAAGATCAGCAAGGACTGCCCAGCTATCCAACCATCTTGACCAACGTTGGGAACATCACCGACTATGCCTGCCTTCCCGATGGCGCCTTTGAAAGTCATCAAGATATCGTCAGGCTGGAGGAAATAGCTTTCTGCTTTGGGGGATTCCAGGTCGAAGAGGGTGACCTTACTGGCTATACGAATGTAGCCGAAAGATGGAATGTCCTGGGCAAGAACTTCGCTCACTTTTGCGCCCGCCGACGTTGTGTTGTGCTGCCTGGGGCGAAGGATTTGGAAAAAGTCTCCCAGCTCCACCACTGGATAGCGCTTTAGGGCATGTTCAAACTTCTTTGTAGATTCATCATGCACGTATCGGTTGGCCAGAAGACTAAAATCGTTTTGGGCAACATCCTCTGAGGTTACATTTTTGGCTGATGGGGAATCATCGGTGCTGTTCACCAGTTTCAGTAGACCATCGATGTTTTTTAGCTCTATCCTCTTTTTGCCGGAAGTTTCCTTAAAGGCGCTATGGTTCGCATCCACAAAGCGAATCGATTGGGTGGGATTTTTGCTGTCCAAGACCAAGATATTAATGGGAATCGATGTGCCGCTACAAAGGCCACCAGGTAACGCGATAACCGTTCGAATGAAGCCTCGACTAACCAGGTCTTCTCGCAGTTGCCGTTCTGCTCCCGCCCCAAAAAGTAAGGAACCTGGCACTGCGAGTACGATGAGACCTTGCGTTTGTGCGAGCAGATGACGAATTTGCAGTACGTTGCCGACAGACGTCTTTTCGTTGAATCGTTGCCAAAGATCGCCCTCGTAGATTTCGCTCGGGTATTTCATCCCCATCGGAGGGATGCACATGGCTATATCGAACTGGACTAGCTTTCCTTTGTTGATAGCCAACGGCGTGCTCAAAGGATCGGTTGCATGCAGCTCCCAGTGCTCTCCATCAACAAAGTTCAGGACTTGAGCACAATGGGTCGGTTGTTGAGATTCCACCCAAAGTTTTGCCTTTGTGTGAGCAATACGAGCAGCTAATTGACCTGACGTTTCCCAGGGCACGTAGACGTCGCAGGAGGAGTCTATCGGGGCTAACGAAACCATTAGGTCACACAGACTAGGCGCATAGGTAAAGGGGTCCGAACGCGATTCGGTCCACCAATAAAAGGCGTCGTCCAGCAAATGCATGCCAACAAGACCCTGCTTTTCTAGAAGACAGATTTTCTGGATTAAACTTGATACCGCGTTAGGATTACGAAGATTCTGCCATGCACCCTCATCTAGAAAGGGATAGCGAGCGTATGGTTGAACCTTTCGCAGCGCGTCGTGCTGAGCGTTAGCATCTTGGTCGGAGAATGCCTCAAAAAGTAGACTCCCTGGCAGTGTCTGCTCTTTAGAAAGTTTCCACCAACAGAGCAGCTGAAGAACCAAAGACAGGGCTTTGGGACTGTCTGCGGCAGATCCACGGATGGTATCGAGGAGCTGCCAGAGTAATTTATCGTTCATTATTTGGTCCTTGTCCGGAGCTTAGCGGCGCTGTGAGCAGTTATAGGTCGTAATTAGAGCCTCGCCGTCAGCGACGACAACCACCCCACCTTTGTCGGAAATTTTCATCAGCAACCGGCGCTCCTGATCCAAAGCTTCTAGACGCTCTTTTGCTTCTTTTCGACCGAATACTATTTTGTCCCTCTCCAACGACCCATGGATCAAAACGTAATCAACCATATTGTGGGAGATGCCGCGTTGGGACTGACGTGCTTTGCAATGATGGGTGGTATGCATGACTTTGAGCTCCATGGGTGATGACCATGGGAAACAGACTAGAGTAAGCATGCTTTTTCGTCAAGTACGCATTTAATGCGTACTTTAGGCGTTGAGTGATGTAGCTTTAATAAGCGCCGGTGCGCGCGACCTCTGGAGATGATGACGTTGAAGGCTGGGCTGTTAGCGGAGCTAGTAATAGAGCGCAGGTTCCGTGCGAGAATTTTATAGCGTCTCAGCTGGGCAGTCTTAATATTACTGGCACTCACGAGCGGGTCTCGGTCCCGTAATGACCGTAGAAGACCTTCATGGAAGAGAACGGCTAATGACAATTTACGGGCGGTCTGCGGGGTACATACCAGGCCGCCCAGACAGCACCGTGGGGGACGTTTGGATTCAGCGCTGTTTCTGCCGTATTAAGACCTAAGCTCCTCGTTGACACATCGCCCCTTTTTTAAAAGCATTGCAGCAACGGGGCTAAAAGCTGTTGAGCATTTCCAACCTAACGGGCTACAAACTGAAAATAAGAGACATGGCCCGAAAATTGTTTCTAATCCCTCACAAATGCATTCCGACGTCCAAGGCAGCGCGCTTTTCTAGATCCGTCGCCCCTTTTGTTGTTAAGCGATCCATGATGCGTGTTTTGACGGCCTCATGATGTGACCGTGTCCTGTTCGGTTCTGGCAGCTCTCTCAATGGTCGCAATGGCAGTGGCTCTGGGGTTGGTTGCCCATCTAAAGCCTCTAACCTACAAAACAATTCAGCCTTACCAATCAGGCCATTTCCGGCCTTCAGTTGGGGTATTAGTTTGGCGAAATGGTCCTCAAATAGAACGTCCAAGGAGCCTGAATCGGTAAAATGCGACAAATACAGCCAATGGCCTTCTTCGTCATACGGAGACCCCCCCCAATAGAGGCTGAGTTCTGCCAGGCGCCTAAGTACCACATTGTCCCTTTCGAACACTAGCCAGATGGCAGGTGCAAGGTCACGCTGAGAAAGAGCGTGTTCATAGATCTCGCGGGCAATCGCGGAGGGATCACGCCAGCCACCACTCTTGATGCACAGCACCAGACAGGCTAACTCACCCTTAGCGTTGAAGAGCTGGTAGCCATTAGGCGCGCCGAGTGTTCCTCTTCGCCGGAGGCAGCGGCCCCCATAGGCATCGAAGGGATGCAGTTTCGATGAATCAAAATAGCTTTCGACTCTTTTAAACAGTGTATGGGGGGGTGTTGAACGGACATGCTTGGACGAAGCGCTCTCAATCCCAGGATTGAGGTGCTCGCGGATCATCCTATCCAGTTCAGGTAGTTTGATTCGATTATCCAGAACGGGCCCAAGGCATTCCTCTGCTGATTTTGGGTCCATCGTCCACAGCTTGGCTAGACGCTCGACAGGAGCATAGCCGCAATGGATCCGTTCACGCTCAATGGGTGGTGACAGATCGTCTAAAAACCGGCCAGCTGCTTTAACACGCGCCCATGTCTTGGGCTTCATATTCAGAAGCCCTGCCAACTCAGGGTCGTTGACAGCTTGCTCCTCTGATCCCTGCTTCAAGGCCTTAGCGTGCTCGTATGTGTCATACCAGCTCGTATCGACGTGTCTTCCCATATCGACCCCGTTTTGTTGGACTCAAATCTATTGACAACTTTACCAACCTTGGTTATAAATGTAAACATTATTCAATGGAGTCCAATGTATGCCAGCAAGACCTAGTGCGACTAAACCAGCCCGGGATGTAGCCAAGCGCATTAGGCGAGGACGTAAGGCCTACATCGTGCCGACCGAGCGAAACCCCCATGGCTTTGTTGCGGGTGAGAGTTTTCTGGAGCGCAACCACTTGCTGCTCCTCAGTCTACAGACGGGTCTCATGCGCATATCGGATCAGTCAGTCTGTATTGACCTCGATAATGAAAGGTTGATTGACGGTAGAGCTGATTTACCAAAAAAAGCGGGGAAAAGGTTCGCCAGTTATACCGCTGACGCAGAGTATCAACGCGATGATGGCCAAATCGGTGTTTTTGAAAGCAAGCCCAGCGCCTTTCTCGAAAAGCATTCTGAAAAACATGCTCAAGCACAAAAAATCCTGGAAGCCCACGGAAAGCACTTCTCTACGTTGACAGAGGAGCTCTTTACACCGGTATTTATCTCCAATCTCGAAAATCTGAAGAAAGCTTCAAGTATTGCTCAGCGGCGTCATGCCGCGGATGCAAATGAGAAAATCGAACGCGCCCTAGAGCACCAGGAACGATGGCTAACCAAAGATTTGAAGCAATTTGCCGGATTATCGAACGCCGACATTTTCTTTGGACTGGCGTATGGCCTTCTGAGTGCTGAGATGTCTACCTCGCTATTTTCGAACACAGCGTACGTACAAGCAGCTTACGGCTCGCTCGCTCACCTGACATTTTTGGAATTGTGAAATGGCTGATCCATTCAAAAGGCTTCTTAGTTCCGCTCGTTATAAAGTCGGAGCTTTCGTTGAAGGTAAGGATGGACGCACTTTTACTATTAGTAGTATCAATACAAAGGCGCGACAAATCGTACTAACTGGCCTGTACGGTGAAACCTATGTTTATCTAAGTGATGAATTCCGTAATAAAATTGCATCGAATGATTTGAAACTTGTCATTTGTAAAGAAAACAAACACGGGTGCGACGAGGTTTTCAAGACCCATGACCTGAGCCCCACTGAAATAGCCTCAAGAGATGAACGTCAGGTCTATATTGGCCTCGTTCTTAAATATATCGATAGCCATACATGGCCAGAAACCTATGACAAGATAAAAAAAGAACTTCCTGACGAGTATAATCGGCGATCAATACGTACCGTGCAGCGTTATTGGAAGCTTTATAAGGAAGGATACTCCCCCGACTGTTTGGCCGCAAAATTCTCGGCGCGGGGTATTCATCGCTCCTTGGCCATGGACCCAGTTATTGAAGATATTATTTTCGCGGTTCTGGAAAACAGGTATTGCAACAGCAGCCGATTCAGCATTCAAGATATTGTTCATGAAATCAATAGAAAATGCGACGCAAAGTCTGCTGAACTGAATATTAATTTGGGTGGCGTTTCGAGACGCACCATTAGCCGACTCATCAAAAAGCTCAGCCTCAAGAAACTCAAAGGCCGCTTGAGTCCCAATACCTTTCGTTTAATGATGCGGAACGCTAAAGATCCTCATAAAGTGGAGGAGCCTTTCGCCCGAGTCGAAATTGACGCTGCAACTCTGCCTATCTTTATCGTTGATGCCCATGGTCACGTTATTGGATGTCCCACCTTCTATGCGATGATTGATACAGCTAGCATGATCATTGTCGGGATTTTTTTAACAATCTTGCCACCCAGCCAAGTGGGAGTGCTACAGACTTTTGAGTTTGCGTTTTCCCCCAAAGGTGAAAGCTTCCGCATACAGCACGAATGCATTAATAGCTGGCCGGCACCTGCCGATATTCGAACGCTGGTGATGGACAATGGCGCTGATTTTCATGGGCCAATGGTTGTTAAAGCATCACAGCATCTATCTATGATGCTCGAATATTGTGTCGCCAATTCCCCTTACCAAAAGCCTTTTATTGAGCGATTTTTTGGCACTCTAAATACGATGCTAATCAAAAAACTACCCGGTGCTAAATTCTCTCATGATAAGAATGAAGAGCATGCTATTGCAAACGGATTAAAAACTGCGAATCTGACACTGAATGAACTAAATGGGATTATCATCAGATGGATCACGGACACCTATCATATTAAAGAGAGTGACAGGCATTTCAAAAAATTTGGTGAGGAATGCTCCCCTTTAAAAGCTCTCGATATTCTGTCACAACTATATCCGGTTTTTCCGGCTCCGTCCTCTGAAGAGCTACTTGAAGCATGCCGACACACCTTGGATGTCAAGTTAAAGGTGACCCGTGAAGGTATTAACTATCAGCGCCAGCAGTATCAGGCTGAGTACGTGTCCGAACTTTATAAAACTAATTCAACGGTAACAGTGACAGCCGCGATCAATCCGCTCGATTGCAGTTCGATCTATATTTACGATAAGGCGTCCAAAAAATGGGTGGTTGTGCCCAACAAAAATCCCAATATGCCACGGATCAGTTTCGAACAGGCCAAGCAATATCGCAAACAACGTGGCAAGTCTGATCTCGAGATGTCACGTGAAACGCATAACCTGAATCAGGCACAACTTATCGAAGACGCCAATGCGAAGAAAAGCCGCAAAGGCCGTGTGGCCGTTAATCGCAAGGCCGAGCGTGACATCCAAAAAGCTCAAGCTTCACTTTCAGCAAATTCTCCTCAGCAGGAGCGCGTTGTTTCAGCCGTGCCCTCCGGGCCTACTGAAACTGCCAGTCAGCCTCACAGGCGTAAAAAGTAATGGTTGCTCCAGTCACAAAAGTGGTGCGTTCCGAAGGTTTCTTCCATGGCCGATTGTTGCAGTCTTATGAGCGCGCTAAGCGCGTGGTGGAGCAGTCAATTCTTGGTGAGCGGCAAATTTTGCCGTTGTTTGGTCCCAGTCGTATTGGGAAGCTGGAGATTGCACAAGCGTTGATGGCTGACTTTCCCAACCAGAAAATCAATGGGGGGATCTGTAAGCCACTCATCCGTGTTGCGTCCCCGCCAGAGCCCAACCAACGCTCTCTGACGTTGAGCATCATCCGAGGTATGGAAGGTCGAGTGTTAAGCAAAAGTAACACTTCCGACCTCTATGACCAGGCCTTACGTCAACTGCGGATCTTGGGTGTCCGTACCATTATCTTTGATGAAATCCAGCACCTCTCCGAATATGGCAGTGTGCAGAAAGTCCGATCAGCCGCTGATTTTCTGAAAGTCTTAAGCGATGAGCTGGACGTCTCGTTGATTCTGATGGGCCTGCCGGTAGCAGAGCGTCTCCTGGGGCTAAACGAGCAACTTCGGGGCCGTTGCTTGTCGACCGAGCTGATCTATCCCTACGCCTGGGTGAGCGCGGCTGACCAGAGCGGATTTGCCGCCGGCGTTGAATTGATCGCCGAGGCCTACCGAGAAAACGGCTGGTCGATTCACCTTGATCCCGAATTAGACTTAAGAAGGCTATACGCCGCGTGCATTGGCCGTTTCGGTATCTTGATCGATCTTTTCAGTCACGCAGAAACCAATAACACCCCCAAGGTCATCGACCAGAAGTGTTTGGCTAAGGCCTACGCCAATGCGGTCAATGAGCAGTATTTTTCCGGAAATCCGTTTATGCCCGACACAAGCATTTCCGATAACGAGCTGAACGCGGCCTTCGTCAAGGTACTTAACCAGGCTCACCTGCCCATGCCAAAGTTCGGGAACCGGTAGGCATGTCTTTTTTTCAGCCAGTTGCCCTTCAGCCGGGTGAAAGCCTCAATTCGCTGCTGATGCGTAAGGCCGAGCTCAACGGGTATCAATCTGCGCACGCGTTGTTGCTTGAAGCGGGTTTATCGATGAAAACCCGCTATTCGCCAACTGAGCTTGAGCAGCTAAGCGACTGCTTTGAGATCAAGGAGTCGGATCTAGCTGAATGGTCCTGCCGTCAGGACTGTTATCTCGATCAATCCGAGTTTTTGCGCAGCGCTTGCTCCCCGGTCTGCGGTGCGTGCCTGGCTAAGAATGGATATGCCCATGAGGCATGGTCACATCTGTTAGTCACCGCTTGTTCGATCCATCAAACGGCACTGCTCAGCCAGTGTCCTCAATGCGATAGCCCGGTGCGGCTTGGCCGGCTCGAGCTGAAGCGCTGTGACTGTGGATTTGATTTTCGTAGCGCACAAGGTGGGCATGCCTTCGGCTTCGCTGTCGGGCTGTCAGCGCTTATTGCGAACGTACCGTCACCGGCGCGGCAGACGTTGCCAGAACCGATTGATCAGATGGTTTTCGAGCCGCTAATGCCGGCTTTCCTCGTAATGCTGGCAAAACACCAGGGGCAACGAGCAGGTCTACTACGTCCAAAACTTCGATTCGGCAAAGCGTCATCTTTCGAAGATTCGGTTGCCCTACTGAACAGTCTGGAAGCGTTGCTTGGGACATGGCCAGTGCGGTTCGATGAAATTCTTGCCGGTCAATTGATCAACGGCGAAGGGGTCGGACTGTCGATGCGCATCGGCAGCTGGTTCCGAGGATTGTTCAGTACCTACACGGGCCGCAGTTTTGATTTCGTGCGCAATCGCCTCACGGCCCTGGTTGCTGAGCATTTCGATGGCCGTCTGAGTATCAGTAATCGCGCGCTAATGTTTGGCCCGGACAACACGGAATCGCTGCAATGGTTCTCAGCGTCGGAGGCGGCACGCCTGGTAGGCGTTGCCCCCGACATTCTTGCAAATCTCGTGATTAATCAGAAGGTCGCAGGACGGGTTCATCAGGAAGGCAATAGTCGTTTCGTTGCGATCCACCGAACAACCGTAAATGGGTTAATTCACAATCGCGCCAGTTACTTATCAGCGACAGAGGCTCGACAAAAACTTAGTGTATCTAAGGTTTTTTTTGATCGCTTTATCCAGGCCGGCGGACTGCATCGCTACAAGCCCAGCGAGCGCCCCGTTCTCGTCGCCGGTGAGTTCTTGTTGAGTGAGGTTGACTCCGTCATTGCTGCACTGATTGGACGGGTACGCAAGAAACCCAGAGTGTCGCAACCCATCGGCATCCAGGACATTTCGGCGAAGCACGGTGTCTCCAACAGCAAAATTATTTCGGTACTGCAAGATGTACTCCAGGGAACGATCTGTGCGACCGGCCATATGTCATCGCTGTCTGGATTGGCGGGCCTTCAGTTTGACAAGGCCGAAATTGAGCAGCGAGTACGCGATAACGACCCCGACATCGCTTTCAGTGTTGAGCACTTGGCCCAGGTGTCGGGTTGGAAACCCAGCGTGATCAAAAAGTGGATCCAGGGCGGTTATCTGCGCGCCGTGCAGGAACGTCACGGCAAAACTCGACGCGACGTCGTGCCCTTGTCCGCTTTGATTCAGTTTCTGCTGACCTATACGCCCACGTCCGAGCTTTCCAAGGAGCTGGGGACCCAAACCAACTATCTGCTTCAGTCGCTACGGCCGGCCAAAATCGAATGCATCGTGCCGCCGCAGGAAATGGGCGGCACGCAACGCGGCTTGTTGCTGCGCACTACCGATCTGGTGCAGGGCGCTCAGCTGCGCAAGACCTTTGGTGATGTCGCAGATCGGTGGCGGGCCGGGAGTTGCACGGCGGTTGAGGGCGTTAGCAGGCAGGTAAGATGCTGAAAATAATGTGGACAACCTGTTGCATGGAAGCTAGGCAACGCCGACAGCGAGGGGATTTCCATGCAGCTCACTGATGGTGTGGTTTTGCTGAAAGCGGTGTCGCGGGCGTGCCAGTTGCTTGATCTCGAGCCAAGCCAAGTTGCCGACCTCGAGGCTCTGGTGGCGTATCTCAGTTGCACGCCTGAGCTCGGCGGTGCTGGGTCGCTCAGTGACCACGCGCAGTATCTGATCTGCATTTTTCAGGCGTTGATAGCGATTACCGGCAGCACCGACTTTACCCGAGCCTGGCTGCGCTCGCAAAACACCGCACTGGGTGACTGCCCGCAAGCGCTGCTCTCGACCTCCCCTGGCCTGATGAGTGTCGAGGCGTCGGTATGAGCGCCTATCAATTGTCCACAGCAGAAGTCCGGGGCTTGAACAAAGCGCAGCGTACGGTGTTTCCGTTCGCGATCACCGGTTATCTGCTCGCCCCGGTCCTGCTCGGCAGCGTCGCTGTCGGCCGGATCTACGGCCACATAAAGGCAGATCCCGTGACCGGCCGATTCACCGATGGGCACCTGATGCACACCTCGTCCGTCGGCGGGTTTTTTGAGCATGAGGGGTTTGTCGTGCTGGTCACGCGCAACAGTCTGTACGTCTGTGTGGTTCCCCGTGCAGCGGTCAAATTCTGGCTGGTTGGGCAATTGCAGGCCTTGCCCAAGCCGACCTTTCACTAATCCCAAATATAGCGGACTCAGACTGTGGGTTCTCATGTTAAGCGAGGTAGTTATGGAAGAGCTCGATGAAGTAGCGCAATTGTTATACGGGCCGGGAGAGTTGATGGAAGGATCAGCCATGAGTAACGACGACGCCATTGCCTATGCCCGTCAGCGATCCCATCGCGCACCCTATTGCGTCGTACGCGACTGGATATGGGTCGAGCTTGAGATGACGGAGGCGCAGCGCAGTGTGCTGGTTCAGTCGGGTCGGCAGCCGGCGCTGATTTACGCGCATAGCGTCGTTTTTGACAGCGCTCGGCGGTTTGATGTCGGCGACTTCGTGCGCACCTCGCCGCTGGTCGCGTTTGAAGAAGGTTTTTTGTTCAGGACTGGCAACAGCATTTATATCTTGCTCGGCGAGGGTCTGCGCAAGCGTGCCAAATCGGAAACTGTTGGCCGGATTGCCTGAGCATGGCGCGGTTTTGGGGGATTCGAACCGCGCTGCGCGTAACACGACTTCGGTTAAACAGATGATCATCGGGTGTCTGACTATGCTCGCGCCAGTAAAAAGGAATCATCATGTTGATTCTTACCCGGCGCGTTGGAGAAGCCTTGATCGTTGCTGATGACATCAAGTTGACTGTGCTCGCGTGAAGGGAAAACAAGTCAGAATCGGTGTTGACGCGCCGGATGGTGTGCCAGTGGATCGCGAGGAAATCCGCATTCGCAAAGATGCTGATGCACTTAGACAGGTGGCTTCCTAGAGCTAAAGGCTCATTGCTCCCCATGCCCGTGTAAAGCTTTTACTAGGCATAGCCGAGTTTTTTGTCTTCATTTTGGTGAGCTGATTGCCGGTGCCGGCATGAGGGTGGCGACTGCGCCTTGCACCAAGCGCAGTGCTAACGAGAGGCTGAGATGCGGCGAATGGCGTGGCGGGTAAGCAGGTACAGAATTTCCCCAAAGGTCATTGACCACGAAAATAGCAGCTTTGGGATCACGACTAACGCAGGCGGTTTCACCATCTTGGTCTGGCCCCCGCCCCATGCTTTTCTCTCGGTTTCCCTCTGTGCATCAATCTGATCTTGCTCTTCGTTATATTTGGCGATGACCTCCATCGCGGCGTGTGCTGCCTCGATCACTTCTGGATCGCTTGTGCGAATCTTCCGCTTCACATATACCACCACGCCGGTAATGTGATGCATCGTGTACTTGTAGTTCGAGCAGCCCTCGCTTTCGGTATAGGGCTCGACGTTCAAGGCGACCACCGCATTCCCGCCCAGTGCTAAGGCGTGCTTTTTGAGCATTTCCTTGGCTTCATTCGGATTGTTCGACCTGGCCCAGAACGCCCGATCAATAACGCACAGAATTTCATAGCCGCGCACCTCGGATTCACGAGTCATTATGAAGCGGTCGGGATCAACATAGACCTCCTGTTCCTGTACGGCCCTGGGCTGCCGGGGAGTTGACAGATCAGCGCGGGCGTTGATGGCTCGGCTTCCCTTAGGCGTAGGCTTGGTATCGAATTCGATTTCCTGGCCAACCATTAGGGTCTGGGTGTTCAGGACATCGTTGATGTGGATGAAATGGCTGTTGCCGTCAGTATCCGTGACAAAGCCGTATTTCTTCTCTGTATGGTAGCTGACTACATTTCCTTTGCGTTCTGACATGACTCATTCCTGTAGTGCCGGCGCTGTTCGGTCATAGCCAAACTCACTAAGCGTTTTGGTGGCGTATGTGTTCAACCATGAAGGGGCTTTGCGATTCATTATGGTTCGCACGCCATCGAGGTAACTAAGCTCTAGACCAGCCATACCATTGCCTGCTCATGCGCCAGCTTAAACATGGCGTAGGCAAGGGCTTCATCTTCAAGACTCCGTTGGTTCTGAGGCTGAAACATTTTAGCTGAAAATCAGCGCCTTCGAGCCATCACGGAGAACAAAAAGGCTGTCGCTTTTCCGTCAAAAAAGCCGTAAACCTGCTGTGCACTAAAAATCTTATAAATCATAAGCCTATACGCTTACAACATGATGCAAGGTAACGTAATAATCTGGAAAACACGATCAAGAGGCCAAAGCTGCTGAGTACGAACGGCAACACGCTATCTGGCAAGGAAGAAAGGAAAGACAAGATGCGGAGCGAGCTCGACTGGAGGAGCTTGAGATTCAGGCCAAGCGATGGGAGCAAGCAGAACGACTCCGGGATTACTTGCGCGCCATGTCAGATGCGTTCGCTAGATTGAGCCATGGTCAGGCAGAAAGGCGAGCTTTGATCGAATGGGGAATGGCTAAAGCGGACTGGCTTGACCCCTTGGTCGCGCGACCAGATGATATTTTGGACGAGGAACTCAAAGAGCCAAATAGATTTTATTGAAACCATCTTTTCGCAGCACAACCTGAATCGCTTTGCGCAGTTCGTGATTCTCGCGCTCCAGGGCTCTGATGCGCTCTTGTTCCTCGTTGGTCTGGCCGAGGCGGGGCGTGAACCATTGTCGGTTTGGCTCTTGCGCACCTAGCCGTGCAGCATCTGCGGCGCACAGCCAATTTTGGGCGTAATAAATTCGATAGCTGCCCATTCAGATAGGTAATCGTTCACGTTCTCCAGAACCCGGCGCACTTTACGGTCAGGGCTTCAGGAGAGTAGTTGTTGGATTTCTGCTCCATTTTCTCAAGATTTAAGGCCTCCACGAAACCCGGTGTGATTCAAGCTTTCAATAGCAGCCAATACGGATTTAATCTGATAACGTATTACTGGAGTAACTAGACTTGTAATAAAACGCACGCTTCGGTACAGAAAACAGTCGAAGCAAGAAAATAGGGATATTATGCGCGCACATCAAAGAGCAGTTCTTGCCTATATGGCTTTGCTTGCATCACTGCCAGCGTATTCTGCTGGTGCACCATCCGTTGCTGAGATACAGGCTTGGGCACCCCCGGAACAGGCAGCCATGGGCATCTCTATTGACAAGTTGGTGCCAGTCAGCCTTCGAGGCGGCGAGCAAGCCTTTCTTGCCTCAGTTACTTACGAGGAGTCAATGCGAAACGGGTGGGCCGGTTATTTACTTGTTCGGCCGTCTTTAAAAGAGGCGCGCGATCTTGATGGGTTTGGCGGCCAGTACAATGGAATTGTGCCTATAAACTCATATGAGCCAAGTCAGCGTGCTGTCATTATTGGTACGTCATCTTCTGGGCAGGGCTTTTCGGAAAGCACCTACACATTAGCTTCATTCGATGGTTGGAATGTTAACTCCTTATACAGCGTCTCTGAGTCTGACAATAGCGGTAATTGCGGCGAGATCGTAGAAAGATATTGCAAGGGTAATAATGTTTTTATCAACGTGCTAAGCGTCCCCGCCCCAGCAGGACAGCTACCTATTGCAATTACTGACATAACGTACTCCTCGCCTGACCTAGATAAATTTGAAGCGACGATAACCCATAATACTGAAATTGTTTTTGTGGAAGACACTCGGCCTTAAACGAAGAAAAAAATACTCTTACCTTTTAGATACTAATAGACTGAATCGACACGCCTTTATAGACGTCCCGATTTTGATACATGTAGGTGGCTAACAAATTTCAGGGTATTCAGTACTGGTCTGTTTGAGTCTCGAGTTAGAGCGGTTTAGAAAAAATGAGGGGCTAGTCGTAGAGCCCGGCGAAGCGTTATGCCTAGCGTTGCTAAAAGGTTGACGCCATGCAGAACTTGAAATGATACCGCTCGCCAGCTATTTAGTGACCAAACGCCATAGCCTAAACTTGCCTTGGCTAGTTAAACCTGATCCCCACCTCGGTTTCAGCTTTTAGATGTCTACGAAATTAGGGGCGATTCAGTTTCTCCAGGAGGACATGCCCGATTTTTTACCTTTTGCTTGAAAGGAAGTCGCCATGAAAGCTCAATTTTTGTCGATGACTCGGATTTAAAGATAAGGATGGAGGATTATTTCGAGCGGTTTACGAATCATTTGCGAGCACTGTTTATCAGACACTTCAAAGCGATGCCGCCGTTGGTCGTCTTGTTTGACGGGACTGAAAGCCGATTACCTTGGCATGTGCTGCTGAATCTAGACCAGCCGGAAAAAATGCAGGAACAATTGCTGGCCTGCAAAGTTGATGTGAAAAAAGGGTTTGATGCAGATGCAATAGTCCATCTGCTGGGCGAAACACTGCATCCACCTTTCGAGGACTGGGGCACTTTCGAGATTGAAGACCGAGAGGTATCAACTTTGCGGTTCACCTACGCTCAGCGCTGTGAAGCAGAGCTTCTCAAAAAAGCGTAGCGGTTCGCGGGCACCTTAAATTTGCGTATTTTCAAAATGAAATAGAGGGGGCCCCTTGAATCATACCGTGGTCCGGGGAGGCCTAAAGCCTTGAGCGAACGAGGCCTTCCCAACCACTTTCGCCCTTTTCAAAAGCGTCCGCAGTAGCGGGGTAGAACCCTTGTATTCTTATGGGTAACCTAAGATTTTAAGTGTCACGATGCCCAGAAGCCTCTAGGATCGTTACCTAAAAGCCATATCGCAGGGATTCGCAATGACAACAATGACAAAAGAAACAGGTGTGTTCGAGCTAACGCTTTTGAATGCAGAAGTCAGGCATCAACGGATCGATGATGTGTTGATAATGGGCCTAAATAGGGGAATCCCCGCTGAAATCATGACTCGTCTCGAAGATCTCTGGTCCACGACCAAGATGATCGCGGATGAGCTAGTAGCCGTCGGTAAAATTATTGTACTAACGATTTTCGACTTCCTGAAAGCCAATCCAAAATTGACCATAGGCTTGGCGCTCGGCGCTGCTTTGGCGACATTAGTCGCAGGCATACCTTTCTTGGGGGCTTTGTTGGCACCGGTTTTCACTGTGGTTTCGATGGTGTACGGAGCAGCGGTGGGCGCCAGTATTGACGACGGCGAGGTGACTACCGGCCCGTTTGTGGCCGTTACCAATTTGGCGAAGAAATTTTTTGACCTGCTTAAACAGATTTTCTTGTCGGTAGAAGATTACCTCCTTGCGAGTGAGGTTAGGTAGGGCATGAAGAAAGAGTCTTATCTTGCTCGGATCAAAAAATTGCGTCTGGACGCGCAGGAACAAAGGATAACGACATTGCCTACCGCTAAGGCAATGCTGGAAAAGGCAGAAACTACAGAGTCGGAATTCATTTCCAAAATGGCGCCTAGTGTTGGAGATGTTGCGGCTAATGTGGTTGTAAAAGCTAAGCGACCTCTGGAAAGTGAAGAGCGTCCGCCTATGGGTGACGGCATTAAAGAATCCGGTGCCATTGCAAGAAGGCCAGTAGGAGATGCAAGGGATCAAGCCCAATCATTGCTGAACAAATCTACAGACCTTGTGCGGAATGAAGCTGAAGGGGACGACGGATCAGCTATCAGATTGGCGATAGAGAAAATGCGCGGACGGGACAGGGTAGGATTAGCTGGCGAACAGCTGTCCGGTGCTGGAGGCGCTGCGGCCGGAGTAGTGATGGCAGGCACGGTAGCTGGTGCGGCGGGTGCCACAACATTACTAGGCTCCACCGGTTTAGCCGGGCTTCTTGGTGGCGTCTTCGTTACAGCCACCCCCGTCGGCTGGGTAATTGGTTCTGCCGCGATTTTTGGCGCCGCTGGTTACGGTATCGCAAAAATGATTCGTTCAGGGTCCGAGCAAGATCGGCGCCGCAAGGATTTCATTGGGCGCCAGACCGAGCGATTGATGACCTTGGAGACTGGATCTCCAACTGTGGACGAGAGAGCCGAGTTGGGTCAGCTCATAGCTTTGACGGTGGCAGCTTCGGTGATAGAGGAAGACGCAGTTCGACGAATGGTTAACCTGTTAAATACAGGTAAGCTGGCCGTCCCTCTAGCATTGGATCGAGTCAGAAGGATAGCTTTGACGCACGGATTGATTGAGTCCAAAAGCTAGCCAGAGTCAGGCACGCTGCCGGTTTTCATGTTGATCAATCGCCTCTTGTATTCTTGAGACATGCCAGACACTGGTAGTGGTACTTTTCAAAGTGTCCGCATTAGCGGCGTGGAACCTGTTTGAGTTTTTTATTATGGACGAAATCACTACCCTGCCTTCGGAAGCTATACCTGATCTGCAACGAACCGTGCAGCGTAAGCTGGGGCGTTGCATGTTGCAGTTCCAACAGTACGAGCTACTGCTCAAGGCGATAGTGGCTCATAGCGAACTGAGTGGCACTCCGGAACGTCTTCAGGCTGTTCGCGACGATAAAGTCGCCTGTGCCCATAAGAAAACTCTTGGCGCCTTGGTGGGGATGCTGACTGAGAGCTATCTCAAGCCGCCAAACTCATCCGATGAACCGCAACAAGCAGAGGATGAACCTAGTGACCGGGTATGGTTTAGCGTCCAATATCAGATGGAGTTGCCTGAGGAGCGTTATGCCGAGACCAAGATTGCTCTCAAGGAGCTCGTCGACCTACGTAACGAGCTGGTGCACCATTTCCTTCAGCGCTTCAATCTCTGGTGTTTGGATGGCTGTATCGCCGCTGAAATATACCTTGATGAGAGTTATGAAACCATCGACGGGCACTATCTAACGTTGCGTCAGTGGGCTAAGTCCATGGACGATGCCCGGCAGCTTATGGTGTCCTTTATGCAAACTCAGGAATATAGAGATCTCGTAATCCACAGTATTAGGCCAGACGGCACGATACATTGGCCTAGCAGTGGAATAGTTGGCTGCTTGCGTGAAGCAGAAATCAATCTGGCTCAAGCGGGCTGGACACCACTTTTCGACTCGATTCACTGGATTACCAAGACCTACCCAGAGCATACGCCTAAGCGCTATGGGTGTGGCAGCTGGCGTCACGTCATCCATGAGTCACAGCAGTTTGAAGTTCGAAAGCAAAGCCAATCTGATAATGGCCCCACAAAGGTTTGGTATCGTAGTCGTCGGAGCGGAGCCTTGAGGGAACACGACTAAGCAATGAACCAGTCGCTGGAGAAGCGCGGTTTCGACCCGCCGCCAGTAATTAGGTGAGTAGCTCCTGGTTTCGTAGTCAGCCCCAGGCCTGATGAACTAGGTAGGCAAGAGGTTCAAATGAGCAATCCACAGAAAATGACATTTGTTGCGGTTATTTCGCACTAGAATGTCATTTAATGTGGCGCAATCATGACATTAATCGTTTCCCCTAATCGCTGAGACGCCCTATTTACGGGGGGGCTAAATGACACTTATAGTGCCCATCGACACCCGTGTAGGCGGGCAAAGTTAGTTGCCCTTTGGGCCAAAGTTATGTGGTTCGGCCAAAGTTAATGTTGGTCGTACGGACGAGAAAACCCTCAGTAGATTTAGATCTGCTGGGGGTTTTTGCTTTCCGGAGGATGCACAGGCTGTGAATAAAGACACGTGCTCATCGCGAGCGTTGACAGCAGAGATACTTTTTCTGGCTCTGGTTGATCAGCGGTAGTAGGTATACCAGCAGAAAACCGACAATCTCCTTATTCACGGTTTTGACCGATTTGATCTTCACGGGCAAACGTTCCAGTCCTTAACTCGAGGCAAACAGCCATACCAGCCCAAAGCACAGGCCGCTCAACACCAGCGCCGTCAGCAGATAACCGCTTCGCACCAGCCAGTGGGCGGCCAGATATTCAAGCGAGGGCACGCTGCGCTGCCAGGCGTTGCTGATTTCCACAAGCCATAGAGTCAGGCAGATGGGCGACAGTGCCGTGGAGACCAGCGCCAGCTTGGCGAGCCGGTTAAATACTTGCACCCTCCGGGGTATGGGCGCTGATCTTGCCCTTTTTCGCTGCGGGTTCGCCTTCGCGGTTATGACTAAAGGCTTCTTTGAGCACTGCCTTCATCAGTTGCTCGGCGTGGAGCTCGCTTTTGCTGATTTGACCTACAAGTTGATTGAGCAAACTTTCAGTTTTACGTAACGTTCTAATGATCTCGTTAGCCTCGGGTATCGAAGGCAGACCAAATACAGTGTTTCGGATTTTAATGCCATTCAGTGCTGGTTGGTTTCCTCCTGATGCATCGCTCCTTGTTCTTTCATAACGAGACAAAAAGAAATACCAGATAATCTCAGGAATGATTCCGTCATACGGTCGGATGGCACAAACGTTTTGGTTAGTGGCGGCGTCAATATTTAGGATTGCGGCCTGCCCTCTAGTTTTTCCCTGCCCTATCATGGCGACAAGGACACTTCCTTTTGGATTTATCCTGGCGGACGACCCGCCAAGTGCTTTTTGAGTTATTTTCTCTCTCGCATTGCCAATATAATTGTTGGCGACTTCACCGCTCGATATCCAATTTATCGTACCACCCCAATACTCAGGATTGTTACGATCTGGTGTTGCACCAACCTTGATTTCAGCAATGTCACCCAACCGACACCATTCCCACCCATGCGGCAGTGGAAACGGCTTTTCTTCATCCGAGATTGGCGGCAATGGTTTTTGCGCTTTGATTTTATTCTCTTTAATCAGTTGCGCTTTTTCGGCGGAGATACGCTTGATTAGTTCGCTGGCAGACTCCAGATTGGGGTTTTGCGCTCTCCAGCCAGCGGAGAGTTTGCCTTCGATGGCTTCCTGCAAAATCCGCTGGCGCAATTTTTTTAGCAACGTTTGTTGATGGTTAAGCTCATGCCTAAGATCAGCATCTTCATTTTCAATACGCTGAAACCGACGGAGAATAGATAGCTGCTCCTCTTTATCAGGCAGCATGATTTCTAGCGATAAGAGATGCTTGGGCTTGATCTCAGTTTTAATGCCTCCTTTTACCTGCTCTTTCAGCAACTGAATAAAGATTGGTGACTTCAGAAATCGCTTGAAATATTCAACGCTGACTTTGCTTTCATCAAAGGTATAAGACGAATAGTGAATAGTCGCGGTGACATCAGAGCGGCCGTGATAAACGCCCAAGGCTCCCTTGGCGACGTTGATGCCAGAAATGACCAAATCACCCTGCTTAATCAGGATCATGTCCGTTTTGCTGGGCTTTTCAGCAATGTGAAAATTTCCGGAGAAATCAATCTTGTCTACTCGCCGAAAACCAGAAATTTCCTGAGATTCAGGCTTGTAACGGCCTTCCCGCTCAAAAAGGAAGTCCCCAACTTTAATCTTGTTCCAAACGGCCACTACACCAACTCCTTGCGCAACTGCTCCAGTAATTGATCGCCTTTGGCAAAGGACTGATGAAGCAGATCGAGTAATTCGGTGCTGCTGTGTTGCTTTTCTTCTTCGGCGCGATGCGGATTTTTGATGTCTAGGTTGTAGCCATTGGCTTTAATGAAGTCGATATCCACCTGCCAGGCGTGGTCGTTTTCGGGTTCTACCCCGTTTCTGCGGTCTGTCAGAAAACGGCAGTGATGAGAATGTCAGGTTCATTCACAGCTTAAGCTTTCTTCTGTGACGCCCATGGTCTATGATTTCCTTATTGACAAAAAGTCAATGCTGGCCACAACGTGTTGGTTTCAAAGAGATTTTTGAGTCGTAGTATTTGCGTCAGGTTAACTTTGGCCAAACGTAGGTTTTGGCCAATTAACTTTGACCGAAGTGGAAAATAACTTTGGCCAAAGTCGTTCAGAAGCGTGATTTTTGGTTAGGTATGGGTCGCTTAACTTTGCCCGCCTACATCCCGGTCGGCGATAAG
>TARA_R110000868_G_scaffold180754_2_pt1 | contig 20486 bp, 12 predicted proteins | sample TARA_R110000868 | Tara Oceans TARA_R110000868 (sample SAMEA4397489) | marine metagenome | biome: Polar Biome; feature: [SRF] surface water layer (ENVO:00010504); material: water (ENVO:00002006), including particulate matter (ENVO:01000060) such as... | depth 5 m | reverse complement strand
GGGCCTGCGAATACTGGGGGCCAAGCGTGTTGCCTATCATTTGGCCAAAAATAACCTGTGCCCGAGCAGCAAATCTAGAAAACAAGCCTGCGCAGACAACGATGTCATTTATCGCAAATTAAAAACCATGAACAATCAAGTCGCACTCAACTTAATGAGTGAGCACAAAATTGATTTAATCATTAACCTTAGAACAAGATGCATCTATAAAGACAAAATTTTAACTGCACCTAGACTTGGTTGCATCAACGTCCATCATGGCCTTCTTCCTACGTACCGTGGAACCATGTGCGATTTATACGCGCTGTATGATGATCGCCCGGCCGGATTCTCTGTTCATAAAATGGAGAAAAAAGTAGATGCAGGTGAAATCTATCGTGTACAAGAAGTATCCAACTCACATCTAAACTACGCAGAGTACTTAGCACTTACGAACGAGTACGAACTGAAAGTTTTAACTGAATTGATATCTGAAATTGAAGAACTTTCCCATCTACCGAGCGGGATTGAGAACAAATCAAAAAATAAACCGATTTATACTAAGAACCCTGATCGAAATACGATTGCTAAAATGCAGGCTAAAGGAATGTTACTATGAAAGTTAAAAGTATAGTGGCCCATCACGGCTCTCCTGGACACCCAGATGATTTCCTACACTTAAAAAAATACTTAAAAGATGCATTCGAATTTTATACACCTCATCGTGGCGATTCACTCAGTGGAAGCAACGACAACAGAGTTGAAGTTGGCTATTCCTTTGGAGCAGTTCTGGCGCTACAGGCTGCGCTGGAGAATAACTCAAAAGAAGTCATTTTGATTTCCCCCTATCTTTTTCCAGAATCGGCCCCTTCGACACTAAAAAAATCAATCCTAAAAACTCCTGGAATTGGTGCCCTAGTCCTAGGTCTTGCTGGCAAAAAAGGAATTGAGCAAATGCTGGTGGAGTCATCCTACCCGTCTCAGGTTCCGGAAACATATATCCAAGACTCTTTGAACTATTTAATACCCTACCGCCTTCGCACTAGTGTCCTAGAAAAAGATATTAATCCGACAAATATTACAAACTTGCTTTCAGCTCACGCTGCCAAAGGAACAAAAATTTCAATTCTTCGTGGCAGAGAGGACAAAACCAGCGCTGTAGCAAAGCAAGTAAAGCCAATCATCGATCTTACCGGTGCCAAAGAATATATCTTGGACATGGCCGGCCACGCCCTACTTTGGACCCATCCAAAAAAGCTAGCTGAGCATATTACCCTAATACTTACAGGACAAGCGCAAGAAAAAGCTAAATCTCAAGAGGCAAGACAAGAAAAACTTGGCTATTTTGACGGCGAGCATATTGGCAACAACGTCTCTTCGTTTCTTACCAGACATCTCAAAGATTTTCCCACTAGAGAGATTCTCTCGTGGGTCAGTCCTGGAGATGTTTTAAAGTGGGATGGAAAATCCCCCCTGGTCCACTCAAGCGTTAAAGTGGCTGAGCTCGATCACTTGGTCTCAGTAATCGCACATGGATTTAGTGAACTAGGACTCAAAAAAGGCGATCGAGTCATCATCTTTATTCCTATGTCACTCTACCTATATGCCGCCATGTTTGCAGTTCAAAGACTCGGGGCAATCGCGGTATTTTTAGATTCTTGGGCAAGAAGAGATCAGCTTGGAAAATCTGCTGAAGTGGTATCACCAAAAATGATTGTTTCAGTTGAGCGAGCTTTTGGATATCTTGCCGAGGTACCGGAGATTAATGCCATCCCACTTAAAGTGGTAGCAGGTCCACACGAAGGAAAATATACGGCTTCCCTCGATGTACTTATGGGCGGAAAAAATCGCGCTGAACCTGTCGCCGTCGAGAAAGAACATACTGCCCTCGTGACTTTCACAACCGGATCTAGTGGCACACCCAAAGGCGCAGACAGAGGTCATCGTTTTTTAGCGGCACAACACTACGCTCTCAATCGCCACCTGCCGTATAACGAAAACGATGTAGATCTTCCGGTTTTTCCAATTTTTTCTCTCAATAATTTGGCGGCAGGAGTTAAGACAGTTATTCCTGCCATTGACGTAGGTACACCTAATGAAAAGGATGCTCTCATTCTCTATAACCAAATGAAGCAACAAGGTGTTACCTGTACGACATTATCTCCTTCATTATTTAATGCCATGTCGAGATGGTGCAAGCAAACGAATCAAGATCTTTCATTTCTACGAAGAATTATTACCGGTGGCGCCCCTGTCTCCAATGATGATGTCGCCAATATGAAAGCCGTTGCACCAAACGCCGAGATCCTCGTCTTGTACGGCTCGACTGAAGTTGAACCAATGGCCCATATTGAGGCAAAAGAAATGCTAGGGCAAAAGCGAAATGCTGATCCCGAAATTGAAGAAGAAGGCGTCAACGTCGGTCTTATGGATGAAGGCCTGCAGGTCAAGTATCTCAAAATTAACAAGGACCCAATCTTTATCAAAAAGGAAGAAGACTGGAAGGCGCACGAAGTGGCCAAAGGTGAAATTGGTGAAATCATTGTTGCCGGCGAACATGTTTGTCAGGGCTATTGGAATAACGAAGAAGCTTTTTTTAGAGCTAAGATTAGAGATCATCATAATACTGTTTGGCACCGTACAGGAGACCTTGGCAAAGTCGATAGCCATGGCAACCTCTGGCTGGTTGGTAGAGTTCACAATGCCATTTCAAGAGCTGGGAAGTATTACTTCCCAGTCAGAGCAGAAGTCATCCTAAAGAAATTACCGTTTGTTCAAAATTGCGCCTACCTTGGTGTTGCCGATGATGAGCTAGGTGAAAAAACCTTTGCCGTGATCAGTATTCGCTCAGGAGCAGCAGGTGACGAAGACACCTGGAAAAGTGAAGTATCTCAAATCTTACAAAAAAATGGTGTTGTCACTGATGGCATCGTTATCACAGACGAAATCCCTATGGATCCAAGACATCACTCGAAAGTGGAATATGGGATTTTGCGAGATAAGTTATTTGGACAAAAGTCATGAAACGAGCAAACAGCAATGAAAGTGATCTTGATTTTATCAAGCGCGTGGCAAACTACGCTTTAAACTGGCTTTTATTTATATGGGAGCGCTTTAATCCAGCGACTCACCTTGCAATGATCATTTTATTTTGTGCTGGAACTGCAACATTGGCCCAAGTTCATGACTCCAGTAGAATTGCCTATGCCTGCATTCTTGCCACAATTTTCTTCTTTAGGCTCAGACTCTTTGACGAAATTAAGGACTATGAAAGCGATATTGTGATCAATCCAAAACGACCACTACCGCGCGGACTACTCGGTGTATTCGACATTAAGGTCGCTTTAATTTTATCAATTATCGCAGAGTACGTTATCGTTCAGGCCGTTTTGCCCGCCGCCATGAGATGTTGGCTCATAGCCTTAGTATGGTCACTGTTTATGTATAAAGAGTTTTTTATCCCTAATTTAATCAGACCGTACCTAACAACCTATGCTACTTCACATACACTAGTGACGCTTCCTCTAACACTTGCACTGATTGCTGGTATGACAAATCAGTCTCAAATCCATCAAAGTGATATATGGGCGGCGCTTGGAGCTTGGCTTGTGTTTAATATCTTTGAGCTTGGGCGAAAGACTTTTCAAAAGAATGAAGAGCGAAAGAATGTTGAGAGCTACTCATTAATATGGGGGCGCTACGGCGCAGTTGCTCTAGTGATCGCCCATGCAATCATTGCAGCCTATGCATTCACACAGGCCATTGGACAAGACTTCGCACAAATTGGTTCGCTCATGAGTGCATGCGTTGCCTTTCTGATCTTTATTTCTGCACTTTATCTTTTTGTTAAAAAGAAATGGACAGGAAGTCTGTACCGCGCAGCAAGCTCGGTATTTATATTATTAATATATGGCGTATTAGCGCTCTTACCCTATACGAGGTAGATCTTGAGTCACAAACAACTACTCATCACACCTGAGAGCCTTAGTCCTTACGTCAGAGCGAGGGCCGGTGGCAAAGGTGCAAACCTACATACAATGACTAAAGCAGGCTTACTTGTTCCTGAATGGTTTGTGCTACCCACAACGGCCTTTGATAACTTTATTAAGACCAGAGGGCTTGAAACTTTTCTAGCGGACGCATTAAAGAAAGACTTCAAAGAAGCAGAGAAAATAATTGAAGCAAAGTTTCTTGAAGTAAAAATGCCTGAAGATTTAGCTGATTTGATTATCTCAAACTGGGAATCAAGGCTCGATCGATCAATGATCTCAGTTAGGTCGTCAGCGGCCGACGAAGATGGCAGCTCTCACAGTTTCGCCGGACAGCTCAGCTCATATCTTTACTTAGACGATGCCGATTCGATTATATCATCCGTTATAAAATGTTGGGCATCAGCCTTTTCGGAGCGAGGACTCTCCTATCGTGCCCAAAACAAGATTAGCAATCAGGGTATCAAAGTGGCTGTGGTTCTACAGCAGATGATTGACCCAGAGCTCTCTGGTGTTATGTTCACACAAGACCCAACGAAACCAGCAAGAGCTGCTATTATGATCAACGCTGTTTACGGCGTAGGCGAAGGACTTGTTGGCGGCCACCTTGATCCAGACAGTTGGACTATTTCACCAGAAGGTGAAGTTATCGAAGAGAATATTGTTGAAAAAGATAAGCACTGGGTGCAAAAAGAAGGTGGCGGTTGTCACGAACAATCTCTGCCAAAAATGATCTCTACGGCCTGCTTAAGTCCAGATCAATTAAAGCAACTGGCTAACTTAGCTCAAAAAATTGAAGCGCTCTATCGCTTCCCTCAAGATGTTGAGTGGGCCATTAAGGATGGAAAGATTTGGCTGCTTCAATCAAGACCGATAACAACTGGAGTTGTCTCTCATCAAGGACATCTCTTTGTTTGGGATAATTCTAATATTGTTGAAAGCTACGGTGGACTAACTAAGCCGCTCACCTTTGGCTTTGCCCGCTACGTCTATCACCAAGTGTATGTACAATTTTGCGAAGTCCTCATGGTGCCGCAAGCCCATATTAAAGAGATGAACTTCTTCCTAAGTAATATGCTCGGACTTTTCTACGGTCGCGTTTATTACAACCTTTTAAACTGGTATAAGCTGACTTCGATTCTTCCTGGCTATAAATTCAATCGATCTTTCATGGAAACCATGATGGGTACAGATGAGGCCTTGGCCGATGAAATTGCGCAGCGGGTTCGCCCACCTTCTTTTGACGACACGCTTGGAGCTAAGTTTAGAAAGATTCTAACTGGTTTTAAGTTTTTTTGGTTTCATTTAACTATTCAATCAATGGTCGATAAATTTCTCTCAGACTTTCATACGGTCTGGGATCGCTATCGCGCTAAAGATTATAACTCCATGCCTGCCGATGAAATCTACGAAGTCTATAAAAAACTAGAAGTGGAAATGCTTTGGAAATGGCATGCACCGATTATCAATGATTTTTTATGCATGGTTCACTTTGGAGTCTTTAAGAAATTAACAGATAAATGGCTAGGCCATCTTGGAGCAGGTTTTTCTAATGACCTACTTGCTGGGAATGGAAATTTAGAGTCGGCCGAACCTACGAAGCGTCTTATCACTCTCGCAGGAGAAGTCGATAAAAATGAGGAGCTTAAATATCTTATCCTTGGAACTCCGGCCGATGAGTGCCTTGAATCGCTGAGACAGTCAAAGCACCATGAGTTCTATCGCCATGTAATTGACTATATTGATCGCTACGGTTTTCGCTGCATGAGTGAAATGAAGCTTGAACAAAAAGATTTGCATCAAGACCCATCACTATTTTTCATGTTCTTAAAAAATATCATCAACGCTGGTCAGACAGATTTGGCCAAATACGAAGAACGAGAAAAAGCCATTAGAGAAAATGCTGAAGCCTTGCTTAAAAAGAATATCAGCGGTCTTAAAGGTGTGGTTTACAGCTGGTCTTTATTTCATGCCAGAAAGGCCGTTCGAAATCGCGAAAATACTAGATTTTGTCGTACTCGAATTTACGGCGTGGTTCGCGCAATGTTCTTTGGTATTGGCAGAGATTATTGCCTTCGTGGAATTATTGAACACCAAGAGGATATCTTCTATCTGACATTAGAAGAACTAAAGGGCTCGCTTGAAGGCTTTAATACCATTCAAGACCTTAAGCAAGTGATCGCACTTAGGAAGGCTGAGTATGAGCGCTATGAAAACCAAGAGCCGGCACCAAGGTTTGCTACCAGAGGACCAACTTACTGGAACAACTCTCACTTTCCCCCTGAAGAAGAAATTGATCTTGGCGATCTAAAAGAAAATGAAATGAAAGGCCTTGGCTGTTGCCCTGGCATTATTGAAGGGGTGGTTAAAGTTATCCTCTCACCCGATGATGACCTCACACTAAACGGTGAGATTCTAGTGACTCATAGAACCGATCCAGGGTGGATTCCACTCTACCCGTCGGCCAAAGGCTTACTAGTCGAGCGAGGAGGACTACTGTCTCACTCTGCCATCGTGGCCCGTGAAATGGGGCTACCTACCGTAGTAAGTGTTAAGGGACTAACCAAACGTCTTAAAACGGGAATGAAGGTTCGCTTTAACGGTGAGACAGGATTAATCGAGATTTTAGAGTAAAAAAAAGCCCCGCTAAGCGGGGCAATTTGTAGATCTTTATTTGTGAAGCTTGCCAATCTTACCAGAACCAGTGACGTAGAAAGTCTCAGAGCTAGAGATATCACTCACAACACTTTTAGCGCGGTATTTAACCGTAAGAGTTGCAGCAGCAACTGGATTAAGTTTGGTGCCTGTATTGGTGATGCTTAATAGCTGAGAATCAGCTGAGAAGTTAAAACCCCATGATACTGAGATATCATCGGCCATCACGTTAACGCCTGTTAGGTACTTGCCCTTACCGTTATAACTTCCGCCCCATTGAAAGATGACTGTGTAGGTAAAGCCGATCACTGTCATGCCAAAGCCATTTTTATATTCAACTCTATAGGACTTAGCGCTTGGAAGGTTCCAAGACTCCATATCCATAACATCAACCGGTTCACCATCTTCGTCTTTTGGAAGAACGGTAATTGTTTGCATCGCCGTGTGATTTGATACTGGGCGACCAGCTTCAATAATTTTCCAGATTTCTTTACCAAGCGCGATTAAGCCTTTGGCCTGCATAATAACGCCATTAAGATTCTTTTCTTGGAACGATTCTACTATCTGGACCGGGGCTGACTCAACTTCTGTAACTTCTACTTTGGAAATTTCGAAATACGGGTCTTGTGCGTGAGCTGTGTAAAAACTCAATAGTGATAATGTAAGAACGACTATAGTTTTGCTCATGTCTTCCCTCCCTTCAGGTAAGATTTACATGGCCGACAATAGTTTTTTCACACTGCATGGTCAACGATGTAGACTATGAAAAAGTCTTACATCTAACTAATATATTCCATAAGTCCAATCTAATACGCCTACGTATTTACGACACGTTAGGCTGTAATTCGCTCTGCGTCATTATTACAAGGTGCCTATTCTTTCATTTCGCACTGCGATATATTGCCGCTATGAAAATTGCGTCTTTATTCATCTACATAATTCTAGGGGTTTTGGCCTTCGGTGCTATCGCACAAGATACGTGGATGCCTCTTGGACTACCCCCTCATATAGAGACGGAAGCTCGAAAAGCTGGTGTTAGTCATACAAAGATCCATAGCTACCTCAAGAAGAACTTTCACAAGCTGATCGACAGCACTGGCAATATCTATTTAGAGTCTGAAGAGTTTGGATTAGATTATTTAATCGTAGCGAAGATGGTTTTTGGGCTGCAAAGAAAAGTTGAAAAAAATCCATGGCCTAAGAGTGAGTCTGATCAATTCCTAGTTAAGGATGAGCTTACCATTGGTTACCGCTTTGGTGCTGGCTTAGTTGTCTTTGGTGATATCGGTTATGTAAAAAAATATACATTAGTACAGCCTGTAGCTAGTCATCGCGAAGGCATGCTTATGAATGATTTTATCATCAACCTAATGCTTCCTTTTCATATTCAAGAACAAAAGTTACCAGAAAAATACGTATTGATGACTGAAGGATACCTTGAAGGTCGTGGCCGCTTAAAGCTTGGTGGCGGACTGATGTTAAACCCATTCGTGCATCAGACCCATCACTCAAAAGTTGAGCTCTCCAGGACGTATATCGACAACACCTCACCGAGTTCAATGAAAGTCTTTATTGATCAAAGTGCATTCAAAGAATGGGGCCAACTTCTCTACGTAACCAATGGCTGGCTTTCCTACTCATTGTTTAAGGCCGATTTCAAATATGGTCAGACCCAGAGAAACTTTTATGAAATACAAAAGAACTTACCTGAATATAATGAGGTTCTCTACAGACTAACAGTTCATAATGACTATGATATTCTAAAAGACTTTGGATTAGAGCATAGTGCTACAGATAATTTCCGCCAGACCAGTGCCAATATTGGATTGTTTGGATTGTACTCTTCACACAGTAGAAATCGCTACGATGAAATTGAAGAGTTCATGGAAGATGCCAATGGTGAATTAGTTCTTGTAAATCAACAGTATCAACATGAAAACGAGCGTGAATCTAGCTGGTTTAATTTTCTTTCTGGAGAAGAATTCTTCAGCAATATTTTGTTCATGGCCTACAACGACGACAGCCAATTGGTAAAACCCCACGTTGTTATCTCAACTAGAATCACTGACAAAAAAGCTAATATCAAAGAAATGAAACGGAAGTATCTCGATTCCATTAATAAAATCGCCCTAAGCTCCAAGAGTGTTTCATTATCAGATGAAACCGCTTCTATTGTAAAAGAGCATAAGCCGCGAGCTAGTATCGACATGAAACTTACTTTTAATGACAAGGCCATCAACACCATAATCGACCTAAGCGAAGAAGACTTTTGGCAACATATCTACAAAGTCACTAACGCCGATAAAGATCGCTGGGACGCCGCTCTAGAATACAATAGTAACTCGGTTGTTAACAGAAGAGATCCACTGAGAACATTAGCAGTGAAGCTTCGAAGTATTGGTAGAAACCTTCGAGATATAAAAAAATGTGAAGATAATAAATGTAGAATTAAAACTTTAAGCAGTATTTTACGACGTTGCGTCTATGTATCCAACGGTACATTTGCATCTGAACTTTTGGCCATCATGCATAGTTTGGTCAAAGGCAATATTTCAGTCGAAGCAAATATCGGCCTCATCAATGATGAGAGAATTGTTGATGCGATTGCTTGGGATAACGGTGTTAAAGTGGATGTGCCACAGAAGTATTACCGCTTTAACTTTCAACGAGCTTCTGAAATTTACCATATGTTTTCAAAGGGCTATTGACTTACGCAAAACTTACGCTTAAGCTTATTCTATGGCTATTACAAAAAAACAAAAAGAAGTTTTCGACTATATCGTGGGCTACTCCGGTAAAAACGGATACGCGCCAACACAACGAGAAATAAAAGACCACTTTGGCTTTAAGTCCTTTGGTTCAGTTCAAACCTATCTTAAATACCTCGTAAATGCGGGCTATCTTGAAACCGATTGGAATGCCAGACGGGGTATTACATTATCAACAGCTGAGCAAGCACCTCCATCAGACGTGGAGGAAATTCCTTGGTTGGGTGATGTTGCCGCTGGTGTACCGATTGAAGCCATCGAAAACCCTAGTGAGACTATTCCTGTTCCTAAATCCATGCTTGCCAAAGGTGGTAATTATTTTGCCCTGTCTGTGCGTGGCGATTCAATGATCGAAGCTGGCATCCTTGAAGGCGACGTTATTGTTTGCAAGCAACAAGCACAAGCAAACAACGGCCAGATTGTTATCGCTGTCGTTGACGGCGAAGCCACTCTTAAAACTATTAATAAAGTTAAGAAAGGCTTTGAACTCATTCCTTCAAATTCTCGAATGAAACCATTTCTAGTGGGCCCAGATCAAGACTTTCGAATTGCAGGGGTCTTAGTCGGACTCTTGCGATCTTATGTTTGACCCAATTTCTCTGCAAAAAAAAGTCATCCAACAAAAGCGCAAAATTATACATGTGGACATGGACTCTTTTTTTGCTTCTGTTGAAATGCGCGACAACCCAGCTTGGCGAAATATCCCATTAGCAGTTGGTGGCGACCCAGGTCGCAGAGGCGTTTTATCCACATGTAATTATCTTGCCAGAAAATTCGGTGTTCGCTCGGCCATGCCTTCGAGCCACGCCTTAAGACTTTGCCCAGAGCTACTTATAGTTCCTGGTCGAATGAGTGCCTACAAAGAAGCATCTAATATTGTTCGTAATATTCTATCCCAGTTTACTGATCAAATTGAGCCCGTCTCACTTGATGAGGCTTATATCGATGTATCTGAGTGCACTGACTTTGGTGGTAGCGCTACCCTTCTTGCTGCACATATTCGAAAGGAGATTGCAAAGCAAACCAATCTAAGTGCATCTGCCGGTATTGCCCCTAATAAGTTTTTGGCCAAGATGGCAGGAGAATGGAATAAACCAAACGGTCAATTCACAATCACTCCAGCTCAAGTCCACAGCTTCATGTCCCCTCTTGCCCTAATAAAACTTCCTGGCATTGGCGCAAAGACTGCTGAATCTCTCGATCGCCAAGGTTTAAAATATTGCCACCAAATTCAAGAATCGGATTTATTCACTCTTAGAAGAAGGTTTGGTAACTGGGCCCATCGCCTATACGAACTCTCCTTTGGATTTGATGACAATCCTGTGATCTCCCACTGGCAAAGAAAATCTCTTGGGGTAGAAGAAACTTTTGAAAAAGATCTTTCACCTCAAGACTGCACCTCATCTTTTGAAGATCTATATATAGAAATGTCTGCCCGCTTAAAACGCTACCAACAAAGGGAGCCAAGCGCTAAAGCCTATAAATCCTTTGTAAAAATTAAAACCCACGATTTTAAGCAACATACCTTTGAGCGAATACTCGAAGAAAAGACTATGAATGCTCCTTCCTATGAAGACTACATCGCCATGCTCAGAGAATTAATTGGACGCAATCAAACGTCGATTAGACTTATAGGACTTGGAGTACGATTAAATTATGATGATGAGCCAGCTCAACTTTCTATGGCGATTGAAGCATGATTAGCTTAACCTCCATTGATCAAAGCTGGACTCATCATGATTTTTTCAAATGGGTCTTAGCCTATAAAGAGTCTATGCCCAAAGGTGACAGGATTCTCATCGCATTAGATGATCCATTTCACCAGCTCGCTGCACTTTACGCTAGCCTGTGCCATCCCATTACCGCACTTAGTTCAAACCATGAGAACTTAAAGATTCACTACGATATCTTTAGACCAGATGCCATTGTCGATAAAATTTTAGAAACTTCAAATTTAGACAGTGATACTAGCTCTCTCGCATTAAAGGGAAACCTTGGGATCGCAACATCAGGAAGCTCAGGAAGACCAAAAGTTGTGGTTCTAAGTACTCATGCCCTCATGGCGTCGGCCAAAGCAAGCTGTGACTTCTACAAACTTAGTTCACAGGATATAATTGCTAGCCCGCTACCCCTCCACCATATTGGCGGCGTTATGCCTTTTTGGCGTGCCCTTGAGTCGAAATGTAAATTAATTTTACCAAAGAAACATTGGCTCCAGGCCTGTGAATTTAAGGCAACTCAAATCTCATTGGTGCCTACACAATTAAAAACCTTACTTGATCAAGACTATGATTGGTCATCCTATAAAAGTGTCATTCTAGGTGCTCAAGCACTAGACCCAAAACTCTTTAATCGAGCACTAAAGGCCGGGTGCCCGATCAGCGTCTCCTACGGATCAAGTGAGTCTGCCGCCCAGCTCAGCGCCACTCATCCTAAGCAAGATCCTCATGGCGGTGTCGGCCATCTCCTTGCTGGTCGCGACGTTAAAATTATTGAGGGCAAAATTGCTTTCAAAGGTCCTGCAGTCTTCACTCATTATATTGATCAAGGTGATGTCCATTTGCCATTTAATGATGATGGCTATTTTTTGACTAATGATCTGGGCTCTCTTTCAACAAACAATCTGCTCAGTATTCATGGCCGATCAGATCACGTCTTTAAATGCGGCGGTGAGAATATAAATCCCACAAAGCTTGAAACAACACTTCTTGCTAATAAGTCTCTGACAGAATGCATAGTCGTCCCATTGCCAGATGAGCATTTTGGAAATGTCTGTTCAGCGGCTATTACTCCATTTAACCAAGAATCAATCAAAAGTATTATTGACACAAACTCAGATCTATTACCTCATGAACGAATTAAATTCCTTGGTCAGCTTAAAAACTTTGGGCAATCCGTAAAACACTCCCGCTCAAAAGAAGAAACTACCATTTCTCAAAAATTTAAGAATTGGAATCTTCAGCGTCTTGGTCCAAAGCTTGATGGCAAAGACAATCTCGTATTTCTCCACGGTTTCATGGGGGCTGGCTCCCATATGAAAGATCTCGCAACTTCATTCTCCACTGAGTTTAATGTCTGGTCGATTGACCTTCCTTTTCACGGTATGAATATTTCAAACGATGAAGTTCTTAATTGGGATCAAATTATTGACTCATTGGCCGCAATTCTACTTCGTTTTAATAATCTATGGATCTACGGCTATTCCATGGGTGGCAGACTCGTCTATGGCTTACTCGATCGCTATCCAGACCTAATTAAATTTGCCATCGCTGAGTCGGCCCATCCTGGACTCAACACCGATGAAGATCGTAATTCACGCAAAAATTTCGAAAACAATATAATCTCAGCTATGTCTGATAATGACTTCGCTTCTTTTTTAACCAATTGGTATAAGGCTGATCTGTTTTCTTTAAATGACTCAGAGATCGCAATGCTCATTGATCAAACGGCTTCCACTCCAAAACTCTACGCCAAAGCCTTGAGTTCTTATGGTCTAAGCGCTCAGCCTAATTTGCAGCATATTCTTAAGAGTCCAAAGTTAATAACTGTCTGCGGTGAGCTTGATAAAAAATATCGGTCTTTATTGCCAGGTTCGATCATTATAGCCAAGTCCTCTCACAAGGCCTCATTCCAAGCCCCAAACGAGCTCTATCGCCAATTAATAGAGTATTTCAAAATACAAAATTGGAATTGACCAATACATAATTCCAGTTAGATAGCGGGAATTAATCCTAGAACAATCTGATTTAGCCCAGTATCATCTATACTACGAAGTAAATAATATCACGGGCAACAATATGAACTATCTCAAAAAGTTTACCAGTCTCCTTTTAGTGTTTGCGCTCTTTAGCTTACATATTGAAAGTGGAGCCATTGCATTTAGTTCAGCCTATGCCATTGAGGACGAGTCAAGCTTCGAACAAGTAGATCTACCAAACATTACGAATGCCTCCAATGAGTTTATGGATCAAGAAAAAGACCAGCCAGCTGAGTCAAGTGCCAATAACACTAACTCTAATACTCCTCAGTCGAATAACGCTTCTATTGATATGGAATCGGGCAGACAAGAAGCTAAGCTAACAATGAATCAACTCATGGTCTTAGTTATACTCCTTACAGGTCCTACAGTAGGAATTGGATGTATCAACACGATCTCAGGGAAATTGTTTTCAGCTGGGGCTGCGATCTATCTGGTTAAGGAGATAATGAATTACAAGAGCTACAAAGAGGCTGTTACAAGTACCGAGAAAATGTACGCCGAGCTCTCTGATAATCCTGATGTCAATGAAGAGCAAATTAATAGCTTTATCACTGCTGAGCAGATGGAAAATATAGCAGCTGATGCGCTTAAAAAAAGAAAAGATAATACTAAAATATTGGCCCTAGCAGTGACAGCCGCTTCAATCGCTTCTTTTGCTGAATCAATCTGGGGAACCTCTGCATATACAGCTTGCACGGCTGCGAGTGTAGGTACAGGAGCATGTGCCTGTGAGGAGGTCGACAAAGGGATACAATCTTGTATGTTTGCTCCATGTGCCAAATTGAAGGACTGTGCTCCAGAAGCAGCCAATGCTGCCTGTATGATAACCGATGCCAGCGACTTAAAGCCTGACAACTTAAATTCTGAATATGGACCATCTCAATACGCAAACAGCCAGCCTGACTTCGACTCGCTTAATGAATTCATGCTCAACTCGGCCATCGAAGAACAAGGTAAGGACTTACAGGTTTCAAGGTTTGTATCAACTCTTATTTCAAGCTTTTTAAGCTCTGCTTATGCAGACACATCTCCAGCTTCAAAGGGTGGCCCACTAAGTGGACTTGGCTTAACAGGTGCAGCCTTAGGAGGAGTGCTTGCTTGGTATGCACTAAATCAATTCACCTTCATTAATAAGCTCGGTGTTGGCTGGATAAGAGGAATCTTTTTTGGAGTACTAGCAGGATTTGCATGGGCTGCCGTTAGTGAACTCAAAAAGGGTGAAGAAAAGCTGAGAAGTAATGCCAATATTTACAAGAGTCTCCATGAAAGACTAAGAGCAGCTATGGACTCAAAAGCTAAGCTCGCAAACCTAGGTGGAATTAGTAGTGCTGTCAGAGATCGTCTAGCAAGGTTTCAGGGTATTCGCGACAATATGAATAACCCAAAAGACGGCGCCATTTGTTTAGTTGGAAATCTTGGGGAACAAAGAGTTGATGAGAATTGCTCATGTCGAAAAAATAATAGTTGTTCTAAAGTTGATCTGTCCGCTGTCGATTTTGGCGGTCTTGGTCTTCCTGGATTTTTTGGGCAAACAGCAGGAGGTCTTCAATCTGGTGCGAACTCATTATTCTCTGGCAATTTAGCCGGTGCAGATAGCGCATTTGCTGGAGTAGGTTCAAATGCCGCAAATTTAAGAAAACTTAATGATCGCGTAAAAGGAAGTGCTATAGCAGGTGTGAACTCAGCAAACAAAGGAAAAAAGCCTGTAGACTTAAAGTCATTAGAGAGCAAGATAATTGAAGATGTTCAAAAATTGGGGCCTTCTTTAATAAAATCAGCACAAGCTAAAAATGGCCCTGCACTGGCAGCGTTTGGTATAGGATCAAGTGGTATCTCAAGTGGACTCGTTGATAACCCAAAAGATTTGACTCCTAAGTCTTTAGTCGCAAGTATTTCAAGCAAGGCTGCCCCAGCTCCCGCTGCAAAGACTAAAGCGATGGATTTCAATTTTGACTTCCCTACTGAACAAGAAGCTTCAAGTGATACAGAGGTAGCCCTCAGCCAGGGTGATGCGCTCAACGAGTTTGAGTCTAATGAAAGTGATATTAGTGCTCGTCCAGATGAGAATATCTTCAATATAATCACTGTTCGCTATTTCAAATCGGCCTATCCACGCATCTTTAACGAGCAAGCTAGCGAGCGACAAAGCTTAGAATAAGCTCTCTAAAAGCAGGTAAATCCTCTGATTTGCCTGCTATCTATGGCATCTAAATTCTCAAATATTCAATAACTTAGCCTGTTAAGCAGCTATTTATTCACGCTGTGGTGTGACTAATCTATAATAATCTTATTGATTTAACTAAGCCTAGGTTGGCCCCATGAAACTTTTAAAAAGCCTTACCGTATTTACCATCATCCTTTCTTTATTCAGTTTTCATATTGAATCGAGGGCCATTGGATTTAGTTCGGCTTACGCTGAAGAAAGTACCGATGATAGCGGCGATAAAACATTTGTTTCAGATAAAGATCCAAATAAGCCTCACCTTGATTACCGCGACAGTGAACAAAAAATTGGCAAACAATCTGTCGCTCAGATGATGACTATCCTCGCTATGGTGATGGGCCCATCAATTGCTATGGCATGTATGCAACCGATCTCGGGTAAGATCTTTGCCGCAGGTGGAGTTGCCTATTTGGCCATGGAAGTTATGAACTACGGCAAATATAAAAAAGCCAGTACCAGTAACCAAGAAATGTATGCCACCCTTGATCCCGATACTGCCGACAAGCAAATCGAAGCCTTCACCTATGCCGAGCAACAAGAGCTGACGGCGGCCAGCGCCTTAGGCAAAAAAGCCTCTGCGCTCAATATCTTTTTCATGGCAATGACAGCTGCTGCTGTGATGGCGTTGATTGAAGGTATTAGAGCGATCTACCCTCCTCAAGCTGGTACCGATGTATGTACCGGAACGGTAACTTCAATCGATTACAAAAAACTCTTTTATGCAAGCTTTGATAATGCGCTTGGGTTCGTATTTCCCAGTGCCATGGCCAAGGAAGCTGAGAAGGTTCAAGGCCCAATGGGAACAATGGGGATTCTTTCCCTCGCCGCCGGTGCAATTCTCGCCTACAAAGGAGTTGCTAAAGGATTTCTTCAGTCGGCCCTTTCAAATGGCTTTGTAAGAGCAGCTATTTTCGGTGTATTTGCTGGCTTTGCCATGGCGGCAAAAGCTGAGGTTAATAAGGCAAAGAAAAAGGCTGAAGAAAATGCAGCCGTATACGCCAGTCTTAGAGATAGATTAATCCAAGCGCTTAATAGTGCCAGTCAGTTTGCAGGCATGAGCGGCGTCAAAGGTGCAGCTAGAACTTTGCCAAGGTACCAAGCAATCAGAGATGAGATGAATAGTCTTAGCGGTGGTGCTATCTGCATGATTGGTAAACTTGGCGAACAAAGAATTGATGAAAAATGTCTTTGTGCCAAAAATAATACATGTTCAAAAGCAGAATTTTCCAGTGTCGGCCTAACCAATCAAGGACTGCCAAGTTCATTTGCGAGCGGAATTGATAATCTGGCTGGAGGAGTGAATTCAATGTTTGCTGGCAATACGGCGGCAGCAGATTCATCGTTTGGCAATCTAGCTCAAGGTGCAGCAGCGCTTAGAAAGCTGAACAAACAAATGGTCGAAAAAGCTAATGCTGTACTCGCTAAGAGCAAGACTCCCACTTCAATGGAAAAACTTGAATCACAAATGGAAAGCGAGCTTAGAAAGCGCGCTCCAGGAATGCTCAATTCACTATCAAACGATGCCAAGGCGTTGGCCCTTGGGACAGGTCTATCAGGCACTGGTGTGGCCGCGTCAGATCTTGAGAAAGCAAAAGATGGAGATCTTAAAGATGTTCTAGCTAGTATTAGCTCAAAAGCCGCTGCTCCGATTGGCCAAAAAGGCGTTGGTGAATTTAAGTTTGATTTCCCAACAGAATCTGAAGAAGCCTCAGCTGACACCGTTCAGCTTGCACAGATGGAGCAAGAAAAGGCTGCCATGGGTGATTTTAAAGAAGAAGGTGGCGATATTAGTTCAAGACCATTTGAGAACATTTTCAAGATTATTACGGTGAGATATTTTAAATCAGCTTATCCACGAATATTTGAAGAAGATAAAAAATCTAGTCTTGAGTAAAAAAAAAGCCGCTTAACGCGGCTTTTTTTATTAGGACTTTTTCTTTTTCTTACCGCTTCCCTTGCCTTTTTTCTTCTTCGCCTTGGCCAAGATAAAGATAAGAGCGGCAGCACCAAGACCATACATCAAGTAGTCTTCCATAGGGTCGCCTGAGCCTGCTTGGCCTTTTTTGCGTTGAACTCCAATATTGATCCCATTGTCGGCATCAGGAATAACGGCTCCACCTAGAAGCTGCTCATCGCCGCCAGCGAGAACGACTTCACCATTTTGCTGATACTTCTTAGGAACGAAAACTCTCATCGTAGAGATGATGTTTTCGAACACACCACGGTAAGCATCGTAGAAATCCTTACCAACTGAGAAAGTTACGGCAATACCAAGTGATTCTTTAACCGTGGCAAGGTACTGAGTGTAAAAGCCAGGTACTTCTGAAGCTAAGTGAAGTGCATCAACCCAGTTTTGACCATTAACTTCGCGAACCTTGATATCTTTTGGTTCAGAGACTTGAGTCTTTCCGCCAGGAAGATTAAAAGTTTTATTACGCTTTAGGTAGGCTTGATACTCCATCATAGAGTCTTGTGGGCCACGCTCTTTTGCGGCCAAAATAATGATAGCTTCTTTTTTGCGCTCATCGTTTGTGGACTGACATACCCATTCAGTTCCTTCGAGCATACATTCCCAACCAGGTGGCAATTCAAATTCGCAAAATTGGCTGGTAAAGCGTTTCGCTTGAGCGCTAAAACTTAGAGCTGCGATGAAACACAAAGTTGATAAACGCGTAATGATTTTTCGGATCATGAAGAGTCCTTCGTCGTTCGTAGAAACTTTATTGATAATAAAAGTTTAAACCAAGTCACCGAAAGTACAAGGGTAAAAAATTACTGTCTATACCCTCTAGCGGTGTATCCATTCTGGATCTTTTCACTCCGATAAGTTTGAGTGAGCTTTACAATGGCCCAGTCGGCACCGACTTCATAAACAATACCAGTGGCAAACAGAATATTTCCGCCTTCATAATCGGTTTTAAAGATGTCAAAGCGCATGCCTTTATCCACATCACTAGTTAAACCTTTATCGATCCGTACAAAAGTACCTCGAGGCGATACTTTGATGACAGAAGCTTCATTATCGTATTCTTTGAAAGTGTTTAGGCGCTTTTGAGCAGAGGTTGTGCCCGCCGACGACCAACTAAAATTAATTCCGATTGTAGAACCCTTGTCAGTTGAAACGCCTGATATTACCTGAGCATATTTGGCGCCTACACTCCAATTTTTAAAAGACTTATTTACTCCAATGAATGGTTCCGTTTTTTCACGATTTACAGAATTATAAAGCGAAGTCACACCAGATGGAATTTGTGGCTTTTGCGCCGGATTGTCACTGAACTCGTCATCGCCCATGGACTTAATGCCCTCAACTCCAGCAAGTATCCCCCATGAACCAAAAATCCATGCAGCCTCTAGTTTCCATGGTATCTCCATGGCCAGTTGACTAGGCGGAAGCCTAGCCCCGATGGACGCCGTGTAGTGATTATTGCTGGCAGATGAATAGCTGGTATGGAGAATTCCTTCAACAAACTGTCCATCATCACCTAGTACAATCTCGCTGGGCAAGGTTTCGCCAACATTGTAAAATTCATTGGTATAAGTTGTCTTAGCGTATGAAAACTCTAGAGCGTAACGAAGTCTATCTACTGGATCAAACGCATAGTGAAAGCCACCATAAATTCGCTCTAACCCAGAGGCACTTAGATCTGTTTCTGTTGCGGCATTAAAGGAGGCGTTTTGGCGAAAAGCTGCACCTAAGACAAAATGCAAACTTCTGCCATAGGAATAACGACCAGTGATGGCGAAATCACTTTGAGTAAAAGTATTGCCATCAAATCGCTCAAGCTCAGCGCCATCAACATCATAGGCTCCACTTTGGGTAAAATGCGTCCCCGAAACTGTGAACTCATAAGACCCATCATTGAGTGCCTTGGCGGCAGGACGATAGGCATTGGCCATTAAACTGAAGCTTGAAAGTGACAATAAGCTAATCGTGAATAAATATTTCATGAATTAAGGATAAACGCCGCAGCTCATCCTATCAAGAAGCAATATCAGGCAGCTTTTTTACTGGAATCTTGTATTTGTTGAAAGTTTTTGAGAGGTAATTCAACATTGGCAACCCACCATCCATCAACGATGGTGAATTCAAATGAGCCGCCGTGATCGGCACACAAAACCTGTACAGACTCTAGTCCTAAATGTTCACGCTCATCTACTGAGTCTGCTGCCATGATATTCACAGAGAGAGCTTTATCGAGATCTCTAGAGACCTCGTGTAGATGGCCCATCTTGTTTTTGAAAGAAAATCTCAACACATTCTCTTGAGCTTCAAAGCTAAAATCTGCAAGTTTTGGAGAGTGCTCAGAAATATTCTTTACTAGGTTAGTGCACACTCGCAAAAAGGTTGGATAGTGAATCATCAATTCCAATCTAGAACGATCGAAGTTTTTGCGATCAAGCATTCCTGATTGATGGCAACGAATCTCTGTGTTTACTGGCAAATGAGAGTGAATAAGCTGATGAAAACTTGCCATGGCGTAGTCAATTTCCACCCACTCTAGCTTGGAGACTAAGTTCTTATGTTTGAAGCCATAATGATCGGCCACCAAAGATTGCATGGCCTTGACCTCACCTAATAAAGTCTTCACTTCATCAGTATGTAAATCTTCATGGGAGCTTATCTTTTGACTTAAGAACAGACTAAGTCCATGGGTATGGTTAATGACGTCATGGAAAAATAGTCGATCTTCTCTTTGGCGATCGTGATCCATGCGCCAGCGCCAATTACCATTACCTCGGCGAAGTAATGATGTAATGAGTGATTTATTCTCGCGCTTAATCAGGGCCGAGCCCCAGTAGAGAGTTCCAACGGTAAAGCACACAAAACAAGCCAAACCCAGTAGGTCGACAACACCCCATTCCAGACCGCGGTAACTGGTAGCAAAACCAAGGTACGCCCCCACCCCAACTAAAGGCGGTATTAAGTCTTTGGCGATCATGCCGCCTTTTAATGAACGCTCACTAGAGAGCATTGTATAACAGGCCATCAAACAGGGAATGGTTGCAACAAAGACGAGAGATGTTGATTGATATTCTAAGGCAGCTCCAATTAGACAAGAAAACTGCGCCAGCATGAGCCCACCAAAACTTTTGGTTTCAAGAAGCGC
>TARA_R110000868_G_scaffold312507_1_pt1 | contig 20489 bp, 23 predicted proteins | sample TARA_R110000868 | Tara Oceans TARA_R110000868 (sample SAMEA4397489) | marine metagenome | biome: Polar Biome; feature: [SRF] surface water layer (ENVO:00010504); material: water (ENVO:00002006), including particulate matter (ENVO:01000060) such as... | depth 5 m | reverse complement strand
AATTGTTAGACAGGATTAGATTATGCCCGATATAAAAAATATATTTCCAACAAAAATAATAGTAAGAGACAACGTTTTAGAGCAAGAAGATTTATTTGCTCTGAAAGTTGCAACGCAAGCTATCTTTACAGATCACGTTGCCCAAACTGGAAGCCACGTTGTTAGCGGTGAAGATAGTATGCCTTTGTTTACACCAGAAAATATGAAAATTTTTCCTGTGTTAAAACGAATTAGATCTGCTTTTTTTAAAGGATTTTTTGATTTAGCGTCAGAGTTTGACAATAATGAAATGAGCGCCAGTGATATTTCAATGTTCATGGATAATCATGCTGGAAGATTACCTATTATGAAAGAATTCGATTATAAAGGAATTCATGCTCATCCTGGAGCATCTGCTTTTGGTGTATTTTACTTAACTGATGTTAATAATGATAGAGACGGCGGAAAGCTTGTTTTAAGAGATCCTTCGTGGCATACCAACCTTGGGTTTGGCGTGAAGCAAAAATACCCAATTTCAACTGTATCTAACAGATTGATTATTGCGCCAGCTCAAGTTTGGCACGAAGTTACTCCTTACAGTGGCAAACAAGATAGACTTACTATAGTCAGCAATCTCGTAACAGTATCAGAAGAACTTATGAAATAATCTGATTTGTATAAATAACATAAGAATAACTAATTAACTCAACGGAGAAATAAAATGGCTCTTACATTAGAATATAAGGTTACAAGCCTTAAAGTAAAAGACGAAGTAAACAGCGAAGGTGTTACACTTTCAAACGCTGTTTGCCAAACATACTGGAAAGTAACTGGTACTGATGCTAATGGAAATACCGGAGAATTCTCTGGCGCAACTCCATTTAGCGCAGCAACTGTTGCTTCAGCTAATTTCAAAGATTTTGCAGACCTTCAAGAAGAAGATGTTCTTGGATGGATTCAGGCTGTAGTTGATAACGATGCAGCATACAAAGCTCATATTGAAATGCAAATTCAAAGAATGATCGACACTGAGATTACTAAAGATGCTGCAATGCCGTGGGCAACTGATGTTACTCCACCGCTTCCTGCAGATGCGGTTGATCCAGCAGCAGAGTAATATAAAAGGAATCTATTGTGAATTATACTTGGCATATTACAAAGTTGGGCTTAAGCGACCAGCTAAATCAAGAAGGCAAACTTCTTGAGAATGCAATTGTGAGCGTTCAATGGAAGTGTGTTGCCCAAGATACTGATGGAACAAGTTCAAGTTATGTCAGTTCTTCAACTTTAGATGCATCTCATCTTTCTTTAGAACAATTCATAGCTGTAAATAGTGTTACTTCTGAACAAGTTATTGCTTGGGTAAAATCTACTCTATCTGCGGCTGAACAAATTCGCATAAATAAACAGTTAGAGACAAAAGTTGAAAGAAATAGGGTACGAAATATCAAACCTAGCTGGTAACATTTTGTAAACCAATTTCTTTTCTATATAATGGAGGTGACATGCACGATTTGCATATGGGTGGTTTAGCGGCTTATGCCTTAAAAAGAGGCGGGTCGCTACACCCGATTTTAGTACCAAAATCAGTTTTAGGCAATGAAACTGGTATTATGAATCCGTCTATTTTCCTCCACGAGGGAAGACTTCTAGTTAACGTTAGGCATGTTAACTATATTCTCTATCATAGCGAGGGTAAAAAGTTTCCGCATCAGTGGGGACCCCTTGTTTATATCCACCCAGAAAATGATGTTACATTAACCACGCATAATGTTATGTGTGAGCTAGATAGTAATCTCAATTTGGCTTCTGCGCAACGTATAGATATGACATTAGATACCGGTAAGCCCACGTGGAACTTTATCGGTTTAGAAGATGCTCGTTTGTTTGAGTGGGATAGCAAACTTTATCTTTGTGGAGTTAGACGTGATTGTTATGATTCTAAAGGCACTGGCCGCATGGAGTTATGCCATGTTGAATTCAAAAACAACGCGTGGAAAGAAGTATCAAGACATCCTATTCCTGCTCCAGGAGATAATTCTAGTTTTTGCGAAAAGAACTGGATGCCTATTCTTGATATGCCATACCACTTTGTTAAATGGTGTAATCCTACTCAAGTAGTTAAATTTGATATCGAAGAAAATACTACAACTGAAGTTTTCGTAGATCAAAGTGAAAGAAAACCATTCAAAAGAGACTTCCGTGGTGGGTCTCAAGTAATTCGTATTAATGAAAATCAACGAATGGCTTTTGTGCATGAAACCAATCTTTTAAGAGATCCATTTGGTCGTAAAGATGGTGATTATTCTCATAGAGTTCTTATATGGGATAATGATTGGAATTTAGTCCACGCTTCTCGTAATTTCCATTTTATGGGAACTTATTACGATCATGTTAGCGGTACAGATTATAATATTGAATTTGTAACAGGACTAACTATCCATAACAATAACGTTTTAATTTCTTTCGGATTCCAAGACAATGCTTGTTTTGTTCTTAGAATGCCGCAAAAAGTATTTTTAGAATTTTTAATGGATAATGGGTAATATAAAATGAAATTTACAAATATGAAACTTTTGAATGATGTCGTTTTAGATTATTCCAATTCTGAAAAAATATACAAATTAGCACGTGAATATGATAGACTAGAACAAGGTTCAGGTGCTTTTAGTTATTATCTTCGTGCAGCAGATATGTCGCCAGGAAAAACTAGTGATGAAAAATGGCTGCAATATAAATGTATGATTCTTAGTTCTTTTATCTATGAGCGCAATGAAGGCCGTAATCATAGTGTTGAAGGTCTACTTAAGATGGCGATTGAAACAGTGCCAGATAGACCAGAAGCATATTATTTCTTAGCTAAGTTTAAACAAGACAGAAATGATTGGCGTGAAGCTTTAATGTATTCAAAAATTGGTCTTACATTTGTTAATTTGCCTTCTATAGATAACGATGTCGGTTATCCTGGCGATAATGTTTTACGTTTACTATATGCTCGTGCTAAATGGAAAACAGATGGTAGAGATGAATCTAAAAACTTAGCGTTTGATTTAAAATACAAAAACAAACTAGATGCTAAAACTGATAAAGAAGTTACTGCACTATTAGCAGAGCATGGTTATCCTAGTACTATAGAATATACTCCAATATTATTTGACAATTTTAAGTACAAATTTGCTGGCATCGAATATATTGAAAAGAACTATTCTCGTCACTTCCAAGATATGTTTGTACTATCTATTTTAGATGGCCAAAGAAATGGTACATTTGTAGAGATTGGTTCTGGCCACCCAGAATTATTTAATAATACGTTATTGCTCGAAAAAGATTTTGGCTGGAAAGGTATTTCACTAGATAATTCTGAAAGAATGTGCCATATTTTTTCAAGACATAGAAATACTAATATAACATTAGCTGATGCTGCTACTACTGACTATAAAGCGTTATTTAAACAAAATTGCTTAGAGCAAAGAATTGAATTTTTAAGAATTAATGCTGAACACGCATCTATCGAAGCTTTAAAGAGAATTCCATTTGACAAGTACGAATTTTCTGTTTTACAATTCCAACATAACGCTGTATGGTGGGGTAAGGATTTCAAAGAAGAGTCCAGAAAACTACTTAGCAAAATTGGATATATATTACTAGTAGCCGATGTTGCGGTTGATCCAAAATCACCATATGAAGATTGGTGGGTTCACCCTGATTATCTTAATAACAAAAATAATATGAAATCTAATAGTAAAATTAATTTTGCTTGGGATTATATGATGGAGAAATTATAATGGTAATGAAAGTAGTTATAGTAACTGGTGGTTTCGACCCGATTCACTCAGGCCATATTGAATATTTTAAAGCTGCAAAAGAACTTGGAGATATTCTATGTGTTGGTGTAAATAGTGATGAATGGTTAACTCGTAAAAAAGGTAAGCCATTCATGTCTTTTGAAGAACGCCTAAATATAGTTAATAACATCAAATGTGTAGGCCACACTTTTGGTTTTAATGACGACAACGACACTGCAATTGACTCAATTAATTATATTAAGAGTAGTTTTCCTAAGAATTCTCATATTATTTTTGCTAATGGTGGAGACCGTACTAAAGACAATATTCCTGAAATGTTTTACGATGATGTAGAATTTGTATTTGGTGTTGGCGGTGAAGATAAAAAGAATAGTTCTTCATGGATCTTAAATCAGTGGGACAAGCCCACCACAGAAAGACTGTGGGGAAAGTATAGAGATTTAGATCAAAATGGTCATTGGAAAGTAAAAGAACTTTCTATTGATATTGGTAAATCTTTATCAGATCAACGACATTTCGTTCGTTCCGAACATTGGCATATTGTTGATGGTGAATTAAAGATGGATTTACAATTCATTAATGGTTATTCAACATCAAAAGTATATAAAACTGGTGACAGTATTGACATACCATCACGTACATGGCATAAAGCAATTAATGTTGGCTCAACACCTGTTAAGGTAATTGAAGTATGGATGGGTGAACTTCTTGATGAAAACGATATTGAACGTAGATAATTAATCTATTATGTTATATCGGATAAATCCATTATATCAACATCTCAGAGCTTGTCAACTGTTTTTTTATAAATACTGCAAATAAAGTAAAAATATTTTAAATCAAAGGAGACAATGATGGCTTTTCAGTTATCAGTTAACGCAAGAAACGCGACGTTACAAGCGATTGAGACAGAAGTTGGTGTAAACCCAATTATTACTATTTCTACTGGGACACCACCCGTAGATTGTGCAACCGCTAATACAGGTACAACTGTGGCAACAATGATTCTTCCTGCAGATTGGCTTTCCACACCAGCCTTAGGATCTATCGTGTTATCAGGAACATGGCAAGATTTGTCAGCAGACGCATCAGGTACTGCCGGTTACTTTAGACTACATAATAATGCTGGTACTGTATGCCATATGCAAGGTTCTGTTACTGCTACTGGTGCAGGCGGTGATATGCAATTAGATAACACTAACATCGCATCTGGTCAGCAAATCAATATCACAGCATTTACTATTACAGCTGGCGGGGCATAACTTTAATAAAAGGTAAGCCTCATGTCTGCTAATGGAGCGTTTTCAACAACATTAGATTTTGAATTTTTTGCCGGTGGATATACCACACTTGCAGGGGGAGTTTCAGCAACAATTGAACCTTCCCTTGTTTCGTATGCGAAGGTTCCGATAAATGGTACTTTAAGTGATTTCAATTTAGACTTCACTTTTAGCGGTATTGTTACGCCTCCTATTATTAGAGCTTCTGCTGAATTAAGTTTTGGTTTTGACGCGACTGGTTTTTTAGAATTTGGTGTTATAAGATTTGCTAGTTCTGAGTGGAGCAATAGAATACCATTTAGTGCTACTAGTGAAGGCTATGTTACAACACATGCTTACTTTACTCCTACATTAGAATTTGCACTTGATACAGAAATTTACGTATTTTCACTTGGTGATTCTTCTGGTTCATATGGGTTTAGCTTACAAAGTACTGGGATAAACGTATCTACTAGAGAATATTCAAGAGATGGCGGAAATTATTGCTATTTTGATAGTATAGATTTTAACGATGTGCAAATCTACACGCCATCAAATGGTATTATAATTATGGATAATGGCATTAGAGATGCTGAAGTACTACAGAAATAATTACTACTTTTAATAAATAAAAGTAAAATCGGAGAAAACAAATGGCTGCTAGCTTTTATATAAAACAAAATGACACTGCACCGTCTATTGAAGCAGCGCTTAAAGATTCTAACGGTAGAGTTAAATCAATGGCTAATGCTTCAGCAGTAAGATTCCATATGCAGGATGAAAATGGTATTATGCTTGTTGAAGACGGTCTAGGTACTATTATTAATGCTACAAAAGGTATTGTTGCCTACGAATGGCAAGCAGAAGATACTTCTAATACTGGTATTCATAGCGCAGAATTTGAAGTAGAATATACCAATGGTCAGATTGAAACCTTTCCAAATACTGGTTACATCAAAGTAATCATCAAATCTGAACTGGCTTAAGGGAAAACAAATGGCACAACCACAGTCAAGAGAAGAATTCAAAGACTACATCTTACGAAAAATCGGTGCACCAGTTATTCAGGTTAACGTATCTGAAGAGCAAGTCGAAGACCGAGTAGATGAAGCTGTTTCTTTTTGGAGAGATTACCATTATAATGGTAGCCAATTAGTTTACCTGAAACATGTTCTTACTCAGCAAGATGTAGATAATGGGTGGATTCCATTGCCTGCAGGTATTTTAGGTATCTCTAAGGTATTTGATTTTAAGGCTTCGGCGAGCTCAGGTAGCGGAATGTTTAATGTTCAATACCAATTCGTTTTAAACAACTTAACAGATATCACCGGTTATTCAATTCAAAACTATTGGCAGACCATGGCGCACATGGAATTCTTACAAGAATGGCTTGTAGGTAGACCACTCATTAGATATAACAAGCATGTAAATAAGCTTTTCATAGACGCTGATAAATCCTTACTAGTTGTTGGGCAATATATTGTTGTAGAAGCTTATGATATTATTGACCCAGATTCTTATTCAGATGTTTGGGGCGATCGTTGGCTACAAAATTATGCGTCAGTTCTTGTTCGTGAACAATGGGGTCTTAACCTTACTAAGTTTACAAACATGCAATTAGTAGGTGGTGTTTCTTTTAATGGCGAGCAAATTTTGTCTGAAGCAAGAGCAGAGCGACAGCAAATGGAAGAAGACGCAATAAACAAATTGCAACCTCTTACGTATAACTTTATTGGATAATGAGTAATGGCAACTAATGTATACTTTAGTAACTATGACAACTTCAACGAACAAAATTTAATTGATGATTTAGTAATCGAATCAATTCAAATTTATGGCATTGACGTGTCTTACATTAGTGGTGTGTTTAATAATATTGATACTATTTTTAACGAAGACGATACTCCTTTATATGATGAAATGTATTCTTTTGAAGTATATATTAAAAATGTAGACGGGTTTGAAGGCGAGGGAGACTTCCTATCTAAATTTGGTTTACAAATTAGAGATCAAGTTACTTTCACTGTTGCTGTTAGAACATTTGAAAGATTTGTTACAAGAGAAAATCAAACAAAAGTTCGTCCTAGAGAAAACGATGTTATTTGGCTACCATTAAATAAGAAAATGTATAGAGTTACTTATGTAGAACATGAAGGTGTTTTCTATCAATCTGGTTCTCTTCAAGTGTATGATATCAAATGCGAATTAATGGAATTTTCAAATGAAAGATTTGAAACTGGACGATACGAAATCGATCATTATTTCGATAACGTTAATTCAACTACCACTTTCGTACAAACTCTTGAAGATGTAGCGAATAACGATCCTATTGCTCAAAACCTTGATTTTGAACAAACCGCTGATGGCATTTTAGACTTTTCTGAAATAGATCCATTTAGCGAAAATATTAGTATTCAGGATTCATAAAATGGCAATTGCAAATTATTTTTATAATGAGACAACCAGAAAATATGTAGCTATATTTGGAACAATCTTTAATCAAATTAAGATTGAAAGAAAAGACAACGCTGGTACTTTAATACAATCTATGATCGTGCCATTGTCTTATGCACCGTTTCAAAAAGTTCTTTCTAGGTTAATACAAGATCCTGATCTTTTAAATAGCACAAAGTCTGCTATTTCTTTGCCACGCATGTCTTTTGAAATTACGAGTATGAACTACGATCCTGCTAGGAAACTTGGCTCAACTCAAAAGATGCGTAAAAGCGCTAAAGCAGAATCAAATTCTTCTAGGGATTTTTTATATTCTGCGGTGCCATATAACTTAGATGTTTCTTTGTATATTATGACGAAATATCAAGAAGATGCTACTAAAATTATGGAACAAATTCTTCCATTCTTTACACCCGATTGGACTGTGTCTGCTAGAATGATTCCAGATTTAGATCCAATTGATATTGCTATCATTTTAAACAGTGTTACTACTGAAGAAATATATGAAGGCGATTATATTGAAAGACAATCTATTCTTTACACGCTTAGCTTTACATTAAAGGGTTGGTATTTTGGGCCAGAGAAACAGAAAAAAGTTATTAAGTTCGTTGACATTGATCTTGCAACTGGTACTCTTGCAAATACAACTCCGGAAGAAGCGGTAAGAATAAGACCTGGAATGGACTCTAATGGTAATCCATTAAGTGTTGATGGCACGGTTGCTACAGGCACTGCGCAAGTTGCTGGTGGAGAAGTGACTAGCATTGCTGTTTCCACTTCTGGCCAAAATTATAATCCTAATAATTCTATTGAAGTTACTATAGCTTCTCCAGATTCAGCAACTGCTAATATTGCTGCAACATTATCGAATACTTCTATATCTGCTATTGATATTAATTCAGGTGGTGGATATTATAATTCAATTCCAAATATTGTTATTAGTGCTCCTGACCTACCAGTAACCAATGCAACAGGCACCGCAGTGATCTCTGGTGATAGTGTAAGCTCTGTTGATATTACCAACAATGGTACGTATTATGCCACAGCAAGTGTATCTATCGCTGAACCGCCTGTAAAATCTCAATACATTAAGTTTGGTGATGATGCTCTTTACCATGCAAATTATACAGATAAGCTATTAAGCCACGTTACAAATTATAGTTTAGTTACTGCTGGATCTGGTTTTGCTATTGAATTTTGGATTTATCCAGAAGAATTTAATGCCGCAAAGTTGCACATTTTACATTATGATGGCACTACGATGAGAATTGAAATAGAAGCAAATGGTGAACTCGCGTATCGTCCAGTTCTAAACAGTCCTCCAGTACGTTCTACACCAGAAGCTTTAGTTTTAAACCAATGGAACCATTGTAGAATTGAACACTACGGTTCTGCTGCTAAATGGATGGTAAACGGTGTTGTAGATGCAGGTGGTCCTGCTCCACAGGGTTTCATCAATGGTGGCGGAACAAACGTGTATATTGGTGAACGTTCTACAAATGAAAGAAGCTTTATTGGCGCGTTAGATAATTTAACTATTACACAAATTACTGCATTAACAGCAGATGGTTCATATACTGTTCCAACTACGCCACAAACTGGTAGTTACTTTGCAGACGATTTTAATAAAGACATTGCTACAGCGACAGCTACTGTTGTTGATGGTGAAATAACAGAAATTGTTATAACAAACGTAGGTTCGAACTATGCTAACACAACACCTGCAATAACAATTTCTAACTCTAACGGGTTGCCTGCTGATTATCAAGCAGAAGCATCAGCAAGTCTTACCAATGGCGTAATTACATCAATTAGTATCGATGAAGCTGGTAAATTTTATGATACTGTTTCAATAGTTGCAGATGCACCAATTTCACAAATAGCTACAGCAAATGCTTCAGTTTCTGAATCTGGCCAAATTATTGCTATAAATATAATTAGCAGCGGAGCGGGTTATAGAACAGCTCCATTAGTTACTGTAGGCAATCCTGCTGCTACATCTGTTCCTTATCAGCAAATTGAATTTGATGACGACTGGGGTATTATTACTGTTTTTGAGGATATATAATGAGCGACGAATCAATTTCTTCTGCACTTGGCATCCGCCCAATGTCAGAAATAGACGACAAAGAAAAAAATCTTCCTGCTGAAAAGCCAGCTGTAAACGCTCAACCACCAGCTGTAATATCTCTTGATGATGATGAGAATCTGCAAGACATTGAAACCGTTCGCCAGAATATTCAAGGCATCATGGAAACTGGAAAATCAGCAATGGAAGAAATGCTTGAGATAGCAAAGCAATCTGAGCAGCCTCGCGCATTTGAAGTTGTTTCAACATTAATGAAAACTATGCTTGACGCTAATAAAGATTTTGCTGATATATCTTCTAAAAAGAAATATGCAAAAGAAGAGTTGCTTGGTCCTAAAGAAGCTGCTCAAACAAATGTTACAAACAACAATTTAATTGTTTCAACGGCAGACCTTTTAAAGATGCTAAAGGGTGATGTTAATGGGTGATGGCTATTTAGGAAATTCACACCTTAAAAAGGTAGATCAAGAAATTGAGTGGAGCCCTGACCTTATTAAAGAATACGTTAAGTGTTCTGAAGATCCTGTATATTTTGCTAAGACATATATTAAAATTGTTCACGTTGATAAAGGTCTTATTCCTTTTGATATGTACGATTACCAAAAAGAAATTGTTGAAAAAATATCAAACAATAGAAGAGCAACTGTTCTTACTGCCCGTCAATCTGGTAAGACTACCACTGCGGTTGCTGTTATTTTGCACTATATTCTTTTTGACGAATTTAAGACTGTTGCTATCCTTGCTAACAAAGGCGATGCTTCTCGAGAAGTTCTTGCCCGTATTAAGTTAGCATATGAAGCTTTGCCAAAGTGGTTACAACAGGGCATCACAGAGTGGAACAAAGGTAACATAGAATTAGAAAATGGATGTAAAGTGTTGGCTGGTACAACATCTTCATCAGCTATTCGTGGTAAATCTATTAACTTTCTATACCTCGATGAGGTAGCATTCATTGAGGGATACAATGAATTTTTTGCTTCAGTATACCCAACTATTTCATCAGGTGAGTCTACAAAGCTTCTCATGACCTCTACTCCTAATGGTTTGAACCATTTTTGGAAAACATGTAAAGGTGCAGAAGAAGGAACAAACGGATATCAGTTTGTTAAAGTTATGTGGTACGACGTTCCTGGCCGTGGTGAGGAATGGAAGAAAGAAACTCTTGAATCGCTTGATCATGACAATGAAAAGTTTGAGCAAGAATATTGCTGCGAATTCTTGGGTTCTTCCGGTACTTTGATTAGTGGCTCTAAACTTAAAGAATTATATCCTGGACAACCTATTACTCAAGCAGAAGGATTAATACAATATGGAAAACCTGAAAAAGATAAACAGTACGTAATTACTGCTGATGTTGCAAGAGGCAAAGGATTAGATTATTCAACGTTTACAGTTTTTGATATTTCAGAAATGCCTTATAAGCAGGCAGCGGTCTATAGAGACAATCACATTGGACCTATCGATTTTGCTTCTGTGTTAAATAGAATTGGAATTGTATATAACACTGCTGGTATGCTTATAGAAATTAATGACATTGGCGGGCAAGTTGTTGACGTATTACAATATGACTTTGGTTATGAAAATCTACTTTATACTCAAAACTCTGGACGAAGTGGCAAAGTACTTAGCGGCGGGTTTGGTAAAAATGTAGATAACGGAATAAGAACAACCAAGACTGTAAAGGGTACTGGTTGTTCAATGCTTAAAATGCTTGTTGAGCAAAATCAATTATTAATAAGAGATTATGAAACTATTCAAGAATTAAGTAGATTTTCTAAAAAGGCCAACTCTTATGAAGCCGAACCTGGTTTTCACGATGATCTTGTTATGAACTTAGTGTTGTTTGCATGGATGACTGAGCAAGCATACTTCAAAGATATGACTGACATAAATACATTACTAAAATTAAGAGAAAAAACGGACGAGCAGATTGAAGAAGAGATGCTACCTTTTGGATTCGTTGATATTGGAGACGAATTCCATGAAGATGATGGTCTTAGACTATAATTTGTTCATAAATAGCAAAACGGTAAATTTATAAATAGAAACAGTAAATACAATTAAAACGCGTTTCTAATTAATTAAAGGAGAAAAACATGGCTTTTTCCGTAAGTCCTTCCGTCATTGTTCGCGAAGTGGATGCAAGTCAGGCAGTACCCGGCATTGCAACTCCACCAGCTGCAATCGCCGGGATTTTTAAGTGGGGTCCAACCAATGATCCCATCTTAATTACGTCAGAAAATGATCTAGTAGATCGTTTTGGCAAACCAACGGATTCTAACTACGAAACATTTTTTACTGCTGCAGATTACCTTTCATATTCGAGTGCTCTCTATGTTGTTAGAGCCGACGATGGATCTGTAACTGCATCAGCAACTGATACCACAGATGTAGATCCAGAAAACCACGTATTTGCAGCGTTTGAGGCAAAGTACCCAGGCGCATTAGGCAATACAATCGAAGTTGATTGGTCTACTTCAACAGCGTATCAAAGCACAATTGCAGATGTTGGGCAAATTCCTACTAATGCAATTTCTAACAACGCGGTGTCACAAACAATAGACTTTAACACTAACACAGTTACGTGGGAATTCGCTAATACATTTGCTGAAGCAGTAATTACTACTGGTGATGTTCTTGTTATTGGTAACGTAAGTGTTGGCTATCAAGAGCTTGTAGTTGCAAGTTCTTCTACTGTTGATATCGAACAAACGTTTGGTACTGGTAATACTGCAGTAACAGTAGCAATTGGTTACGCACAAACTATCAATTTTGCATCTAGATATACACTTGCTGAAACAGCATTAAATAAAGTTTCAGTTGTCAAAAAATGGCAATATGGCACCACGTTTGGTAAAGCACCAATGGCTGGACATATTCACGTTGCTGTTATTGATAAAGATGGTACTATTACTGGTGCTCCAAATACTATTCTAGAAGCATTTGAAAACTTATCAACAACTGAAGGTTCAGTAAACCCACAAGGTGCAAGCAATTACTATAACACAGTAATTGAAAATAAATCTTCATGGGTTAAAGTTGCTAATACTTCAATTATCGGCACAGGAAACGCTAGCACAAACCAATATGAAAGATTTATTGGTGGTACTGACGCTACTACTGAAACAACAGCAACACTTGGTTCCTTAGCTTTTGCTTGGGATGAGTTGAAGAACACAAACGAAATCGATATTTCTTTCATTCTTCAAGGTAAGGGCGATGACAATGGCGTACGCGCTAATTATATCGTTGCAAACGTTGCAGATTATAGAAAAGATTGCGTTGCATTCCTATCTCCATCTAAAGAAGCTGTAGTTGATGAGTTAAAAACAAACTCTAAACTAGAAAATGCTATTACATATCGCAATAAGATTCAAAATTCTTCTTATTGGTTTATGGATAGTGGTTATAAATATCGTTATGATAAGTACAATGACAAGTATCGTTGGACTCCTCTAAACGGCGACATGGCAGGCCTTTCATCAAGAGTTGATCCTTGGGAATCACCAGCTGGTTACAGAAAAGGTATTATCAAAAATATCGTTAAACTAGCATTTAACCCAAGCAAACCACAAAGAGATCAACTTTATAGCGCGGATGTAAATCCGGTTATGTCTCAAACAGGTCGTGGCATTGTATTATTTGGCGACAAAACAGGTCTTGGATTGTCAAGCGCGTTTGATCGTATTAATGTTCGTAGATTGTTTATCTCAGTTGAAAAAGCAATTGCAACGGCGGCAGAAAGCTTCCTATTTGAGTTTAACGACGACTTTACACAAACTCAATTTAAGAACATTGTTGATCCGTTCTTACGTGACATTCAAGGACGTCGTGGTATTATTGACTATAGAGTTGTTTCTGATTCTACAGTTAATACTCCTGAGGTTATCGATCAAAACAAGTTCCGTGCAAGTATTTTCATCAAGCCTGCTCGTTCTATTAATGTTATCGAATTAACGTTCGTTGCAACAAGAACTGGCGTAGAGTTTGACGAAATCGTCGGCCAGATCGCTTAATAAATATATAAAAAGGAGAAAGACACATGGCATTTAACATCAACCAGTTCAAATCAGAGCTCGTCGGTGGCGGTGCACGTCCTACACTCTTCCAATGTCAGATCACTAACCCTATTAACCCAACTGCCGATATCAAAATCCCATTTTTGGTAAGATCAGCTGGAATTCCTGAATCAACTGTAGGACAATATACCGTCCCATATTTTGGTCGTCAGGTAAAATATGCTGGTGATAGAACATTTGCGGATTGGAGCGTGACCGTTATCAACGACGAAGACTTTGCAATCAGAAACGCAATGGAAGAGTGGATGAACTTTATCAACTCGCACGACTCAAACTCAAGAGGATTGCCTCAACAGTACAAATCTACCGGCCAAGTTACCCAATATAGTAAAGACGGTTCACCGTTGCGTACATACGTTTTCGAAGGTATGTACCCAATTTCTGTTGATGGTATTCAGCTAGATTGGTCTCAAACAGATGCAATCGAAGAATTCGGTGTAACATTCCAATATGATCTATGGAGAGTTGAAGGTAATACCGGAAATCCGACTACATAATATACATAATGTGAGGAATAAAACGTGAAGATTTTTGGTTTTGAAATAAAAAGAGAAGACGACGAAGAGACTGGTGGTAATACGCCAGTCTCTTTTGCCGAGCCTCTTAACGACGACGGTGCTATTACCGTTGGCAATGCTATGGGCGGGTTCTATAGTACTATCTTAGACATGGAAGGTAGTGCTAAAACTGAATCAGAATTAGTAACAAAATATCGTGGTTTAGCAATGCAGCCTGAGATTACTCAAGCTGTAGATGAAATCGTAAATGAAGCAATCAGCGTAGATTTAGACTATGACGTAGTCGAAATCGTGATGGACGATGTTGATTTACCAGACAAAGTTAAAAATAAAGTCGCAGAAGAATTCCAAGAAGTGCTTGCTCTTTTAGATTTTACTAATAATGCTTATGATATATTCAGTAAATTTTACGTAGATGGTAGAATTAATTACCATTGTATTATTGATAATGAAAATATTAAAGACGGTATTCAAGAATTAAGATACGTAGATCCTCGTAAGCTTAAGCTTATTCGTGAAATGGATAAGCAAGATAAAGATCCGCACTCAGGTATTCCAATCAAAAAAGTTAAAAATGAATATTATATGTATTCTGAAAACGGTTTTGGTACCACTAACTCGAATGGGATAACCCAAGGTGTACAGGGATATAAAATTTCAAAAGATTCTGTTGCCCGTGTAACCTCAGGTGTAATGAGCGAAAACAATTCTCTTGTTTTAAGTCATCTTCACCCAGCTATTAAGCCAATCAACCAGTTAAGGATGCTTGAAGATGCTACAATCATTTACACTCTTACACGAGCTCCTGAAAGAAGAGTCTTCTATATTGACGTTGGTAATTTGCCTAAATCGAAAGCTGAACAGTATATAAGAGATATGATGACTCGCCATAAGAATAAGCTGCAATATAACTCAGCTACTGGCGAAATATCTGATGCTCGTAAAATGATGACTATGACTGAAGACTTTTGGTTCCCACGTCGTGGTGGTGAGCGCTCTACTGAAGTTGATACAATTGCAGGCGGTAATGCTGGTGGTTTAACAGATGATACCAATATGCAATACTTCCAACGTAAACTATACAAATCATTAAAAGTACCTTTGTCTCGTTTAGAGCCAGAAACAATGTATTCTTTTGGCCGTGTTTCAGAAATTACACGTGACGAATTAAAATTTGGCAAGTTTATTAAACGTCTAAGAACACGTTTCTCGTCAATTTTTACACAGATTTTAGAAAAGCAACTTGTTCTTAAGGGTATTATGACACCCGAAGAATTTGCTGAAATTAAAAACGATTTGCGATATGACTTCATTCAAGATAATTATTTTGAAGAATTGAAAGAAGCTGAGATTATGCGAGAAAGACTTTCTACTCTCCGCGAACTTGACGAACATATCGGTACATATTATTCTAAAGCTTGGGTCCGCAAAAACGTTCTTCAAATGTCAGAAGACGAAGTCAAAGAAATGGAAAAAGAGATTGCAAAGGAAGTTGCTGAAGCCCCGCCTGAAGATCAAGAAGGTGATGACCAAGTAGCTGAGCCTCAAAGCAACACTATGCAGCAGGATTCGAATATCGTTAATGGATAAATATAATCAAATCAAATTAAAACCCAGGAGATTCCAATGAAGTCTTTTAAGGCTATGATGGCAGAAGTAGCTCAGCCAGAATCAGAAGAAGAAAAAAAATTCAAAGACCAGCATACTTATGAAGTAAAGCCTCATCCAGTTGCGTTGCCGCATCAACATACTGGCGACATTCAAAAGCCTAAAGCTAAGCGTAAAGCAGACCAAGAAGGTGATGCTAATTACGATCTTGCTTATGAATCATTTCAAAAAGCTCTAGATAAAAAAATGTTTAGCGAAGGCGAAATGGCTGATAGAGATGCATTAGCTAAAGCTGGCGAAGTTTCTAAAGCTGGTAAAAAAGCTGTTACGTTGAAAAAAGCTCCTTGGGATAAGACAGAAGAACTTTCTCCTAAGCAAAAGAAAATCGATCATAATAAAAATGGCAAAATTGATGGCCATGACTTAGCTATGATTAGAGCTAAAAAGAACGAAGAAACTGAACTTGATGAAGCTGGGCCAAAGATTAAAGGCGACTTCCTCAAAGTTCAACGCGCAAAAGACGCAGAGCATAATGCAGCTATGGGTCGTACAAATACAGGCCGTAAAAAGCCAGAACGTGCAATGACTTCTACTCAAAAATCTTTGGCTAGCATGAATAAAGAAGAAGCTGAACTTGATGAAACTACTATGTCTGCAACAAAAAGACCAGTGAATGTTACTGGCCCAGACGGCATTACAAGAACAGTTTATAAAAGATCTAACGTTAGTGTTACTGACGATAATGGTCAAGATAAAATCAAAACAAATGAAGCTTTAGATGAAGCTTTTAAAGCTGGTATTGTTAAGTTTAAAGACGGTAAGCAAACTATTCTTAAGAAAGAAGATGCTGACTTGTTGAATAAAATGATGAAAGATCTTTCATCAGGCAGCCGCAAATCTATGGGCAAAGTTGCTATGACAGATCAAGCTGGTTTTGATGAGATTCTTGGGTTTGCTAGAGAAGCTCTATAATGGCTTGGGTTGATGTTCTAGGATCTGAAGATTCTGTTGCTAATACTTGTATTTGGGAATATGATAACGCAGCAACTGCTGCTGATACATATGTTGATGCAAATGGTATTACGGCAGCTGGTGTTAGAACATTTACCCCTCCTGGCGGTAATGTACAATTAACGTACGTTAAAGTTAGGAAGAAAGGCGAAACTGCAGAGCGTGGCGAGTTAAGTAAAAGTTATTATGACGCTAGAGTCTGATAAAATAAATTATAAATAAAACAGAATAGTATAATAGAGGCGATAACATGAAACTCATAACCGAAGTTGTAGAAGAATGCAGGGTTGAAACGGTGCTTAATGAAGCTACTGGCGAAAAGTCATACTTCATTGAAGGTATCTTTATGCAAGGTGATATCAAAAACCGTAATGGCCGCATTTATCCATCAGCGGTTCTTGAAAAAGAAATGAATCGCTATAATAAAGATTTTATCTCAACAAAAAGAGCTCTTGGAGAATTAGGCCATCCTGACGGTCCAAGTATTAATGGTGATAGAGTATCACATCTTATTACAGAAATGAAAAAAGATGGATCTAATTTTATTGGTAAAGCAAAAATTCTCGGCACTCCAATGGGAAACATCGTAAAAACTTTGATGGATGAAGGTGTTTTAATTGGTGTATCAACTCGAGGTCTTGGTTCTGTAAAACAAACAAGAGACGGTATTATGGAAGTTCAAAATGATTTCCACTTAGCGACTGTTGATATTGTAACAGATCCATCCGGTCCAAATTGCTTCGTAAATGGCATTATGGAAAATACTGAATTCTTCTACGATATTGCTCGCGGCAACTGGTTACCAACAAACGTAACTGTTGAAGAAACAATTGAAGAAATTCAGGAAGAAATTGAAAAAGAAGTTAGAAGAGTAGTTCGTCGAGTAGACGAAAGCACCGCGGCTCGCATGTTCGAACGCTTTGTAAAATCGCTTAGAAATTAATTTTTTAATAAATAGTAAACATATAGAATAACCACTTAGATAGGGAGTAGAACATATGTCAAATGAACTAGACGAAAAGTTCGTTGCTGATGACGGAGTCTCAACAGTTGAGGATCCGGTAACACCAGCAGGCGGAGCAATCGCAAAGAAAAAGGCAGATGTCAAAAAAGCAGTCGACCCAAAAGCTGCTAAAGTAGACTCTGTTACCCCAGGCCAAGGTGCTGTTAAAGAAGAAGCTGAAGCTGATTCTGAAATGGTAGAAGAAGTAATTGATGTACAAGAATCAATTGCGTCAATTTTTGAAGGAATGGATCTTTCTGAAGAATTCACTTCCAAAGTCACTATGGTTTTTGAAGCAGCTGTGCATGAAGCAGCTACAGTAAAAGCTGAAGCAATTATTGCAGAACAAACTGAAATTCTCGAATCAGAAATGAAAGAGTCAGTAGATGCAGCTGTTGAAAAAATTGTAGAGAACCTTGATTCATACCTCGACTACGTTGTAGAAGAGTGGATGAAGGAAAATGAACTTGCTATTGAAGCCGGAGTTAAGGTTGAAATGGCTGAGTCATTAATGGATGGTCTTAAGAGTCTTTTCGAAGAGCACAACATCGAAGTTAACGAAGAAACAGTTGACGTAGTTGCCGGGCTTGAAGAGGAAGTAACACAACTTAAGAATACAGCTAATGAAACAATCAATGAAAATGTTGAACTTCATAAGCAAATTGCTTCACTCAAAGCTGAAAGCGCTTTCAATGAAATGACTGAAGATCTTACTATCACCCAGCGTGAAAGATTAAAAGTACTTTCTGAGAAACTCAACACAAGCGATATCAACGAGTATAAAGCAGACCTTACTACGCTAAAAGAATCTTTCTTTACTTCTAAGAATTCTAAGAAAGTTGTAGCAGAGGAAATTCAAGAAGAGCAAGAAATTATTTCTGAAGGCACTGCCCTAAAGAGACCAACTTCTGATTATTCTTCAATCAATGCCCTCGTTGAGTCTCTTGATAAGAGACAAAAATCAACAAAACTTCAATAATTATAAATAGATCCAGATAGAACTTTATTTAACAAGGAGATAGACAATAATGGCACAGTCAAACTATCAAGCACTTGTCGAAAAGTGGGGCCCAATTCTTGAGCATTCCAGCTTTTCTGCAATTACAGATAACCACAAGAAAGCAGTAACTGCTACTATTCTTGAAAACACAGAGCGCGCTCTTATGGAATCAGGCGATATTTCTGCTTCCATGACAGGTTTACTTTCTGAAGCACCAACCAACTCTGTTGGCACAGGCGGTTTTAGTTCAGCTTCTACAGCTACTGGCCCAGTAGCTGGTTACGATCCAGTACTTATTTCTCTAGTACGTCGTGCAATGCCTAACCTAATGGCATACGACATTGCTGGTGTTCAGCCAATGACAGGACCAACTGGTCTTATCTTTGCAATGCGTTCTAAGTACGCAACGCAAGGTGGAACAGAATCTTTCTACAACGAAGCTGATACAGACTACTCTGGTACAGGTACTCACGCTAACGCCCTAGGCGCTGGTTCTGAGACAACTGGTACTGGTATGGCAACTACAGCTGCTGAAGCCCTAGGCGACGGTGGTGGAACAAGCTTTGCAGAAATGGCCTTCTCAATCGAGAAAGTAACCGTTGCTGCTAAGACAAGAGCTCTAAAAGCTGAGTACACCACTGAGCTTGCACAGGATCTTAAAGCCGTTCACGGTCTAGATGCTGAAACAGAACTAGCAAACATTCTACAGTCTGAAATCCTTGTGGAAATCAACCGTGAATTGGTTCGTACCATTTATGGTACAGCTGTTGCTGGTGCTGCTGCTACAGCAACTCCTGGTACTTTCGACCTTGACGTTGATGCAAATGGCCGTTGGTCAGTTGAAAAATTCAAAGGTCTAATGTTCCAAATCGAGCAAGAAGCTAATGCGATTGCAAAAGCTACTCGTCGCGGTAAAGGTAACATCGTTGTTTGTTCCTCAGATGTTGCATCTGCTCTACAAATGGCCGGTGTTCTAGACTACACACCAGCTCTTAATGCTAACGCATTAAACGTTGATGATACAGGCAATACTTTTGCAGGTGTTCTAAACGGTCGCTACAGAGTGTATATCGATCCATATGCTGGCGCAAACTACCTAGTAGTTGGCTACAAAGGTTCTTCTTCATTCGACGCAGGTCTCTTCTACTGCCCATACGTTCCATTGCAAATGGTTCGTGCAGTTGGTGAGAACAGCTTCCAGCCAAAAATCGGCTTCAAAACCCGTTATGGCATGGTTGCTAACCCATTCGCAGCAGGTGCTTCACAAGGTTCTGGCGCTCTTACAGCCAATACCAACGTGTACTACCGTCGCGTAGCAATCGCGAATCTTTTCTAAGATTAACGAGTAATAATAAGAAGGGCGGTAACCATACCGCCCCACTTAAAATTAAACTAGGGATCCTTTCGGGGATCCCTTTTTTTATCTTTCGATTAATGCTACCGAAGTTTGAGAATCGTGATAATCACCGCTTTTGTAATAATCACGAGTTGCAGATTCCATATACATTATTCCATTTCTAACACGATATGATACAATCTCACGACGTACTACACCAAGTGTATCAGCATCAAAAGCATTTTTAAACGGTCCATCAGTCATGTTATGACATTCCAATCTGACGATCAAGTGGTGCTAATACAGCTTCAGCGAATTGCATAAACTCTTCACTCTTTGCAGCTTCT
>TARA_R110000868_G_scaffold47354_6_pt1 | contig 20497 bp, 18 predicted proteins | sample TARA_R110000868 | Tara Oceans TARA_R110000868 (sample SAMEA4397489) | marine metagenome | biome: Polar Biome; feature: [SRF] surface water layer (ENVO:00010504); material: water (ENVO:00002006), including particulate matter (ENVO:01000060) such as... | depth 5 m | reverse complement strand
GGCTCGTCTGACGATGCTGCTGGAAAACGGCATCTGGATTTCAAAACAATCCCCACGCAAGAGCCGCCACGGTGCCGCATTGTTCCTCGACCGTGACGGCGTGATTATCAAAGACACACATTACATTTCGCGTGCCGAAAATGTGGTGCTGGAGCATGGCGCTGTCGAACTGCTTAAATGGGCGCATGACATTGGCCTTGCCATCGTCGTGGTGACAAACCAATCCGGCATCGCGCGCGGGATGTTCGGCTGGACGGAATTTGAATCGGTGGAAACGGAGATCGCGCGTCAGCTCTCCGCACAAAGTGTCCACATCGATCTCACCATCGCTTGCGCTTTTCATAAAGATCACACACCGGACTTCGGCGCGGCACAGGACCGCTGGCGCAAACCCGGACCGGCGATGCTGGAACTTGGCGCCTCAATGGTGTCGGCTGATCTCGGCGCCAGCTGGATAGTAGGCGACCGCGCGAGTGACATTGGCGCAGCAGCAAACGCAGGACTGGCGGGCGGGGTGCATGTGCAGACCGGCCACGGCGCGAAGGCAAGCGAAGCGGCTCTGACACTGGCGCGGGAAAACTTTGTGGTCGCGAGCGTTGCCGATCCGATGGCGGCCCTTCAGATATTGCGCGATGCCTTCGCGAGCAAATCCGCGTAGAGCCCGTGCAGATGGGCGACAGCCATTGCATTTGAAAAATGCACTTCGGCATGAGCGCGAGCGGCAAGACCCATTTCACAACGTAAGGCGGGATCAGCGACGAGGCAGCGAAGCGCATCGGCCAATGCGGCCACATTGCGCGGTGGCACGAGCAGACCCGTTACACCATCCGATACAACATCACGGCAACCCGGCCAGTCTGTTGTGACAGCGGGGCGGCCGATCGCGGCGGCTTCGATGAGAATGCGCGGCGCGCCTTCACGATACCAGCTTGGCAGGCAGACAATGGAAGCAGCGCGCAGCACGGCGACAATATCGTCTTGCCAACCCCAGCACTCGACCGCTCCTTCGCGCGCCCATGTATCGAGCGTTGTTTGCGCAATAGTATCGGGATTGCCCGCGTCGCCCTCGCCCACTAAAGCGAAACGCGCAGACACGCCTTCGGCTTTGAGGCGGCGCGCAGCGGCGACGAATTCATGCACGCCCTTGGGCGCGATGAGACGCGATGGCAGAACCACGAGTGGCGGCTGTGTTTCCGGAGCGGCACAAAAAGAAAAGGCTTCGAGATCGAGGCCGCTGCCGATGAAGACAGATGTTTTGGTCGCGGGAACGACCGCGCGCGCCACGAGCAAAGCGCAATCATCGGGGTTTTCAAAGAGGACCTGCGCATTGTCGTGCCCAAAGACAAAGCGCAGCAGGCGCTCGGCGGGCCAACGCATGATCCGCGCGACGGAGCCCTCGCCCGAATAGAGATAACCGAGGCCCGTCAGCGAATGGAGAACAGCGGGCAGGCGCAAAATGCGTGCGGCGAGCCCAGCATACGCGACGGGGCGGATGGTGACGGCGTGAACAAGGTCAGGACGCAGGGCGCGTAGAAGACGAAAGATCGCCAACAGGCAACGCGGCTCTGCGACCAGCGAGGGCAGACCGCGATGCAAGGGTATATCGTGAAGCACCGCCCCGCGAAAAAGGGCCGGCGTCAACTCAGCGTCAAAGGGCACGGCGATGTGAACATCATGGCCTGCGTCGATGGTGGCGCGGATGCGATCGGTCCAATGGGCCTGCATGTAGCGCGCGAGGGGAAAGACATAGAGAAAGCGCTTAGACAATGCTTGCCTCTGCTTTCCCCGCGTCGAAGTGGAGCACCAGCGCGATGACGGGCAGATAGGCGATGACGGTGACAAGTGCCGCGAGGGAGGGGAACCACAAGGCGAGAACTGCGCAGGGCAGCAGCCAGAGAAAGTTAAGCGCGATGGAGGCGACAAGGACAGGCTTGTGCGATCCGAAACGCTGCGCCGCGTGCTGGTAGGCATGGCTGCGGTGGGCGAGCCAGATGTTGTCGCCGCGCCAGAGGCGGCGGGTCAGGGTTATGGTGGCATCAGTCGCAAAGCCCGCGACAAGGATGAGGCATACCAGCGGCGACAGCGTTTGTGTCGTAATGGCGGCTAAAGCGAGTGCGCCGAGCACAAAGCCAAGGAAGCCGCTGCCGACGTCGCCCATGAAGAGAGATGCCGGCGGCCAGTTGAGTATGAGAAAACCCAAAGCGCCCGCTGCCAGCGCGAGGGCCGCAAGGGCAACAGACCCGCCGCCGGACACAAGCGTCGCAATGGTCGCGGCAACAAACACCGCCTCAGCGGCCGCAACGCCATCCGTGCCATCCATGAAATTGAAGAGATTGGTGAGCCAGACAAGGCCGAAGACACTCACCACGCTGCCCATGATGCCCCAATGGAGGACTGCAAAACCGAGGTCAATGTCCGGCCAGCCGCCGAGCCAAAGCGCAACCCAGAGCGCCGCCGCGAAATGCACGAGCAATCGCAGACGCACCGACAGGCGGTGATGATCATCGGCAAAGCCCGCCCCCGCCACAACGAGGCCCGCCGCGAGCACCATGCAGATGTCCCACGACACCGCGCCCGCAAAGGCAGCGGCGGCGATGCCCGCGTAAAACGCTACAACAATAGCAAACCCACCGCCGCGCGGGGTCGGCGCGACATGCGAGCTGCGAGCGCCTGGAATGTCGAGCAGGTTCTGGCGCAAAGCGTAGCGACGCACGAGGCGCGCCGCGACAAACGACAAAACGGTGATGGCTGTGACCCAGAGGCTGAGCAAGGCCACGACCTATGCTCGCCGCTGCACGGCATATTTGCGCGCCATATCTATGATCCCCTGCTTGCTTGATGCCGCAGGCTGCCAACCCAGCATCGCGCGCGCCTTGTCCGCGCTGACTTCCAGCGAGCCCAAGAGGCGCACTGCTTCATCTTGCCGTCCGAGTGCGCGGGCCGCCAGCCGTATCACGCCCGTCGGCAGCGAAAACTGACGCGACGGGACGCCCAACCCTTCCGCGATGTGCGCCAGAAGCTCAGATGTGGAAAGAGGTGTCGCGTCGGTAGCGAGAAACGCCTGTCCGGCGGCGGCGGGGTGATCGAGACATAAGGCAAGGAGAGCGCTCAGATGATCGACACCCACAAGACTTCTGCGATTGTGCACCCCTGCGAATGGCAGAGGCATGCCACGCGCGACCAAGGCCATCAGGCGATCAAGATTGCCCTTCACCTGCGGTCCATATACGAGCGGCGGACGGATAATTACAACCTCCATACCCGTCTCCGCGGCGACTTCGCGCAAGGCCAATTCAGCATCACATTTGGAACGGCCATAAGCATCCGACGGTGCGAAGGGATCATCCCCGGCGAAGGCTCGTGCGCTGCTCACGTCGCCATGAACCTTGACGGAACTCACATAGACCAGCCGCGTCACACCGGCCTCAGCAGCGGCGCGGGCGAGGCGCGCGGTGCCCAGCACATTGACCCGATGAAACAGCGCCTCGTCGCCCGACGGCGCGTGGACCCGCGCTGCGAGATGGATGATATGACTGACACCAGTGAGCGCGGCGGCCCATTGCGTCGCAGGGCCTATGTCGCCGGTCGCGACGATACCCGCCGCACCGCCTCCCGCCCTCACAGCCGGACACACGGGCCTGCCCACGGCTCGCAAATGCGCGACGACCGCCTTGCCGACAAATCCATCCGCCCCTGTGACCAGGACTTCGGTCATGGTCTATGCGTTCAGATGGAGAATGAAGGCCGCACAATTGAAACCATAGTTCAGATAGTGCGACGCAGAGTATGTGGCCTCATGGGTCTTCAGAAACTCGGCGAAGGCACGGCGCTGACCGAAGGCGGGATTGGCACGGTTGCAATTCCAGTCATCGAACATCAGCATTGTACCGTCCATCAGTACATGATCACGGTGCAACGCATTGAGAACTTCGGCTGTCGATTCATACAAATCGCAATCGAGATGCACGAGGGCCGCTTTTGTTTCGATCCGCGTCTTGAGCGTCTCGCTGAAATAACCACGCCGCATATTTATACGCGAACGGCTTATTACCCGTGACAATGACTGGGCAACATGCTCGTCGATCGTCATGCCGATCTCGACCTCCCATGCGTCGGGCAGCTTCATCTCTTCCTTCCAGACGCCGCGCACAACATCATAGGATTTCTGGTCGATCTCGCTCTTCACGCGCGGGAGGCCCTCAAATGAATCGTAAAGATGAATGTCGCCCAGATAATTCATCTCAAGCATCGTCTCGGCAAAGCGCCGCGCCGTCCAACCCGCCAACACACCGAACTCGAATATGTCGCCGTCAATCCCACTGTAGACAACAAAATCCATACAGGTCTGGATTGCGTCCCGATAGAATTTGTCGGCGCGGGCGGCGTCGGGAAATATCAGGCATTCGGTGGTGAGGTCGCGACGCGGCGGGATTGCCGCCACCAGACGCGCCAGCTCGGATCGAACTTCGCCGGAATCTGGATTTAATTCCAATGATCGAACGAGCAATGTAATGGCGGCTTCGGCGTCACCTTGATCGCGTACCGTAATCGCCTCAGAAAAAATCGATTTAGCAATTTTGTCGATTTCGATTTTCGCCGGACCGTAGCGGTTAATGCGGCGCATCGCGGATGAGAAATGCGCGATGGCTTTCTCGCGAAGCCCTGCTTGAAGCGCGGCGCACCCATCCTCCACCAACTGATCTATTTCATACAATTCGGAAATCCCAAGGATGCTACACCGCACCAAAGCGTGTCGGTGATTGGTGTGTTCAGGATAGATCGACGACTGGCGACGTCAAGCCAGACCGGCTGCCGCCTGACGTGCGAGTTGCCGGAATTTTTCGGCAAATGTGCCTCGCGCGGCCAGGTCATCCGATTTCGGAAACCATTCAGCAAAGTAATTGCCCGTAAATGGCCCGATTATCGTTTCGAGAAAAACGGTGTCACCTGCGAGCGGGATGATCGTGTGCCAGACCGGCGCACGCAGATGGCAGACGCGGCTACCCGCCCCGAAAGCGTCACCAGCGGACAGAACATGCGCAACGATCTGTGATCCGTCGTCATTGCCACACATGACCGCGAACTGTCCGGACAAAGCTAGAAATGTTTTTCCCGATTTATAATTGATGTGCGGATGATCACAACTATCAAAAGGCAAGGCGATAACCATGTCCTGCAACACGCTGTCAGCGTTTTCGTGCAGAAGCAACCGTGCACGACCGGTCGAGGTGGCTTTGGCTTCAAGGATCAGCGCGTCGATGTCTGATTGCGACACAAGCGCGGGATCCGTCGCGCTGCGGAAAGCAAATTCGGTCTCGCGCGTGAAGCCTGTCAGGGACATGGATCAGCCCGCCGCCTCAAGCTCACGGATCATGCGGTTAACCTGCGGATAGAAATCGCTGCCGCCACCTAGTTCCGTACCATAGATCGTCGCATAGATGCCGCGTGCTTTTTCCCATTGCTCGTCAGGCACCGTGCGCCAACGACCAAGAAACTGCGCCATCTTGATGTTCAGCGATTTGAACAAATGCGTTTCCCGCACTGGCGCGGTCATGCGTCCCGCTTCGGCGGCCTCGCGCAACATATCGACCGCGAGATCGGGCGCATTGTTGAGCAGGCAGAAGTAAGAGAGTTTCAACAGTGCAATCGCCGCATCATCACCCTTATAGAGCTTGTCGATGGATTCGGGTTTCAGAATCCAGACAGCATCGGCGGCCACCAGAATGCCATAGCGGAAGTCTTCGTTTTCAATCGGATCCGGTTTGCGGAACAGGCCGAGCCGGGGATAGCCATAGCCGCGATAATCGAGATTCAACAGCACATAACCGAGACCCAGAAGATAATCATGGCTTTCGGAGAACAGGCGCTGACCATGAAAGCAGGGTTGAAAATTGCAACTGCTGCGGACGCCGAGAACGCCTTTTTGCAAAAGGCCCGCCGCACCTTCGATGACATCCTGCTCGGTGCCTTCGGTATCGACCTTAATGAAATCCGGCACCTGATCAGCCATCACTTTGTCGAGACGTTCAGTTTTGATCGGAATGATGCGATCAATTTCCGCCTGCCCCGGCTTCAGGTGACGAAAGCACTCCGACGTGAGGTCGGGCTTCAAGAAAGAACTCAAGCCACGATGGCGCAGCAAATGGAAATCGCGCGTGCCTTCATCCTTGTCGAGGGCGTTTTCCCGCACCTCATAGGAAAAAATCGGCGTCTGCTTGTAGATGTGTCGCAGACGCTCGGCTTCTTCTGCATCGGGCTCGAAGGCGATGTATTGCATCGGACCGGAGAATCCGTTCCAGCTCGGGTGCATGCCGTAACGCGCGCCAATGTCGGCCACTATTGTGCGATCATTGAGGGCCATATTTCAGTTCCTTTTTCAGGCAAAAGCAGTCGGCGCAGCAAAAGTTACGAGACTGGGGTCACGAAAATCAGACGTAAGAAAGGTCGGGCAAAGCCCGATAGAAGCGGCCACCGGAAGAACGAAATTCGCCCTGACGCGCAGCGATATTGTCGGTGTAGCGCCATGCGAGCACAACAACATCCGTCGCCGGCTCGTTGACAAGTTGCGCACCCGTGAGCACGGGCAATGTGCCGCCCGGATGGCGCATAAAATTCATCAGCGGTGTGTCGTCGAACACGGCATCAAGACATTCGCCAAGACCAAAATAGTGAATGAGCGCGGCGCAACCGACCGAACTGCCGTATGCCAGCGCGCGACCAGATTCGGCGCGCGATTTTTTCAGCCGCTCGCGAATATCTTCGCCGAGTTTGGCGATGCGCTGGTTGAATGCCGCAAAGGCCTCGGCTGTCAGCGCACCATCCGCTCCCTCTTCAAGGGTGACCAACGCCTGAACATTTGCATCGACAGGGCGTGAGCCGCCTGCACGCTGAATGATGAAGCGGATGGAGCCGCCTTTTGGTTCAATGCGTTCCGCACCGATCAGCTCAAAGCCGCGCCCGGCCAAAAACTTGCGCATAGGGCTGACGCCGAAATAGGAAATGTGTTCGTGATAGACGACATCGAGCAAAGTCTTCTCGACCAGATCAACCGCATATTGCGTTTCGATCACTAGAAGGCCGTCCGGCGCCATCATCACGGCGATGCCATCGAAGAAATCATCCAACCCGTCGATATTAGCGACTGTGTTGTTCGAGATGACCACATCGGCCGGACCGTGTTCTGCCGCTATCTGGCGGGCGATCTCGATACCGAAGAAATCGCCGATGGTCGGAATGCCCGCTGCCGTCGCATCACTCGCGATTTTCCGTGCGGGATCAATGCCGAGAATCCGTGCGCCCTTGGTCTTGGCCAGAACCAGCAGAGAGCCGTCATTGCTGCCAATATCAAAGACAAATTTCGATGGGCCGATTTCGCCACGCGACGCCAATCCGTCAATCAGCGTCATGAAATGTTCGCGCAGGCCGACCGAAATGCCGGTCATATATTTGAAGTTCCGGTACTGAAATTCCGGATCAACCACCGTGCTGAGTTGCAGAAAGCCGCAGTCCTCGCATTGAAACACATCAGCGGACGCAGATTGCAACGTCTTGGTTGCCTGACCGACATTGGGCGAGGCAATGGGGAGCGGATGAAGGGGTATGGCTTTCCAGAGACGGGGAGACTTGCACAACCTACAGGTCGAGCGCGATGTTGCACCTTCGTTCATTGTCGCCAAACCACCCTCGCCCACAAGGCCTCAATCAATTCAATGTCCCGTAAACTATCGCTCCCGGCGCTCTCAAGCAACACTTCACCCCGCGCTGCCGCGCAGAAATGAACCGCTTGCGCCACAAAAGCCCATTGGCCATCATTTTGTGCAATCGAAGCGCTCACGGACCCTTCATGCATAATGGTTTGGACAGTGGCGATGCCGCTGCGATCCAGCGGTGAGGGCAGCGTCAACACCATCCGTCCACGCTCAAAATAGATAGTGATGCTTTGGTCCCAAAATCCCGCATCGGACCTGCCGAGCCTCAGCGACACATCAAAGCCCTGAGCTGACAGAATGGCGTGTTGAGCGCGGCCTGATTGAACAAAAAGTGACTGCGGCGTCAGCGTTTCGGGCAGAAGCCATCTGATCAGATTGATGTCGTGACTTCCGACATTCAACATATACTCGTAGTCATCAGCGTATTGCGCCGCAAGCCCCTCCGGGACGCGTGGCCATTCCTCGTAGCGATATGATTTCGGCTCGTCACTTCGGATATGAGGTGGCGGCACAACGCCATAAGTCGGGCAAAAATCAGCTATATCGACATGGATGATGGCACCAAGGCTCTGCGTCGCCAAGTTATGACGAAGCAGCTCACGAAAATGCCGGACCCCGACATCAAATCGCTTCATAACACCTACGGCATAAGGCTGACCGGGCGAGCAAACATCGACGAGTCGTTGCGCCTGTGCCACTGAATAGGCCATCGGTTTTTCCGACAGGACCGGCTTTCCCGTTTTCAACGCACGTTCAACCAGCGGCGGCAAACAGCGGCGATGGACACAGATGACGAAGGCGTCAACTTCCGATGACGCGAACATGTCATCTGCGTTGGCATAAACCTGAGTGATTGCATTAATTTTAGCGACATCTCTTGCAAGCGTCGGGCGCGGGTCGCACAGGGCAACAACCTTGGCGTCCGGCAATGAAGCAAATGAATGAAGATGTGCCACCTGAGAGATAAAGCCTGCCCCGACGACACCGACGCGTAGGCGTGCCCTATTGTGATCAGTCGACATGGCAGCTAGCCTAGCAATGCGGGCGCATGGCGGCCCGCACCCCGAACCACCTCCGCACCTTGACGCGACATTGAGAAACAACCGGCTGCATGGAAACCGATCGTCCCAGTGAGCCTGACGGCGAACAGCATGTCTCGATCTCGCTTGTCATGCCCAACTACAATCACAGTCAATATCTCCACAAATCCGTAGGCGGCATGCTAGCCCAATTGCGCCCCGCCGACGAGATTATCATTATTGATGATGCTTCAACCGATAACAGCTTAAAAATTCTCGAAGCCTTCGCCGGACAGAATGCCAACATTAGACTGATCAAGCGCCAGACACGTCTCGGTGCTGTCGCCAATCTCAATGCAGGGCTTGCGGAAGCCAAGGGCGAACTCATCGCTTTTCCAGGCGCCGATGACCACATCTCTCCTACTTTCCTGCGCGACACAGCCGCGCTGATGGCATTACATCCATTCGCCGGATTTGCGTCGTCAAGCGTCGAAATCCGAGACGAAAACGACAAACTGACCGGCGCAAGGCCCATCCTATATCCAACCACTCATCCCGCCTTTGTATCCGCTGACCAGTTTCGACGCATGCTGTCCGGCAGCGACAATCATTTTCTCGGTGCGGCTACACTTTATCGCCGCGATGCTTTGTTGACGGTCGGAGGATTTGATGCGTCGCTGGGGCCTATGTGTGACGGGGTTAGCGCCCGACGGTTAGCCGCGCGACATGGATTTTGTTTCACGCCGGGTCCGCTCGGCATGTGGCGCGTACACGGCAAGAACTATTCACTCGCCATGATTTCTGCGCCGGAGAGCACGGCGCAAATCATCACGAGACTAAAGTCAGTGATCGACGCCGAACCCGAGGGGATTTTTCCACATGACTACGCCGAATTGCTGGTGAAACGGCTCCGCTTCGGCATCGGCCGGATTATTGCAGACGACATATCCGATGAGCCGCAGGTGTCGCTTGACCGCATCGCGGACCTTGCAGGCGGAAGGGAGATTGATCATTTCGCGCTGAAGCTGATCCGGTGGTCGGGACCCGCAAAGCGTGTGGGGGCGAAAATATGGCTGACCCTCCGTCTGCGTCCCTTCTCGCTCATCCGAATTTTTCTTGAGCCGCTGAGGCGCAAAATTTTTGTCCGCCGCGATTAACCTTTCGGCCATATATTGGCTTAGCCTCGCGTCTGTTTTCCTATAGGCTTCGCCAACCCACCAACCTAAGTTTGCGATGTCGTTTGGTTGGGAAAGCGAATGCTGCTTAAAAAAAGTCAGGTAGATGCTTGATGACTGCGCCTAGTAAAAAAAACCTTGCCTTGATTGAGCAGATTCGCGCCACCCTGCCAGCAGGCAAGCGCATCGGATTTCTTTCCGGCAATTTCAATGTCGTTCATCCGGGTCATTTGCGCATTCTGAAATTTGCGGCTGACAACTCCGACATTCTGGTGATCGGCGTTAATCCCGACGAAACGCCGGGGGTCACCATTCCGGCGGAGTTTCGCATTGATGGATTGAACGCAATTTCGTTGGTGGCTCACGCGCTATTGCTGGAGGAATCGCCCGAAAGTTTCATCAAAGCGTTGCGACCTGACGTTGTTGTCAAGGGTAAGGAATACGAGAAGAAATTCAATCCCGAGCAATCTGTCGTGGACGCCTATGGCGGACAATTGCTGTTCAGCTCCGGTGAAATGCGGTTTGCCTCGATCAATCTCCTTCAGAAAGAATACTTTGAAGGAAACTTCTCAACCATCCATCCGCCGCGCGACTTTCCGGAACGCCATGAATTTGATGCTGAAACGCTTACCGCCATTATTGAAAAATTTGCAGGCTTGAGGGTTCTTGTGATCGGCGATCTTATCGTCGATACCTATGTCAATTGCGATCCACTCGGCATGTCGCAAGAAGACCCGACGATTGTCGTCACACCCATCGAAGAGAAGACCTTTATTGGTGGCGCTGGTATTGTCGCCGCACACGCCCGTTCGTTGGGCGCTAAAGTACGGTTCCTCTCTGTTGTTGGCGAAGATGACTGCGCGGAATTCGCTCGCAAGAATTTGAACGAAGTCGGCGTCGAGTGCCATCTGATGCCCGACAGAACGCGCCCGACAACACATAAGCGCCGCTACCGCGCTTTGGGGAAGACATTGCTGCGCGTCAACCTATTGCGTCAGCACGCCATTGGCACTGAACTTCAATCCGCGCTCATTGCGCGCATATTGGAGTATCTGCCGACGACAGATCTTTTGTTATTTGCCGATTTCAACTATGGCTGTCTGCCGCAAAGAGTTGTGGATGCGGCTTGCGAAGAAGGTATCAAGCTCGGTGTGATGATGGCTGCGGACAGTCAGGCGTCTTCGCAAGTGTCCGACATCTCGCGATTTAAAGGCATGCATCTGATCACGCCGACAGAGCGCGAAGCGCGCATGGCGATCCGGGATCACGATTCGGGCCTCGCCGTGATCGGCGAGCAATTGCAGATAGCGGCAGAAGCAAAAAATGTTGTCGTGACGCTCGGCGGCGAAGGCTTGCTGATCCATGCCGTCGATGAAGGCCGGTTCATGACCGACAGGTTGCCCGCCTTCAACAGCTCGCCAAAAGATGTTGCCGGGGCTGGCGACAGTTTTTTCACCTGCGCCTCTCTCGCCCTTTGCACCGGCGCGGACATCTGGCGCGCAAGCTATCTCGGCGCACTTGCAGCGGGGTGTCAGGTGTCGCGCGTCGGCAACACACCATTGATGCTCGCCGATCTTGCCGCCGAACTGTCCACGATCTCTCCCTAGATGATCACTGTTGTCCGGAGTTAATCATGCGTGCTTTGTTGCTCGCCGCCGGCATCGGCAGTCGACTGCGCCCGATCACCGACACGGTGCCGAAATGCCTTGTACCGATCCACGGCAGGCCGTTGCTGGGATATTGGTTCGACCGGCTACTGAGCAGCGGTGTCGATCAAGTGCTGGTCAACACCCATTATCTTGCGCCTCAAGTCGATGCGTTTGTTAAAGCATCGGTGTGGCGGAGCAAAGTGACGCTCGTTTACGAAGCTGAGTTGCTCGGAACCGGCGGCACAATGCATGCCAATCGTGCATTTTTTGCGGGTGGTACATTTCTTGTTGCTCATGCCGACAATCTGACGACATTCGATCTGGGAAAATTCCTACGGGCTCACGAAAACCGCCCTTCGGGTTGCGTGATGACTATGCTGAGCTTTCGCACGGATGACCCCCGCTCATGCGGCATACTTGAAATGGATGCGGCGCATGTCGTAAGGGCATTTCACGAGAAGGTTGAAAACCCGCCAGGCAATGTTGCCAATGCGGCGGTGTATATTTTCGAACCAGATGTTCTTGATTTTATTGCCGCTCTCGGCAAACCCGTTGTCGACCTCAGCACCGAAGTCATTCCACATTTCGTGGGGCGCATACTTGCTGTCGAAAATGACGGCTATCACCGTGACATAGGCAATTTGGAGAGCCTACGCCTTGCACATCTGGAATTTCCTGATCCGGCAGCGTGATGTCAAAATCAGCAAATTTCATTCCTTGGCTGAATCTGCATAGGCTTCAATGATGCCATCGAGCGAGCCATAATCTCTGACGAGACCATGCTCGAGCCAAATCGCCTTGTTGCATAATTTCTTCAAAATCGAAACATTGTGACTCGCCATAACGAGAATTTTTGTACGCGCCATGAGCGATTGCACGCGCTCTTGAGCCTTTTGCACAAATGTCTGATCGCCTGCGCCGATCATTTCGTCGAGGATTAGAATATCCGGTTCAATACTCGTCGAAATTGCGAAGGCAAGCCGCATTGCCATCCCTGTCGAATAGGTCCGCACCGGCATCTTTAGGAACTCACCAAGACCTGAGAATTCGGCAATGACATCCATGCTTTCACGAGCTTCGCGAAATGTCATCCCAATGAAGATGCAGCGAAATATGATATTCTCGTAACCTGTGGATTCCGGATCCATACCCAAACTCAAATCGGTGAGTGGCGTCAAAGACCCTTCTATTTCAACTCGACCATGTGTCGGAGGATAAACACCGGCGAGCACTTTCAGCAAAGTTGTTTTGCCTGCACCATTGTGCCCGACCAGCGCGAGACGATCGCCGTCCACCAATTCAAAATTAACCCCGCGCAGCGCTTCAACCTGCATGGTCTTGTCTTCGCGCGCTATTCGCCCACCCAATTTCTGAAAAATATCAAGCTGTAATGACCGCGATGCTGAATTATGCATCGGGAAATTGAGGTGGAGATTTGTGACTGATACGCGCGACATTCAGATCATATCCAGAAAATAATCCGTCGGCGATACTTGCCGACGAACATCATGGTAAAGATAAATCCAAGCACCGAAGCAATTGCACCATAGAGAAGGTAGTGATCCGGTGTTTTGATACCCAGCAGGGGATCTCGGACGACAGCGAGCAACACGTTGAACGGATTGAGGATGAGGTATTTTTGTTGCTCGACCGGCAACATGCTTTCGCGCCAGAACACTGGCGTTAGGAAAAAAGCCGCACGCATCACGCTCAACATAATCTGAATCACATCGCGGTAGCGAACGCAAATGATGGCGATGGCATAGCACACCCAAGTGAGCGTGAACGTCACAAACACCAGTCCGATCAGCAGGCCGATAAAATCTATGTTTGAAAAGAGTCCGTAATAGACCAGGACGGCCAGCACGATCATAATTTCATGCCCTAGAGTAATCAACTCGCGATAAATCACCACAAATATGGCGATCGAGAAGCTCGCATATTGATTTTGAAAATACTGATGCGCACCGACAAGGCAGACCGTCGCGTTGCTGATCGACGATGCGATGACTGACCAAAGAATAAAGGAAACCGTAATATACGGAAGCAACTCGGCAGGCTCTTGCTTGAACAAGAGCGAAAACAGCATCCCGTATAGGAGGACGAAGATACCTGTTGAAAGTGTCAACCACACCTGACCCAAACGCGAACGCGAATAGCGCCGCCGGATTGTCGAAATGCCGATCAGGTGCCAAATCCGCCAGCCCCTGAGTCCTTCTTCCATATCCAAAAGACCAAGACGCAATAGCCCAATCGGACCATGTGAACCTTCATCTCTTCCACTTGAAGGATTTGAAGGGGAACCCAGCCACATGCTTGCACTCCCAAATCGAGATCAATTGAAAAGCAATATCAAGGCGACAGAATAGGCAGCATATACGAAAGATTCGCAATACTACCGAGACTTTCAATACGCCTTCTTTTCGTCGTTCGTACAGGTCAGCACACCCGCCTGCAAGTATGTCCGATCTATACACTGGCCAAACCGGAGAAATATCTGCAATGTCTCGTTGTTGGTTTCGACAATTGCAATAATCTACCATACCCTCAACAGTATTGGAGGGACCGTCCGAAGGACGTATGGAACCATTTTACGACGACATGCAACTTGCGAAACAGCATTACATTCACAGCGATGCGATGCTCGTGGCGTTATTCCATTCCTGATATTCGACTGCGCGGTATTTTCGAGCGCATAGCGGCGCTGTTACCTCGCTTTCAGGTCCGGGAGTGAATTCCGGATACAAACCACTTTTCAAATTCGACGGGCAAGCGCCACCATCACATGATATGAAGTCCGTTATGCCTGCTTTGGAGAAAATCAGGTAATATCGGGAACAAGAGCTTTGTCGACGCCTTCAGGAGAAAATGCGGATGATTTCCAGTAACTTGATTACCTATATCGATGAATTTGTTTTCAAAGGTCGTCAAGGATTGAGCGTTCTCGACATGGGCCCGCAAAACGCGATCAATCTTACACCGGAATATATCGCCGATTTTCTCAACCGTTACGGGCGACCGGAGAGCCGGGCGGACGTGTTGGAACTGGCGCAAAAATTCCACGACTCTTCAATGATCAAACCCGGCGTGCGAACACTTTTTCTCGGTGAGGTTTTTGATCATACCACGCACGAATATCTGTCCATCGATGTCTGCCCCGGCCACAACACAACCATCATCGACCTGAACAAGGCGGCCATTCCGGTATCGTTCCGGCAACGCTTCGATCTTGTCCTCAATCTGGGTACGACCGAGCATATCGTGAACCAGTTCAATTCATTTGCCGCTATCCATGAAGCGACCAAGATTGGCGGTTTTATGTTGCATCAGGTGCCGACGGCTGGGTGGCACAATCACGGGTACTTCTGCTATCACCCGCTTTTCTTCAAAGATATTGTGGCGGCCAATGGCTACGAGTTGCTCGACATGTTCTGGACACCCGCTCAGCCACATTGGCTGAAGGACGTTGAAATTCCGATTCGCGAAGAAATGCGCCCCTTTGACAAAACCACGGATTTGAGAACAACACTCTATGGCGAGGGCCTGTTGCCGACATTCAATATCAACGTATTGATCAAAAAGACCAACAACGCCCCGTTCAAGGTCGCGCTCGAAATAGCAACGACGCATGCACAACTTGATCCTGAAATTTCGAAGGCCTACAGCAAATAACTTGCCGGATCGGTTGCCTCTCGTTCAACAGAGCACTTCGCTGGACCGAACGCTTGGATTATTTTCCGGACTTCGCCGGGTGCTCTGAATTCTCCGACCATAGCGCATTGGGGAAAGCAACGTGCTCAGGCTCTCCCAGAAGTTCGGGATTCATTTCGAGAAAATCTGGCACGGGGCGCGCTGCGCCGAAAATAAACGAATTTCCAGAAATCGTGTGACGGTATTTTTGCATGATCACATCACTGTCCTTCGCACGGCGGCGACGCCCGGACAAAACATCGAGTTTGTACCGTACAGCGGCCAATATTTCGTCCGAAGAATTGGGGTGAACGGCATATCCGTTCCGCTCCAGGACCGTGTTGTTCATGATGTAACCCTGTACGGGCGACCGGTAGGTCTCGGCCAATGTCAGATAGCGCCGCGCCTGACGGTCAAAAACTTTCTTGCAAATGAAGTCCGTCGAATCATCCCAGAGCTGCCAGTCGTTGGAAATGCAATTCACAAGCACCGTAGGGGTGCCGAACGAATGTGTTGCCGTGGTAAGACCCGAGGTTGTGCCGATTACGAAGCGGCTCGTGGCCAGAAGAAACAAATCCATGCGCGATGATTTTTCCGGGCTGCGCGCATAGTCAATAACGCCCGCCATTGTCGGCATCGGACTCATTGAAGCATCACCCAAACGAATAACAATGCCGCCTCTTGCGACAATGGCCTCAATCGACGCCATGTAATCGTCGATGCTTGAGTTGCGATGCTGGCTGATCCCGTCCTGCGCTTCGTAGTAAAATCCACCCTCCCGCGCGTGAAGCCCGACATACCAGGCTTTCTCGGGCACATTCATACGCGCGAGCGCTTCGGTACCGAAGGCTCTATCTTCCTCGCTCAAAGAAATCAAGGGCCCGCGCCCTTCCCTGCTCCACGCGACCTGAGCGCGTGCACCAGCCCGCGTCCAAGGTTCAGCGAGAGCGCCAGGAGACCGGCACACCATGAAATTCTCGCCGCACTGTCGTTGATAGGGAAAGAGCATGTTGACCAACTTCGGATCGGTCACGATGCAGAAATATTTTTCCCAGTACTGCAAATACCCAGGGTTCACGGTTTTGTCTTCGGGAGCCAACACGACGAAATTAGCGTCTGGCACGATTCCCATATGTGACATTTTCAGAAAAATGCCAAGCAAGCCTATGTGACCGAACTGGGTAACCCATTCGTAGGGCAAAATGCGCAAGGGGCGATCGAGATCGAATTGAGGAAATTCGGCTTTGAGTAAGTAACAAAGTCTGTCAGGCAACGCCAAGGCTTCCGCCAAATGATCCTGTTGGTCCAACATCTCTCTGTAGATGCGCAAACTCGCTTGCAGATTTCCGTGCAGGAACTGCTCTTCGGCAAACTGGCCTAAATTATCATAGATCATCAAGTCGCCAGCGACCTCAAGTTCCCAGTCCACTGGTTTGTATGACGCGACATCATAGCGGCCCGCGTAGTTCTGATGTGCCATCACAACGCGCGGATAAATTGCGGCAGCATTTTTGAAATTTTTAGCCGCTTCCTCGTATTGCCCTTCGAGCAAAAAGGTCCGGCCGATCATCAAATATTCATAGTAGGATTCGTGGATGGTCAGCGCCTGCTCGAAGTACTTCCGCGCGACCAACGCATTCAACGTATAGAGGTGGCCGATTCCAAAAATTCGGTTCAGGTAAAAGTCGTCGTTCAGTTCGAAATCGGGTACGTCACGCACGATGCGATGAAACAGATTGAGTCGGCGAATGATTTCGAAATAGGTTTGCGAAATCGAACCGTGTTTCTTCAGTACCGATTGGCGAAAAAGCAAATTCATAATCCGGGCCATCGTATAGGCCCGCGTGTTCCGGCCAGCAGCCATATGAACCCCTATGGCGAACACGAAGCCTCTGCTCAGGATCATAAAATACAAAGCACCAAGCAGCGGCATGCGCCTGGCGGCGAGATAAGCCGCCAGCGCCAGTGACTTATCTGCATAGCGCGTCGATTGAAACTCGAACAGCATATCGGAAATATCGGCGGCACCGGTGCGAATAGAATTTCGCCGCTTATAGGCAAGCCGATAGACGAACATTACAAACCGGATGGTCAGACGGTCGAGCAGGCGTGCAGCCTTGCCCGCCAGAACGCCGCACCGACGAAAGGCGCGCTTCACCAATTTCAGCGCGATGCGCACAATGGAGAAGCGCATAAAAAATGCCTTGAGAGGAATAATCCCCCTCTCTACGCGCTCAAGAAAAGCATGCCCCCACAAAACAAACGCAGAAGGTTGTCTTTCTTTCTTTTCGACACGTTCAGCAACGCGACGAAGCGTATGCAGACTTCTGCGATTTGGGGTCGTGCCTTCCGACATGCGTACTCCGGTGAAATTCGAACTCGACTGTTCACATGCTGATCAGGACGCGTCCGGCAGTCTCGCCGCTGCGCATTGTTTCGATTGCTTTGTTGACGTCATCGAGACCAAATTTCGCCGTTATCAGACGGTCGAGGTCAATCACCCCTTTTGCGTAGAGCGTTTGGTAACGAGGAATATCGACCTCCGGCACAGCTTCGCCACCGTGGGAGCCGCTGATGGATTTTCCGAAGTGGAGCGGCAGAGAGTAAATCGAGGTATTGCTGCCCTTACGCGGAACGCCCACAAGCACAACGCGGCCCTGTGGTTTTGTCATGTCATAACCCATTTCGATGATCGCGGGCTGACCGGTATTGTCGATGAAAACATCGAGCCCCTGAGGACCGACGATCTTTTCAATTTCGGCGCGCGCGTCGGAGGTCTTGGCGTTAATGGCATGGGTCGCGCCGAGCGACCGGGCAAGCTCCAGCTTGTTGTCGAAAAGATCGACAGCGATGATCGGATGAGCGGTTGAGAGCGCTGCCGCCTGAATGATGTTGAGGCCGATGCCGCCCGCACCAAACACAACGACGCCCTCACCGATTGCAATCTTTGCATTGTTGACGATGACGCCAAAGCCGGTCGTCACAGCGCAGCCAAAAAGTGCAGCCACTTCCATATTGCTGTCATCGGGAATTTTCGTCAGTCGATTTTCAGAAATCACCGCATGCTCGCTGAAGGTCGCAATCCATCCGGCATTGACCTTCTTTCCATCCCATTGATAGCTCGGTGGTGTCGCTTCAATGCCCGGACCTTTGCGCCAATGCATGACGACTTTATCTGCGGGTTTCACCTGCTTAACGCCGGGGCCGACGGCAAGTACGGTGCCCGACGCTTCGTGGCCCAACAGGTGAGGCAGAAATTTATCAGGCCCTTTTGCACCGTCGATCTCTCCCAATTGCGAACCGCAGATGCCGCTGGAGTGGATTTGAACCAGCACTTGCCCGATGTCCAATGCGGAAGGCAGATCAATTTCAGCCACAACCAGCGGCTGGCGTTGCTCAACGAGGATGGCAGCTTTGGTTTTGGTCGGCAGCATCCGTCGCGTCCTATTCGAAGTAGATAAAGGAATGGTCACCAGTGTAACCCGTTTGACGGAACCACCAGTCCCATTCTTCAGGCGTGTTGAAAGCCTCGCATGTCACCTGCCAATAGAGAAGGTTCGCTTTTTCGACCTCATTTCGATAGGACTCGACACATATGTATTTATGCGACTTGCCCACACGTTCAATCTCACGCAAAGCGGCGTCCAGATCATAGGCGTGGAGATTGTGGAATGTATTAATCGAGAAAACGAGATCAAATTCATTATCCGCATAGGGTAGTTTGTTGGCATGCCCCACCTGCACACGGTCCTTGACCCCATCGACCACATTTTCGATAGCATAAGGCGAAATGTCGATGCCCTGAACCTCAACACCGGGGACGACTTGCGTGAAGTCGTAAATCAGAAAGCCTTTTCCACAGCCGATGTCGAGGATTTTGTCGCCGGGCTTGATGCCATAGTGATCGGCCATTGCTTTTGCGACTTTCGCCCAGCGGCCGTCATAACGGTAGCCACCATAATTGACGCGACGATCGCCATCCCAGTAATCAAAATCCCATTTCTTTGCGAGTTCCGCTGCCTTGGCTTTCGGGTATTCCGGATCATTGACCCGCGCTAAGTAATCACGCGTGGTGCTTTTATGAATGACGGACAAGAAGTCTACATAAGCCATATTAGGGTCCTCAATTGGTCAAAGAGTTTAGCGCAGCGGCAGTCTTGTCGAGCTGGCTACGTTTGCGGGCCGTCACGTCGGCCTGTGGATTTGCGAACTGGCGGCGACGCGCCGCATCGGGCAGAAAATCATTGAGCATGATGCAAGCCCATTTCACTTTTTGGGCGGGTAACAAGATACGCGAACGCTCTTTCAGTTCGTCGGCAGCTGACGAAAACGCCATCGTCTGATCGAGGAATGCCTCGAAATGCATCATCGACACCGGCACTTGCGGTTGGCAGAAAAAATCTGCGGCCATTTTTGCAGGATCATCCCAGCCGGAATATTCAAAGTCGATGAAGATCACTTTGCCGTCGGACCTCACTAGCGCGTTGTGAAAGCCGAAATCTGAAGGCGACAGACAGCGATGAGCTTTTGGCAATTCGTCATGAAGGCCAAATTGCAACTGTCCAACTTGCTGTTCAATGGCGCTTCGTATGCCACGCCAATGGCCTGTCAGATTGGTGACATGGGAGACCGCTTCGCGGCTCAGGTCATCTGTCGCGTCGATTGCCTGCAAGCGGGCGAGGCGGTGCTCGATCAAATCTATATGCGCAGCAAAGCTGAAACAGGCCTCGGACGCGGCTGGCAAGCCCTTACCGCCCTCGAGTCTTTGGTCCCCGTTGAGCGCAAGAAAAAATTGAGCGGCAGCCTGAACATGTGGTGGTTCGATTTCATCGCGATTGAGTTTCCGGCCATCGACGAATTCGTAAAGGCCGATGCCCTGCCCTTCGTCGCGCGCAAAGGTTGCGGGAACATCGGGCAAGCCCAAGGCGCGCGCATAGGTAATGAAAGCCCATTCGGCGCCGAGACGGTCGCGCGGGTCTTGCGGGCTACGATAATATTTTTTAGCGAGCAACTGACCTGACCCAAGGCCGATCTCGAAAACGAGATTATTGCCACCTTCGCGGCAGGCTCGTGCTGTGAAGGCCGACACATCCATGCCTTGCGCTGTCAGCATCTGTTTTACCATGCCGAGAAATTCGTCAGACAATTTCGACCCCGATATGCGCGGCAACAAGCCGCCATGAAGCCAGTCTGATCAAACCAGTTTGATCTGTATGAATATCGTCAGGATCAAACAGGAGAGGGGTCACACCTCT